>Ga0172378_10006611_pt1 | contig 10827 bp, 8 predicted proteins | sample GrowelOW332metaG_FD_119755 | JGI IMG/M metagenome (GOLD analysis project Ga0172378, IMG submission 119755) | Groundwater microbial communities from an aquifer near a municipal landfill in Southern Ontario, Canada - Pumphouse #3_1 metaG | ecosystem: Environmental > Aquatic > Deep subsurface >... | reverse complement strand
CAACCAAAAATAGCAGCTGGCAGTCTGGCGGCAAGATCAACATGGCCGATAAATTTTTGAACTATGGCTATAGAATATATATATAGAGAAGTTCTCCAATCTGAATATGAATGAAAATGAACTGGAAATTTATTGCCAAAATAATCGGTTCCTCGACTGTTAAAAATGAAAGCTTGATAATTAGCATCTGCTTCGTCAGAAAAAAGAGACGGCGGAACTATATTGATTTTATATAAATAAAGAAACAAGGAAAAAACGAGAATTATAGCTAAAAAAAATTTAGAAGCAATTGATGTGTATTTCATTTAAAGATACTTTATTTTATACTAACAAAGATGCAAAATATAATCCTTAGTGCTTTTAAAAGCCTGTCATATCCACCAACAGAGGATCAATTGGCGGTAATAGGATGGTTTTTTAATAATCTTTGGATTTTAAGGATTTTTAGTCTAACAATTTTATTGGCGACATTGTACTTTTGGTATAAAACTATAATTAAATTAATTGGTAAAACTGTGGCTTTAATTTCTTGTTTAATTATTTTTTTAACCCCAACTTTTTATATTTTATGGTTAACATCTCCAATTGATTGTTTAAAAATTTTCTTATTAATATTTTTAGTTTTTATTTTAAACAAAAATACAAAACATTTTGGCAAATTGGCTTTGATTTTAGGAAGTGTTTATATTATTTTATTTTCTTTTTGGACAACGACTGAAAGATCGAGTTTTGTTCATAAATTAGGTTTAAAGGAGGCTAAAACTGAATTAAAATTGAGATTTGTAGCTGAAGATTCGTTAACCGATCCAGTAAAAGTACCATTAAAAATAAAAAGAATTGTTTACAATAAATACTATATTGAATACAAAGAGTTGGTTAATGAAGTAATTCCTTTTTTTGATATGGAATCTTTATTTTTTCAAGAGATTCATCCATTGGAACAAAAATCGGTGGTTATTTTTGTTTGGCCGGAAATATTTTTATTGATTGGCGGAACTTATTCTTTAATAAAATCTAAAAATAAAAAAATAAGTTCATTAGTTTGGATGACATTGCTTTTGTCTTTAATAAATTTTTTGTTTGACCCTTTTATTATTTTTAAAAAATTTGAGTTAATTTTATTTCCATTAAGTTTAATAATGGCTTTAGCAGTTTCTAATATTTATAAAACAAAAATTTTGTTTGGGAAAATAGTGGGATTTATAATAATTTTATTTTGTTTGTATGGAACTATGGCTAATTTTTCTGATTTAAATAAAAGACCGAATTTTTGGTTGGATAATAGACCTTATTTTTATGAATTTGTTTTTGATTCAATTAAGAAAAAGGACATAAATAAATTTGAAAAAATATATGTGACGAGTCTGGTTGGAAAGACTAATAAATATTGTAAATATTATTTTGGAACCTGTGATGAAAATAAATTTGTTTTTAATTCATTTGAATTAAAGGGAGCTAAACCAGCAAAAAATTCAATATATGCTGGATTTGCAGGAGAATTTATAGGGTCTGATTTTAAAAATAATATAAACAGTGATTGGTTATCTCTGATAAAAAATGAAGGTTTTATTAATATAGTAACGAAAGATTTAAGAGATACAATTGCTTATAAATTTGGAAATTATGTGGTTGTCGGGGAGGTCAAATAATGAAAAAAAATCTAGAAAAAATAATAGTTGGAGGAATAATTGTTTTAAGTTTTCTACTTAAAGTTTATGGTCTTGGTAAAGCCCCTGCAAGTTTAGGATTTGATGAAGCAGGACTTGGTTACAATGCTTATTCAATTTTAAAAACAGGAAGGGATGAATATGGTAATTTTATGCCTTTATCTCTTAGATCTTTTAATGATTATAAGCCAGCGCTTTATGCTTATTTATCAATCCCGTTTATTGCAGTAATGGGATTGAATGAGGTTTCAACCAGAATGGTGTCGGCAGTGGCAGGAACAGTTTCATTATTGTTTTTATATTTTTTCTTAAAAGAGTTTGTAAAAAATAAAAATTTAAGATATTTTGTTTTTTTAATTTTAGTGTTTGAACCATGGAGGATGCATTTTTCTAGAGTGGCATTGGAGACTAATTTGTCAGCTTGTTTTTTTGTCATGGGCGCTTGGTTTTTATATAAAAGTAGAAATTTAATAAAACAGAAAAAATCTATTTTTAGAGCAATTTTAGTCCCGATTTGTTTTGGATTGGCAGCTTATAGTTACCATGGGGCTAGAGCAGCAGCTCCACTCTTAATTTTTCTGTTCATTTTTGATCCATTAAGATTATTTTTTGTTAAAAATTTTAAAAATTACAAAAATTGGTTAATTAAAAATAGAATTAAATATCTTTGGTTATTGGTGTTTTTAGTAATTTTAATTTCACCAGTTTTTTTAGCGAATAAAAGTAGTCAAGTTTTAACTAGACTTAGACAAGAAAATGTTTTTAATAGATATTATCCTTTTACTTCGAGTGAAATTTTAGCTAAAGGTAAGAGTGTTTGGTTAAATACTACTAATAATCCTGTTTATTATTTCTTAGGAATAATGTCAGGACATATGTTGAGTTATTTTTCGCCAATAGATTTAGGTGGTAGAGTTTATAGTTGGGTAAAACAATCAGTTCAGTATATTCCTTCTTTTAGTATGCTGAATTGGGCCGAATCAATAGTTTTTGTTTTTGGTTTGATTTATTTAATTAAAGAAATAAAAATCAATTTAAAAAATAGATATTTGATTTATTGGATATTGGCGGGAGCAGCACCAGCGGCATTAACTTGGACTTGGTTTCATCCATTAAGATCATTAAATTTATTTCCAGCAGTGGAATTAATTGTGGCTTTAGGTTTTGTTTACTTGTCAAAATTTTTTAATAAAATTATTTATTTTGGAGTTATTGGTTTATCTGCTTTGTCAATTTTGTTTGTGGTGATTAATGAATATGGATATTCAGTGGCGATAAGTCATGGTGAATATCAACCTGGCAGTTTTAAAGAAGGAGTCCCTACTTTAACTAAACTTCAAGATAATTATGATCAAATAATAATAGACAGTCCTCATGCTCAGAGTTATATTTTCTTTTTATTCTATCAATCATTTGATCCAAAAATAGTTCAATCTTATGCAGATAAAAGACCAGCACCTGGAATTGAAGGTAATTTAAATTTCGACTTTTATAAATACAAATTTGCTAAATATGATTGGCCAAATCAAAAAAATGAATCGAAAATATTAATTTGGACAACATCTGAAGTAAAAGAAGATGAAATAAAAAATACTCCAGGAACAAATATTATTTGGTTTGGTAATGCAGTTAACGATAAAGTGACAGCGATTATTACTAAAGACTAAAGAAAATAAGAATATTAGTAATTATTAAAATAGTTAAGTAGTAAATGGAATAAAAATGATTTGAATTAAGAATGGTTTCCTTTCGATAGTCTAAATTTTCTTTTATAGAATTGATTATGCTTGATGATTTATAAGTAGTTTTAAAATTAATGTTTTGATTTTCGTTATTACCATAAATATAAAGGTGATCTGATAATGGGTTGTCAGTGGATACTTTTACAATAAAAATATCGCCTTTTTGAGAATTTATATAAGGAAACTTAAAATTTATCCAACTAGGATCACCAATACTAATACCTGAGGTATTGAGGGATCTAATAGTGTTTTTGTTTTGATCTTGAAGTTCAATTTTTACTTGGCTTTTATTAATTAAAGCTGGATTTTTTAGTAAGACTGAAATTGATTCAAGATTGTTTTGATCACTGATAAATTCTTGATTAAAACTATTTTTTGTATCGAGAGACAAGGTTTCAGTGAATGAGGTTTGATAAACCCCCGGTCTTTCTTTGATTAAAAATGATGGCAAAATTATAAGTAAAAATAATAAGAAAAAAACTTCACTGATTATTAAAATAAAAAATTTACTTATTTTTGGCATATAAAAAATGATCCTATAATTCCAAACAATAAAAGTAAATTATGAATATTTTTTTGAATAGAAGTAGGATCAATGGATGTTCTCAATTTAATTAATTGGTATGGAGAAGTTAAATTAATAAAATTTGGGTCGATAGGAATAAGGTGTCCCCACGTTAAATAATTGTCATTGAATAAAATTATGTACAAAAATATTAGTCCAAAAAATATGGTGAAATATATTTTATTTTTTATTTTTGAGTTGATAAAAAAGATAAGAATAAATGGAAAAAACCACATAATCCATTGTGGATGAAATTTAACTAGGCCAATAAAAATTAAAAATGTTTGCAATATACCTATCTCAAACTTATGTTCTGATTTGGAAAAAAAATAATTAATTAGTATAAAAACAAAAAGAATAGGAAAAATCGATAAACCACCAATTTTATATTCGAGAATTTTTTGGGTTAATCCAGAACCAATAAATGAATCATAAAAACTTTGTTGTTTAATGAAAGGAAGAATACTAAGGACTAGAGGAACTAAAGAAAAAATGGCATATTTGATGTTTTTAAAAATATTTTTTTTATCATAGAAAAATAAAAACGGCAGAAACATAACGGGGTACATTTTTAAAGCAATGGCTAATCCGATGGCGAGGTATGACCAAAATTGTTTATTATTTTTTATAAAATAAAAAGAAAGAAGGGTTAAAAAAGTGGGAATGATGTCAAAATTTCCAAGAATGTAAATTAAATAAATTGAAATTGGATTGAAAAACCAAAAATATAAAACCTTTTTATTATTATAAATTTTATATAAAATATACCCGGTTAAGAGGTCAAAGATTAAATATGGTATTTTTAATACCAACATAAAAAACATCATGTTGGAATAATTATTTTGGTTAACACTCCAATCATTAAGCCAAGTATATAAATCATTAGGATATATCGGGGACAAAACAAAATCGACTGAACCAAAGAAATAATAAGTGACGGGCAAATAGACATAAATATTAGTATATGGGAGATTAGATTTATTTTTGTCGACAAAATCGTAAATATTAGTAACTCCATGTGAAAGAAATTGCATATGAAATAATTGACTTTTAATGTCGGGGTGGTAAAAAAACGGCATGACTAAAAGTCGAACTAAGATAGCTAGCAAAATGATCTTTTTGTATTTTGAAAACACTGGTTAATTCTACATCAAAGATGGTAGACTTGACTATGTGGAAGAAAAATTTTTGGCTAATTTTAATACTGACATTAGCAATATTTTTAAGATTTTTTAGACTGGATTATTTGGAACTTTTTGGAGATGAAATAGATGCTGGGTATCAAGCCTATTCATTAATGGAAACTGGACGAGATTATAAGGGAAATTTTTTCCCACTGTATGCTCATAGTTTTTCAGAATGGCGAGCACCAATGATGATGTATTTCATGACTCCATTTATTAAAATTTTTGGATTAAACGAATGGGGAGTGAGAACTTATTCCGCATTTTTTGGAATTGTGAGTCTTTTGGGTATTTATTTCTTGCTAATGAAATTAGGAGTTAAGAAAAAAATATCCTTAATGACGCTGTTTTTAATTGCAATTTTGCCGTGGCATATTCAATATAGTCGATCAGGATTTGAAATTACCTTAATGGCCAGTTTTATTCTTTGGGGACTTTATTTTTTAGTTAATTATTTTAATAAACATAAATTTTATAAATTAATTTTAGCAGCAGTTTTATTATCTCTAAGTTTTTATACCTATAACACGGCAAATATTTATGTACCATTATTTATTTTACTAATTTTTGGATGCAGAAAATTAATAACTAAAGAAAAAATAATTAAATCAGCTTTTAAATTATTGTTGATGATGTTCATTTTAAGTTTGCCGATTTTATACCAAATTTTTTTTGGAGCTGGAGCTTCTAGATTTAAGACTGTTTCAATTTTTAATAATGATAGTATCGTTTCAGAAATAAATGACTATAGAAAACAACAAAATTATTCTTTTGTGTCAAAAATTTTTTATAACAAAGTTGTTTATTCTGTTAGGAAAATTGGGGCAAATTACTTAAATGCTTTTTCTTCTGATTATTTGTTTGGGATGGGTGATGTAACATTTAGACATTCATTACATAAAGTAGGAAATTTGTTTTGGGTATACGCTGTATTTTTAATTGCTGGAATCGTTTGTTTTGTAAAAAATAAAAATAAAAAATTTGGTGATTATTTTATGTTGGGATTTTTAATTATCTCCCCTATCCCGTCAAGTTTAACAATTGATGGTTACAATCATGCTACTAGATTATTTTTGATGATTTTTCCTTTATGCTATTTTGCCGCAATCGGATTTTGTCAATTATTTGAATATAAAAAGGCTATTGGAATATTTTTATCAGTGATTTTATGTTTTGAATTTGCTTATTTTCAATATTATTATTGGAATTCTTATCGATTAGATTCTTGGCGTTGGTGGCATTATGGATATAAAGAAATAATGCAATTATCGTCAAAATATTATGATGATTATGAAAAAGTTTATTTTGATAATAGTTATGAACCAACTTATCCGAGATTTTTGTTTTGGAATAAAATAGACTCGAAAACGGTTTTTGATGTTGATGACAGTCCAAAAGAAAAAGCAGTTAAAGATTATTCTGGTTTTTGCTATCAAAAATATTGTTTTTTAAATATGGGAAGCTTGATTGATTCGAAAAAATTTGAAAAAAATATTTTATATATGATTTCACAATCAATTAATATTGGTGGTGATTGGGACTGGGAAAAACAGACACCTCCTGAAGGAATTAAAGTTTTGGAGACAATTAGAAATCCACTTGGAGAACCTTTGTTTTATTTAGTGTCAAAAAGCGAATAAATTTTTTGGATTTTTTGACCAGACCAAAGAATTGAATTAATTAAGTAATGATTAAATTTACCGTGATAAAGTTTACTGCTAGGAATTAGACGACGCCACTGATTACTAGAATCGGCTAGTTTAGTACCACTAGCGCCATGACGATGAATGATTTGGCATTTGGGAAAGAACATCACGTCCTTACCAATTTTGTTTATTTTTCGGCAAAGATCCATGTCTTCGAAATAAAAGAAATATCTTTCATTCCAACCTCCAATTGAAGTAAAAAAAGATTTACGAGTAAGAATACAACCGCCAGAAATCGCCCAAACTTTAGTTGGTTTTTCAGTTTTAGGAATATATTTGGAATAATAATTTTTTTGGTTTAAATAAAATTCTTTAAAAGCGTTTAAAGCCGATTGTTTTGGAAAAACTGAGGCTTGAGGAGTTAAATCTGGATTCAAAAATTTGGGGCCGATGATGCCAATATTTTCATTATCTTTAAAATAAAAAAACAAATCATTGATGGAATTGTCGATTAACTCAATATCGGAATTCATAAAAATAATATATTCTTTAGTGGCATATTTGAGTCCAATGTTGTTGGCTTTAGCAAAACCTAAATTGGCATGGTTTTCTATTATTTTGACATTTTTTTCTTTTGATAAAATTTCAACTGTATTATCTTCTGAACCATTATCGACAATAATAATTTCTGGATTATCTAAAAATTTATTAATAGTTTGAACACATTTTAAAGTTATTTGAGCAGTGTTCCAAGTAACGATGATAATGGAGAGATTGATTGTTTTTCGTGTTTTCATGTTTTATTTTATTTTACACTAAATTGGGTATAAGTTATTAGAAATAATGCTATAATTTTTTTTAAATGAAAAAATGGTTTAAAGAAAATTGGAAAATGTTTTTTTTAGGTTTAGTGATAGTTGTTATGAGAGTTGCATTAACTTTTACTAAAGCACATGATGACTTAACAATTCAAATCGAATGGGGTAAATGGATGTATGATCAAAATTCTGTTCGAGGTTTGTATAACAATAATATTTGGGGTGGACTTTGGCCAAACCATCCACCATTAATTAGCTGGTTATATTTTGAGGCTTATAAAATACATAGTCTGTTAATGTGGTATATGTCTAGCCTGGGTAATTTTATAGCCCTACATAGGTTAGCCCCAACCAAGTTTCTTTGGTTTTTTAACTTTATCAAATGGTTTGGAGGAACAAAATTGAAAAATACCGTTTATCCATTTGGTGTGGTAGTTGTACTTAAGCAAATTATGGTAATGGCAGATTTTTGTATTGCTTGGATAATTTACAAAATCTGTAAAAAAAATAAAGTAAACTGGAAAAAATATGTTTTGGCATATTTGTTATTACCTTTTTCTTGGTTTTTGTCTGCAGTTTGGGGTCAATCTAACCAATTGTCTTTTTTGTTTTTGATAGTTTCTTTTATATTATTAACTACAAAACGATCTATTTGGTCGCCGTTATTTTATGCAATTGCTATTAATTTAAAACCAGATTGTATATTTTTGATTCCTTTATTTTTATTTATTTGGATTAAACAAAAACAAAGTTGGAAAAACTTGTTTTTAGGGACTTTGCTAGCTGGTATTTTTAGTTTATGGACAGTTAGTTGGTTTTTGGTTGATGGCAAACTGTTAAATTTATTATCTTTATTAAAGACTAGACTAAACACTGGAGATGGCTTATTAACATTAAATGCTTATAATTTTTGGTATATATTTTATCCATTTCCTAGTAAAATGGCTTTGGATTCTATGCTTTATTTATGGATTCCAGCAAAAATTTGGGGATATTTTTTTTGGATATTGATAACTGGTTTTTCTTTTAAATTAATTAAAAATAAAAAGATTGAAAATATATTTTTAACAATATTCATGACTAGTTTTGGTGGTTGGCTGTTTATGACTGGGATGCATGAAAGGTATGCTTTTATTGCCTTAGTGTCTTTACTTTTTTACTCAATTTATCAAAAAATATATTTTAAATACTTTATTGTTTTGTCAACTATTTATTTTTTAAGTATGTTTTTTGTATTTCCATTACCTGAATTTTTAAATGGAGTAATAATTATTTTTAATTGGGGAAATCAGTTAGTCCCAAGAATATTATCTTTAATAAATATTTTTGTTTTTATAAATATCTTTATTAGAGAATCCAAAAAGGTAAAAAATTAATATTAATAAACTCAAAATCAGTGTTATTTTTGATTATTTTGACGTTTTTTCTTTTGAAACAATTATTTCACAGGATTGTCAAAGAAATTGTTAATAATTTGAATACATTTTTTAGTAACTTCGGCAGTATTCAAAATTGGAATGATAATAGAAAGGTTCATTTTTGTGAAACTAAAATATTAAGGTCTGAAGGTAGATTTTTAAAATCTAATTTGTTGAATTTTTCCATTGATCCATTTTGAGTTAAGAGAATAACATTGGAAGGCAATGAATCGCCAAGTTTCCATATTTTTATTGAATTATTAAAGTAGGCTATGTTGTAAAAATTATTTTCATCCCCTTCACTTTTATAAATTGATTCCTGAACATAAGGTGTTAATTTTTTTGTTTGTGATTCTTCAGCTAAAAGCTTAAAAGCGGTATGTGTTGTTTGTCCAAAACTAGCTTTTGTAGTATTAAGTTTTGGATATTTAAAATAATAAAATTTAAAGAAAGTAAGGAAATCAATTAAAAATATTCCAATTAATAAAGTAAAGATAATTTTTTTGTTTTTATTAATTTTAATTTTTCCAAAAAAACTTTTTATACCAAAAGTAAAAATTATTATTATAAAAGGAATGGAAGCTATTAATCGGTGGGTGTAATTAATTGAATGAGCAATACTAAATAAAAATGGAGTTGAGATAAAACATAATAATATAAAAGAATATATTGATTTTTTTTTGACAGATTCAATTATTCCTACAATAAAAAATGGTAGAACAGTTAGTAAAATAGCTCCGAAAGGTTCAACTAAATATATTTTTCCAATATCTGGAGTTGTAAACCAAAAAGGTAAACTTAAATTTGAAAGCCAATAAAAGAAAAAAGAATGAATAGAACTAACTGAAATTGTTTGACGATCAAAAATCGATCCGGCATATTTATTTTCTAAAATAGGAATAATTAAAAAAAATGGAACAATTATAAGTATAAAGGTAATTATTTGAGTTAAAAATTTATGATTTAAAAGTGTTTTTTTAATTGAAAGAAAAATATTTTTTGATTTTATATCAAATATATTTTGAAAAAAAATAAAAAAACAACTTATTATTGTCCAAATAGGGATTATTATTCTCATTCCTTTAAAACTGTAAAAACCAATACCAAGAGTTAAGGCATTGATGACAATAAATTTAAATTGGTTTTTATTTCTGAACAGTAAGAGTGATAATAACCAAAGAGTTGAAAAAAATAACGGAAGTATACTTTCATTGCCTATTCTAGTAGTTATAATTACTATCGGAGTGGTGATAAGAGTTAATGTTCCTATAATTGCATATAAATAATCTTTGAAAATTATTTTTAATAAATAAAAAAATAAAATTACAGCAGTAAGTGATATAAAAACATTTACTAATTTATAAACAGGTAAAGATATTCCAAAAATTTTAAAAAAAATGGCTGTTGTATAAATTAGAACTGGTTGTTTCCAATCTATTTTGTCACTAGAAAGAATAAAAAAAGGTAAAAAACGATTGTTTTGGTCGCGAAGATTTTTAGATATTAAAGCTGAATTATAAGCAATTGAACCTTCGTCTGTTTCTAAACTTGGTGGATTTGATAAAAGCTTAAAAGAAAAAATAAAAACAGCAAATAAAACTACTATTATAATAGGTAAAAATTTTTTCATAAAAATTTATTAAATATTTCTTGATCTGTGAGCTTGGGGAAAACTATAGGCGGAGTGGATTTTTTGATTTGTTTTTTGGCGGCACGAATAATTTTTATATAATTTGGCCCAGACAAAACTCGACCGATCATGGCTAATTTATTAGTTAAAAGAAGTT
>Ga0172378_10006610_pt1 | contig 10827 bp, 6 predicted proteins | sample GrowelOW332metaG_FD_119755 | JGI IMG/M metagenome (GOLD analysis project Ga0172378, IMG submission 119755) | Groundwater microbial communities from an aquifer near a municipal landfill in Southern Ontario, Canada - Pumphouse #3_1 metaG | ecosystem: Environmental > Aquatic > Deep subsurface >... | reverse complement strand
TGTATATTGAAGACGTACAAAGCTTTCTTTTAATACACTTTCCAGACGAGTTATTAATTCCTTATCGAACATTTCATTAAGAAATTTTAAATCGTCAGCGCAATTGTCCAAAGCCCATTTTATACAATATTTAATGAATTCTTCGGCCAAGTCCATATTTTCTTCGATTTCACAAAAAGCTATTTCGGGTTCGACCATCCAGAATTCTGCCAAGTGACGTGGAGTATTTGAATTCTCTGCGCGGAATGTAGGGCCAAAAGTATAGATATTGCCTAAGGCTGTAGCCGCTAATTCACCTTCCAATTGTCCAGAAACGGTTAAGCTTGTTTGTTTGCCAAAAAAATCATTTTCATAATCAATCGCATTTTTTTCATCCTTCTTCAAATCACGAAGGTCCATAGTTGTTACTTGAAACATTTCTCCGGCACCTTCGCAATCGGAACCTGTGATAATAGGCGTATTGATATAGAAAAAGCCTTTCTCATGAAAAAAACTGTGAATAGCAATAGACATATTGTGGCGGATGCGGAATACAGCACCAAAAGTGTTGGTTCTCATCCGTAGATGTGCTATTTCTCTTAAAAATTCTAATGAATGTCCTTTTTTTTGTAACGGATAAGTGTTGTCACAAGGGCCAAGTATTTCAAGTTCTTTTGCATGAACTTCTACTTGCTGGCCAGAACCTACGGATTTAACAAGCTCGCCTGTTATGCTTAAACAAGCACCGGTAGTTACAAGCTTAAGTAGCTCTTCATCAAAATTGGTTAAGTCAATAACAACTTGAATGTTATGAATGGTAGAACCATCATTCATTGCGATGAAGTTAACACGTTTACTTCCTCGGCGGGTGCGTACCCAACCTTTTACATTGATTGTTGTACCAAAATCACAGCATTTTAACAAATCAATAATCTTTGTTCTACGCATTTTATATCTGTAATTAATTATTTATGCTTTTTATTCAAATGATCCCATACGTAGGAAATTCACTTCTTCTTCTGTAAGATAACGCCATTCGCCACGACGTAAGCCTTTTTTTGTGAGGCTGGCAAAGAATACGCGGTCAAGTTTAATAACTTTGTAACCAAGTGATTCAAACAAACGGCGTACAATACGGTTTTTACCCGAATGGATTTCAATGCCTACTTGATTATGTTTTACTTCATCAGTATAGCTGATGTCATCAGCTTTAATTTCTCCATCTTCAAGTTTAATACCGGATAATATCTGGTCCATGTCTGCCTTTGTCAGATTATTATCTAGAGTAACTTGGTAGATTTTCTTCTTCATAAATTTGGGATGCGTTAACTTTGAAGCTAAATCCCCATCATTGGTTAGTAATAATACACCGGTTGTGTTGCGATCAAGACGTCCTACTGGATAAATTCTTTCTTTACAAGCCTCTTTTACCAATTGCATAACAGTTAGGCGAGCTTGAGGATCATCAGATGTAGTTACACAATCCTTTGGCTTGTTTAGTAAAACATAAACCTTATGCTCTGAAATAACTACTTGGTCATGAAATTTCACCTCATCAGAGCGCTTAATTTTCGTTCCCAATTCATTTACTACTATCCCATTTACTGAAACAACCCCCGTTGTAATAAATTCATCGGCTTCCCTTCGAGAACATATCCCTGCGTTGGCCAGATATTTATTTAAACGTATTGGCTCATTGGGGTCAATGTTTTCTTCTTTATATATAATCTGTTTTTTCAGACTGTATTTAGCATTTGGGTCATAATCATCTGTACGACGTATTGGACGATTGAAATTAGAGCGTTCGTCATTATTGTAGCGTGGGCGATAAGGACGATTACCAGCTTCACCATTGTTACTATTGTAGCGTGGGCGATAAGGACGGTCGGTACTTTCACCATTGTTGTTGTTGTAGCGAGGGCGATAAGGGCGGTCGGTACTTTCACCATTGTTGCTATTGTAGCGAGGGCGATAAGGACGGTCAGTACTTTCACCATTGTTGCTATTGTAGCGAGGGCGATAAGGGCGGTCAGTACTTTCACCATTGTTGCTATTGTAGCGAGGGCGATAAGGATGGTCGGTACTTTCACCATTACTGCTATTGTAGCGTGGGCGATAAGGACGGTCGGTACTTTCACCATGATTGCTATTGTAGCGAGGGCGATAAGGGCGGTCAGTACTTTCACCATTGTTACTATTGTAGCGAGGGCGATAAGGACGGTCGGTACTTTCACCATTACTGCCATTGTAACGTGGACGAGAAGGGTGCTCACTTCCTTCGGCACTACTGTTCCTATTATTATAGCTGTTGTAGGGCGGATGGTAAGGCCTGTTTCCACTTTCTGGTGTATTATTATTATAGCGTGGGCGATATGGACGATCACTGCTTTCGCTATCTCGAGAAAAGCGTGGGCGGTAGGAATGATCATCTCTTTGTTGACTTGTTCCTTGTGTATTCGAATTCGTTACATCTTTACTTTCATGATTTGATTCTGATTTTTCCTCACGAGGTGAATCGTTGCGCAATTCTTCATTTTCTGTACTCATTGTTATTAAAATTTTAACCAAGCCTCACGGCTATGTTTGTTAATTAAATTAATGAATGCTCGTTAAACATAACGTTTCATTCATCGTTATCTATATTAAATACTATAACCCCGTATAATTTTGTGGAGTTATTTTTCTTAATTCTTTTTTTACTTTTTCATTAATGTCTAAGCCATCAATGAAATTCTCAATAGTTTCTTTTGTAATATTTTGGTTTGTCCTTGTTAACGCCTTTAAGGCTTCATAGGGATGTGGATAAGCCTCTCGCCGTAAAATAGTTTGAATGGCTTCTGCAACTACACTCCAGCATTTGTCTAGGTCATCAGATATGACTTTTTCATTCAGTAAAAGTTTCCTTAATCCTTTAAGTGAACTTTGAATAGCAATAATAGAATGTCCCAAAGGTACACCGATATTGCGCAGAACGGTAGAATCAGTTAAATCGCGTTGTAAACGAGATATCGGTAATTTCATAGATAAATGTACTAATAATGCATTAGCTATTCCCAGATTACCTTCGGAGTTTTCAAAATCAATAGGGTTTACTTTGTGGGGCATAGCACTTGATCCAACTTCTCCAGCTTTAATTTGTTGCTTGAAATATCCGGCCGAAATATACATCCAAAAGTCACGGTCCATATCTATTATTATGGTATTGATGCGTCTAATGGCATCGAAGACTGCAGCTAAATTATCGTAATTGGAAATTTGAGTAGTGAATTGTTCTCGCTCCAAATTTAATTTTTTATTTAAAAAGTTGTTTGCAAATATTTTCCAGTCATAATCGGGATAAGCGATATGGTGGGCATTGAAATTACCTGTTGCACCTCCGAATTTTGCAGTAATCGGACATTCTTTTAAGATAGCAATTTGATGTCTAAGACGATAGACATAAACCATAATTTCTTTTCCTAAACGGGTGGGAGTAGCAGGCTGACCATGTGTCTTAGCCAGCATAGGTATATCAGCCCAATCTGTGGCATATTTTGCAAGTTGTTCAATCAGTTCCTGCATCTGTGGATAATAAATGTATTCTAGTGCATCTTTTAGAGAAAGAGGTACAGAAGTATTATTAATATCTTGAGAAGTAAGGCCGAAATGTATAAATTCTTTGTATGCATCAAGGCCTCCGAGTCGGTCAAATTGTTCTTTAAGAAAGTATTCAACGGCTTTTACGTCATGATTGGTTACACTCTCAATTTCCTTAATTCGCTTGGCATCAGTTTCGGAAAAATTAATGTAAATCTCTCTTAATTTTCCAAATATTTTTTTATCAATTCCCTTTAATTGAGGAAGTGGTAATTCGCATAAAGCTATGAAGTATTCGACCTCCACCCTTACACGATATCTCATTAATGCAAATTCGGAAAAGTAATTTGCTAAGCTCTCTGTCTTTCCTCTGTATCGGCCATCAATTGGAGATATAGCCGTAAGCGTATCAAGTTCCATCTTTCGTTCCAATAATTATTAGTTTGCAAAGCTAGTCTTTTTTATTGAGTAATCAGTTATGTAAAAGGAGAAAAATTGTATAAAAGGAATAAGAAATAAAAAAGTCTCGCAAATTTCTTTGCAAGACCTAGCTTCTTTCGGTGGGCGTTGACGGATTCGAACCGCCGACCCTCTGCTTGTAAGGCAGATGCTCTGAACCAGCTGAGCTAAACGCCCGATACTTTACATTAATAAGAAGTGCTTAGGCTTTTCGGTGGGCGTTGACGGATTCGAACCGCCGACCCTCTGCTTGTAAGGCAGATGCTCTGAACCAGCTGAGCTAAACGCCCGATGCACTTTTATTATAAAGCGTTGCAAAGGTACCGCTTTTTTCTAAATCTCCAAATATTTTTCTATTTTTTTTAAAAAATGTTCCTCTTCTTTGTTGAATAAATGTTTTTGTTTATTTCAAGCATTTGTCAAAAGAGATATCTTTTGGCTAAATTTTTTTTAACACCTTTTTCTTATATATGTAATCCTTAGAATGCTTTTTAGTTTTGCTTAGATTTATAACGTTTTTCTTGTTCGGAAATCAATTCCAAGTCATCAAAATAATTGATTTTCATGGCTTTTCTTACTTCCGAAAGGGTATCAGCTGCTGTAGCTCTAGCTGTTTCACTGCCCTTTTTCAAAATTTCATAGATAGCTGGAATATCTTTTGAAAACTTGTTGCGTCGTTCGCGGATAGGCTCAAGTTCCTCTTGTAGAATAGCATTTAAGAAACATTTGACTTTAACATCTCCCAGACCACCACGTTTGTAATGAGCTTTTAGTTCAGCTAAGTTATTATAATCCGGCAAGTAGCGTCCGAAATGTTCCTGTTTACAAAATGCGTCTAAATAAATAAATACAGTGTTGTTTTCTATTTTACCGGGATCATTTATACGGATATGTCCAGGGTCGGTATACATACTCATGATTTTTTTCTTGATTTCATCCGGTTCTTCGGACAAATAAATGCAATTGCCTAGAGATTTGCTCATCTTGGCTTTACCGTCTATGCCTGGTAGTCGTAAACAGGCAGCATTTTCGGGAAGTAGGATTTCTGGTTCAATCAAGGTTTCGCCATATATATTATTGAAACGGCGCACTATTTCGCGTGCCTGTTCGAGCATAGGTTCCTGATCTTCACCAACAGGTACGGTGGTAGCTCGAAAAGCTGTAATATCTGCCGCCTGACTGATAGGATAGGTGAAAAAACCTACAGGGATACTAGTCTCAAAATTGCGCATTTGGATTTCTGTCTTTACTGTTGGGTTACGTTGTAATCTGGAAACAGTGACGAGGTCCATATAATAAGAGGTGAGTTCACAAAGTTCTGGTATCTGTGATTGGATGAATATGGTTGATTTTGCAGGATCCAGTCCACAAGCTAAATAATCAAGTGCAACCTCAATTACATTCTGTCTTACTTTTTCCGGATTATCAATATTGTCTGTCAGTGCCTGTGCGTCGGCAATAAAGATAAATATTTTATCGTATAATCCGGAATTTTGAAGTTCGACTCTGCGTTTCAGAGAACCTACATAATGTCCTATATGGAGTTTTCCGGTTGGGCGGTCGCCAGTCAATATAATTTTCTCTTTTGCCATAAGTTTAAAATGTTTCTTATTAATTTGCAAAGATAGTCAGAAACGATAAAAATAACAAATATTTGAGAAAATCTTCCTTTATATAATGTTGTTAAGCCGTAGAAATAACTCATTAGAAAAATCATTAAAAGCTTTATTTGGTGATTGGAATCACATGTAGGAGTGATGAAAATAATAGGAGAGTAATTAGTTATGGTATTTATTATGATTTTTTCCAGAAATTGCGGCTAAAAAGTAATAACACGGTGAAAAGTTCTAGCCGGCCAAGTAGCATAAGAAAAGAGAGAAACCATTTTGCAGCAATTGGCAATGTACTCCATGAATGCGCCGGACCATATAATCCAAGTCCCGGTCCCACGTTACCGATACTTGAAATAACGGTTCCAACAGCTTCAAGATAGTTCACACCGAATCCCATCATGATCAGTGAACTCACGATTACGATGATCCCGTAAATAAAAGCGAAAGCCAGTACTGTAAAACGGATTGATGGTACTATAACTTGATTGTTAACTCGCACAGGAAGTACTGCATTGGGATGTAGGATATGTTTGAATTCATTTTTTGTGATTTTACTTAATATTACTAGGCGAATACATTTTATACCGCCTGATGTGCTCCCTGCACATGCACCGATGATCATTGCAATCGTAAGGCATGACCAGGTAAGTGGTACCCACAGCATGTAGTCTGCTGAGCCAAATCCGGTCGAAGTATGTAGCGAGACAACTTGAAACAAGGATTTCCTGAAAGATTCTTCTATGCCCATTGTTGTAGTTTGATATAAAACAATAGCAATTAGTAAAGTGAAAAATGAGACGGATAAGAAATACCATTTTAATTCCGAATCATGGGAAAATTTATTGAATCGTCCAGTAATTACTCTCAGCAGTAAAGTGAAGTTGATACCAGATATGAACATGAAGATAGAAATTACATATTCTATATAAGGAGAATGATAATAGGCAATACTCATTTGTTTGGTAGAAAAGCCTCCTGTACTTGTTGTGGCAAAAGCATGGCAGATGCTGTCGAATAGATTCATACCGCCAAATCTGAGTAGAAGAACAAGCAGCCCAGTGAGTCCGATATAAATACTCCATATCCATTTAGCGGTAACTCCAATGCGTGGGTGGATCTTTTCTTGTGGAATGCCACTGGCTTCTGCTGCAAACATTCGTATTCCGTTCATCCCGAATATTGGAAGTACCGCTATAGTGAAGAATACAATACCCAATCCTCCGATCCATTGAGTCATGGCGCGCCAAAAGAGTATGCCATGAGGCATTGATTCTATGTTGTCGAGTATACTTGCACCTGTTGAGGTAAATCCTGACATTGTTTCAAAGAATGCGTCGGTGTAGGTTGGAATGTATCGACTAATATAATAGGGGAGTGCCCCGAAAACAGAAAAAGCAATCCATGCAAAACTAACGATGACATATCCGTCACGCCGGGAAAGTTGTTTTTCAGCCCCTTTACTAAAAATTAATAATAAGAATCCAACGATTAAGGTGATAAGTGAAGAAATTAAGAAACTATGCAAGTCGTTTTCTTGGTAGATACAGGATATACATCCGCAACAGAGTAGCATTGCTGTTTCTAATAGCAATAAAAGTCCCAGAATGCGGTATGTCATTTTAGTATTTATCATTAACTAAAAAATTTCTCGATTTTTTTTATCATCATATCAAGACAGAATACAATAACGTGGTCGTTTGCTTGTATTTGTGTGTCACCAGTGACAAGTATCCCTTTGCCGTTACGTACCATACCGCCGATGTTTGCTCCTTTAGGCAGTCCTAGATCTTTGATTTTGTGCTTGGTGACTTTGGTCTCTTCTTTTACTATGAATTCTGCAACTTCTGCATTGGCAAATGTGAGAGATTTTACATTTGATATATCAACGTCGAGCATCATCTGATAGATGTGACTGGCGGCAATCATTTTTTTGTTAATCACCGTATCTATTTCGAGGCTTTCGGCCATATGTATATAATCTATATTCTCCACTTCAGCAATAACTTTATTCACCCCCATTTGTTTGGCAGCCAGACAAGATAGTATGTTGGTTTCTGAATTTCCTGTTAGTGCTACAAAGGCTTCTGTGTTTTTAAGCCCTTCTTGCATAAGTAGTTCCATATCACGTCCATCGCCGTTAATAATCAGGTTTTTGTCATTTAGTACCTCTGTGAGATGATTGCAACGGTTTGTGTTACTTTCGATAATTTTCACTTGCATATAGTCGGGCACATTTTGCGAAGTACGTATAGCGATGCGGCTTCCACCCATAATCATTACGTTGCGCACATCGGCATAATCTTCATTGCCGGTTATTTTACGGATATACTGAATGTATTTCCGTGTGGTGGTAAAATAGACTATGTCTTTTAATTGTACGGAATCATCGCCCCATGGAATAATGGTTTCATCTTTTCGCTTTATCGCTACGATGCGATATGGAGTGTCCTGTCCACCAAGTTGATGCAGAGGTATATTCAGAATCTCAGCAGAGTCGAGAATCTTAACACCAATCAAAATTAGTTCGCCATTACAAAATTCCCACCATTGGTGTACCCAACTGATGTGTAAGGAATCCACTATTTCTTTTGCAGCGAGCATTTCAGGATAAATCAGAGAATTAACGCCTAATTTTTGAAAAAATTCTTTGTTTTTCGGCAGTAAATATTCAAAATTATCAATACGGGCTACCGTTTTCTTTGCTCCCAGATTATTGGCCAATATGCATGCTGTTATGTTTCGGCTCTCGTCGGGGGTAACAGCGATAAACAAATCAGCCTCTTTAATGCCTACATCCTTTAAGCCAATAATAGAAGTGGGTGAAATGGGGACAGTGAGTAAGTCGAAGTTTTCGCTGAGTGTGCTCAATTTTTCTTCGTCATCATCTATCAGAATTATATCTTGCTTTTCGTTCGATAGTAGTTTGGCTAAGTGGGTACCAACGTTTCCGGCACCAGCAATAATAATTTTCATAATGTTTCTTTTAGTACATTGACAATGCTATCTTCGTCCATGCCACAGAGTTTGTATAATTCGGGCACGGTACCGTGTTCGATAAAGTGATCAGGTACGCCGATTCGTTTGATATGTGGGTAATAGTTATGGTCGGACATAAATTCAAGTATTGTACTACCCATTCCTCCTTTTAATATACCGTCTTCAATGGTAACAATATTTTTAAAGTGCATACCGATTTCGTTCAACAGATCTTTATCCAGCGGTTTGAGAAAACGAAGGTCGTAGTGTGCAATAGATTTTCCTGTTTCCTTTTCTGTCTGGGTGATGGCCTTTGCTGCAGATACGCCGATCGGTCCGATAGTGATTACGGCAATGTCTGTCCCGTCTTTTAATTTTCTGCCTTTCCCGATAGGAATCTCTTCGAATGGGCATTGCCACTCGGGCTGCGAACCACGGCCACGGGGATAACGAATGACAAATGGGCCTTTGTTCGGTAATTGTGCAGTGTACATCAGTCGACGCAGTTCCTGTTCATCCATTGGTGAAGAGATGGTCAGGTTCGGGATAGGTCTGAGATAGGCTAAGTCAAAAACTCCATGATGTGTCGGGCCATCGGGGCCAACTAATCCGGCACGGTCAAGGCAAAGCACGACTTGCAGTTTGCCTATGGCTACGTCATGAATCTCATTATCGTATGCACGTTGCATGAAAGAGGAGTAAATATTGCAAAATGGAATTAGCCCCCCCTTAGCCATCCCGGCTGAAAAAGTAACAGCATGGCCTTCAGCTATCCCTACATCAAAAGCACGATCTGGCATTGTCTTCATTAGTATATTCATGGAGCATCCAGTGGGCATAGCTGGAGTAACGCCAACTATCTTCGGGTTTTGTTCAGCCAATTCGAGTAGAGTATTTCCAAATACATCTTGAAAGAGCGGAGGCATACCCTCGGTATTGGGAATAATCCTTTCGCCGGTTTCGGGATTGAACAATCCTGGTGCGTGCCATTCTGTAGCATGATGTTCGGCAGGGGCAAAGCCCTTACCCTTTATTGTGTGCAGATGAAGCATTTTTGGGCCTCGCATATTCTTAATGTCATTAAGAATCCGGACCAGATTTTTTACATCATGCCCGTCAAACGGGCCGAAATAACGGATATTCAATCCTTCAAACATATTTTGCTGCTGTGCAGCGACAGATTTTAAACTGTTGCTGAAGCGAATAAGTGATTTACGCCTTTCTTCGTTAAGTAATCCTAATTTATATAGTACGCGCGCGATGCCGTAGCGTATGCGGTTATAATGACTTCTTGTTGTGAGATTGAGCAAATATTGTTTCATTCCACCCACACTGCGGTCAATAGACATATTATTATCGTTGAGTATAATAAGTAGGTCATTAGGGGTAGATGATACATTATTTAATCCTTCAAAAGCCAATCCACCACTCATAGCACCATCGCCAATGACAGCGATAACGTGACGGTTGTTTTCTCCTTCTTTATTTGCAGCTACAGTAAGTCCAAGTGCTGCCGAAATTGAATTAGAAGCGTGTCCACAAGTAAAAGTATCGTATTCGCTTTCGTAAGGAGAAGGGAAAGGCCGTAGACCGCCCATCTTTCTGTTTGTGAAAAAATCCTTGCGGCGTCCTGTGAGAATCTTATGACAATAAGCCTGATGCCCTACGTCCCAAACTATTTGGTCATAGGGTGTATCATAAGTATAATGTAATGCAACGGTTAATTCTACTGTGCCTAAACTTGCAGCAAAGTGTCCAGGGTTGTTGCTTAATTCGTGAATAATATCTTTTCTTAATTCATTACAAACTTCCGGCAATTGACTGATGTCTAATTTGCGTAGGTCCTTAGGTGAATTAATAGTATTTAGTAAACTGTATATATTATTATTTTCCATATGAATGGCAAATATATGGCAAAATTCTTAAAAACATAATAATAGATCATCCTTTTTTTGTATTTCAATATGCATTTTGCTTTTTTTGAATTGTTAGTGAACAGTCGGTAAGAAAATTTTGTAACTTTGCAAAAAATAAAGCATACGCAATATGGATTTCCGAACACCCGTGGAATTGCCTAAAGGTTTACCTTTAATTACTCATAACGGACAGATTTTATTAATCGGTTCTTGTTTTGCTGACAATATTGGTAATTTATTAGCTGAATACAAGTTTCCGGTCGATATTAATCCCTATGGTATTTTGTATAATCCGTTATCTATTTCGG
>Ga0172378_10006609_pt1 | contig 10827 bp, 6 predicted proteins | sample GrowelOW332metaG_FD_119755 | JGI IMG/M metagenome (GOLD analysis project Ga0172378, IMG submission 119755) | Groundwater microbial communities from an aquifer near a municipal landfill in Southern Ontario, Canada - Pumphouse #3_1 metaG | ecosystem: Environmental > Aquatic > Deep subsurface >... | reverse complement strand
TTGGGATTGACCCACGCCCAAATACTCCGATTTCGTGATGATTTTCTTGAAATCAAGCATTCAGATTGAGTTTTTCACCACTCGTTTGCAAGTACCCATTGAAAAATTATATGAGTTATTTTCCACTTCTTTTCTCCTTTTTTTAGGGCAATCGTTGCTATTACTTTTAAATAGTCCATCCCATTTTCTTTGCTTCATTCCACCATTTCATTGCCAACATACAGTCTTCACCAGTGGGAACGGAACTGATTCTGCCTTGATCCATGTTAACAACCTTCATAATCTTATTGACCTGACCATCTGTAAGTTCAGGGAACAGATTTCTGTTTGAACTCAGGAATTTAACCAGTTTCATCCAATTGTTTTTATATGGGGGTCTCAGAATCATCTGATAAGCAGTTGCCTCATCATCAATACGCTGTGAGGCTTTTGCTTCCTTTGCAATCTGATAAGACTCCGCTTTTGATACTAGATACGAATTAATCGCAACTCCCGGGAATTGATAGGAAGAAAGAGCTGTTTTAACAGTTTCCCAGCATTCTTTCCTCTTACAGTATTGGGTTACGTTTTCAGTAGGTCTGTCATCCGCAGTGATTATTCTATATACGTAATGGCAGAGATCCAGCATGTCTGAAAGAAAAGCATCAGAAATTCCTTTATCCCATATTTTCAGCAAGTCGAATTTGTTTCCACCTTTATCGACCATCCAGAACAGTCCAGCAATCGAATAAGCAATGATGTTAGCTCTGTAGCTTCCTCCAAACCAGCTCTGTTTTGTTTTCGTGATCTCAGGCTCTAAAGCTCTATATAAAGCCCCGACAGATACAACATTCTTGAAGAAAACTTCATTATACTTAGCCTGATCATCTGTCCAGTCTACAGTTATTTCATCTGCAACTGCTTTGAAGTTTGTATCGCCACCTTTAGAAACTTGATCTGGATGTTTACGCCAGAGATTGTAGTATTTTGCAAAATCAGACTTCGTAACCAATTTCTCTTTTGGATGAATAACCTTGAAGGAATCCTGTTGCATCTTTGTCATGAACATCATCGACTGGGCATATTCACCTCTGGTTCTTTCATAGAACCACTTTGTCGCATGATTGATACCAGGTTGTGAAATGGATTCTGAAAACTTCTTCATCTTGATGTGGAATGGATGATTAGCAAAGAAATCTACAGCAGACACTTTGTTCTGGCTGTTTGAAGTCTCAGATATCTTTTGTATCAGAGAATCAAGCTCATCTTTCTTGGTATCAGAATCAGCCTTAATGACAGTCAATTTCATAGGAACAGATATTGCAGATACATCAGCCCCCCTTTTCTGCGCAGAATATGCTAGAGAAGCTGTCGTCTGACCACCGTTGACAATCTGAATTTTCTCCAGTCTTGTAATCTTGGTCTCACCATTAATCTTCTCAACATTCACAGCAGCTGCAATTGCCGCAATACCGTTGTTATATATGTAAAACCGTCCTGGCTCATTCAATATAGTTCCCTGAATCTCTTTGTTTACAGCTGTTTTTGTAGTCAAGAACGATCTGACATTCCCCTCAAGAAGAGTACTTCCAAACTTTCGGTAAATATACGACAGAAGCTTGCCAGGGACGACACACTGATAACACTCGAATTGATTTTCCATCTGGGGAACAGGTAGACATGGTAATCCTCCATCCATCAGATTCGTGTATTCCTCATCATGAGCATCAACAATTATTTCTTCAGTCTCAACCTCCGAATTGCAGTTGTTATAAATCCATTCAACATCCCAATAGAACATTTCGACATCGATGTTTGCTATCGAATCTAAAACGACCCGTGCTCTCGCCGATCGTTTGCCATTTGATGCTATGATGACTTTTATCTTTGATAAGCCAGCAACCGTCTTGTTCATCTGAATCAGCTGATCGTATAAATCAAAGACTTCATTTTCCAGAATGGTCTTGAAGGACTTTTCCCCACGCACTGCAACACGGATGAAATTCAAAGCATTGTCAACCATTACCTGAGCACTACGTTGCGAGATAGTATGTAGCGGTTCAGCAAAATCAGAAACAAACAAAGAAACGCTGTTATCAAACTCGTCAATATCATAGCCATAGAGACACATGGGCAATTTCTGATATTTATAGCTCCAGAAGAAGAACTGCGGGTCATTAATAATCTTACATTCCCCTAGTCCTTCTCTTATGTAATTGAGAAGAGAAATTTCTTCGTTATCTCCTGTAGCACTGGCATTGATTTTGACGTCATCTGTCAGCGTCAGAGCAAAATGTTTCAATACTTCCTCAGATACAGTTTTCGCCATTCTCCACCCTCCAATCCTGTAATAAGGCCAACGTCAGTTCATATACGACGGACTTAATCGCCTGTTTCGTATCTTGAGCAAACAGTTTAGGGAAATCTGAATCAACTCCATATAACTCATATCCTTTAAAGACAAATCGTGTTATTTCGGATGCAACGAATCCCATATACTTGAATTCAGTCAACTTTGAATTGAACAATTCATATGCTTCAATGGATTGGGATTTCAGCTTCAAACTTATCTCTTTATACAATGAACTGACAGATTCCGCACTTTCATCAAACTCATCCTCATCGGCTCTTACTACATACAAATACCCATCATATGGACTATCCAGCTGTTTAATTGAACTGATTTTAACTGAAAATGCGTTGGAACCAATTGTCTTGACTTCTATCCACGAAGAAGCAAATTTAAAATCCTGTACTGCATAATCTGGCCCCATCCAAGCTCTTATAACATCCATGGCAGAATGAGACTTCAATAATTCCCTAAGCACATAGAGCTCACCGTATAGCCCCTTTTCCTCAGCCTTATGAGAAGCCGCGAGACTCATCATCTCCCGCCATTTTTCGAACCTTGCAACAACAGCACGAACACATTCAATATCCGTCTCGTATCTCATCGACTCGGATATAAGATCTTCCATAAGCCTGATGAAAATTGACAAATCTGCTATCTCAAGAAGTTCAAGTTTCAGGAACCATATGCTTTGATTTTTGAATTCAGAACTTTGAATTGTTTTCGTACAAAGCTGTCTTCCACAACCGAATTGTTCAGGGGATTCAAGGAAGAAGCAGAACGTGTGCTCTTTGGTTATTCCATAAGACCAGATGCAATTCTTCCCCGCAGGATATAAAGGTATTCTGTTTCCACCTTCTGTATTTGATGTTTCCCAAGCAGAGGTAATCTCTTCAAGTTTCTTGGCAATATCACTCTGATTGAAGTTCATCGACATCATCGTCCTCCTCTTGGTCAAAATCAAGCCCTATTCCTTCTCTGACAGCAACCGGATTCATCCAATACTCAAAGTATCTCTTTCCATTATCAGATCTGACTCCAGGAAAACCAATACCGATTCCCCAAGTCAAAATGCTTTGTCCATCAAATACCTCTCCCGTATCCATATCTGTCAAGGCTAATGGATATAGCAGTAACAAAGGTCTCCTATAGTCTGTGCCGTTCTCATCATACGCTTCCAGATAAACAGAAGCCGTACCAGAGATCTGTTCCCATGTCTTCTCACGGTTTTCCTGTCTGTATCGTTTTTCCAGATCTGCAAGCTGTTTCTGAGACAGTGCAATCTTTGTAACATCTCCAGCACCGATTCTGACGTGATGATCATTGATTCTTATAAATGGCTTGCCATCCTGAATCATGTTATCGGATTTGTATTTACGCTCAACTAATGTAATCTGATACTCCTTATTTCCTACTTGTATTCTCTGAGTGCGATTACCAGTTCCATGAACAATAGCAACATCCCACACATCACCGCAATTATTCAAAACATAATCAGACAGCTGACTTACCTTGAATCCAATACTGAGTGTTGCTGAATCAAAGCATCCAATTACCGGCACTACGTCCGACTTATGGATATTTCTAAGTATGATGTTTCCCTTACTATCTTCTTCGGATTCAGTAACCATCACTAAAAAATCCTGAATCAGATCATTATTCTTCCTATTTGCTTCATGACTCTTCCATAGACGAGGAGATTCGATCAGTCGTCCATCAAGAGAGACAGGATGACGATTTCCGGCCTTCGCATTACGCATCTTTGAACGGGCAGTAATGATTAACCCTGAATAAGGATGCCTTCTGACCATCAAACCGAACTCCCTGGGTTCCATCTTCAAGTCATTCATCTTATTTATCTGGATTCTAAGATCCTCGCAGGCTTCTGAAATCAAGCGGTACCAGAGTATGGATTCATCTGCCATCCAGATTCTGAAGTATTGCAAGTAACTATCCCTATATCCAAACCATCTTCCCATCTGAAGCAATGTATCGTAAGCAGCAGAGTTCCTATAAAAATAGCTGACCACGAGATTCTCTAATGTAAGCCCCCGCGACAAACACTGACCTCCTACAGAAATAACACGATCTCCATCTGGATAGTTTTCATAGTTCAGACGTCCAAATTCCTTAGCATGTGAAGTCATATTCTCAATAGATACGCGGACACTGCAAATACTTTCATACAAGCCAGGACATATCTCTTCCCATTTTCTTCCAGAAATCAGCTCTAAACCAGATTCATCCCAGATCTTTTTCAGTTCATGAAATTCTCCGGAATTAGCATTCTCGGCTTTTTCTGGATCGTTATGCCATTGGAAGACATTAGGTATCAGTTTCTGTTTGAGCCAGTCATCAATAGAGTCGGCAATTTCATTCTGAACAACAGTGAAACGAGATACATTTATCATCATTGTCCGATGTTTCGATTTCAGCGATGGTATGAAATCCATCAGATATTGCACAAGCAGAAAATACCTTATAGAGTCCTGCAAACTGTCTGGAAAAGAATCAAAAGCGCCTATCTCAACTTCTTCTTTCTTATGTTTGAAAACGTAAGAGTTTTCTGGTATTTCATCTTCATAAACAGGAATCAGGCAAGATCTATAATTAAACGGCTTGTCCTTATCCACGAAATCGCCAAATAGTTTATACGCACCGGTATATGCCATCGGCCTATCGAGTAAATGTATGAAGTCAGAAGGAAACAGGTCATCTCCATACATTTCGGAATCGGTGGTATCATCAATGTAAATATTGGCAAATGGTGTAGCCGTGACAGCCAGATAAGCTGTATTTGAGAATGAATTCAACAGCTTTCTTATTCCGCCATTTATCTTTGTAGGATCCAGATTGGTATTCTTTTTGGTATTGATTGAAGCATTGTCTGCCTCATCATCAATAACCAAGATGGAAGCTTTTATTTTCCCGTCATCACCAATCAAGTCCTCATTATCCTCAATAAGGGAGCTATGTATCAAACTTAGAGATGTGACATTTTTCTTTGCAATATACAAAAGAGTTCTCTGCTCAATCTTAGATCCGATTCTGTGGCGGACAACTTTTGTAAAATCCTTCTTTGTTGTTGTCTGAACTTGCAAATGTTGCTTGATTGGAAATTCACCGACACCTGTTGTGACCATTGATTTTCCATCGCCTTCTACATCAAGAGTATATCCCACAAGTTCTTTATCTATACGCTTCTGAGTCTGTATTCTTAGGTTTTCCAGTGAGCCGGCGAGAAGGACAATCACATCATAGCCAACATCAACAGCCCTGTTCATGATGGCTGTATAACTTGCTGTCTTGCCGGACTGAACATCGCCTATCAGCAATCCTCTTCGATGATTACCATTATCAGCATTTGGATTTCCCAACATCTGAATGATTGATTTGGAGTCCTTATCAAGAGCAGTTGTATCAATCCAGTCTTTCTTAAGTTTAAGGTATTTTATGAATCTGTCGAAGTATTGGAAATCAATACTCAGTTCATCCAGCCAGTGATCATCCCTGACTGCCGATGATGCTACAGAAACTCCGATATCTGCACTTAATGAAAGTTTTAAAATTACCTCCCATGCAAGACATTTAACCTCAGCAGACGTCAATTCAAGTCCAAGCTTGGAAACCATATCAGCAATCAGCTCCTCAGCCTTAGCATTGAGCTCTACAAAAGAAGTAACATGCAGAAGCCTTAACTGCATGGCAACCTTAATCACGATTAGTCTGCTTTGCAGGGTACTGATCATCAAAGCCTCCCCATCTCAAGAAGAATCTTTCCTACATCCTCTTCTAAGTCTGGGAATGTTTTGAAAATATCCTCATTGGCATATCCATATGCGACCATCAACTCAATGTTTTCTCTGAGGCCACTACATTGATACTCATCTCTTTCATTCTCGATGATTTTATCCTCCTGTTGGTCAAGCTCAAGCTTGCTGAAAGGAAAGAACTTAGAGATGTTATCAAGCACGAAGTCAAACTCACGCTGCTGTTCTGAAGTTAGCTTGGATTTGAAATCTTTTATCAGCGGGTGATCATCATTGATCGTGTACTCAATAGTGTTGGATGGAGTTACTTCCCTAACCCAATATGTAGCTGAATCCTTCTTACGTGCTCTCGTAGTATATGTCTTCTTGCTCTTTATTGCATTGGTTTCAAGTATCTGCTTCAAATCATCTCGGATTTTCTCTGGCGGTATGGCCCGAGACTTCTTTATATCGAGAGACCACACAGAATCCAGAGTGTTAGGAATATCTATCTGAATCCGTGAAAGCTTTGTCTTATCCTTCTTTGAAGCCAGACCAAACCAGGTCCCATAATCAATAAGCCTTTTATTCCGATAAACATAAAAGCCCTGGGTTTCCAGTAATGTGCTTCCATCCTCCAGTTGAGCTCTGTTAAGCTGTTCCTTTGTCAGCTTATCCGGATACGGCAATTTATGGCAATGAACCGTAATTACATCATTATTCAAAGGGATGGTTTTCACTTTTGCAACTTCAGCAATCTCTCCTGTCAGAAATGGATCAATAGGATGAAGGACATTTTTGTTATATGTAATACGTATCTTGTTAATTCCTTCCTCTCCAGCAAGATACCTGTGAAAGATCAGTGACAGTTTCTTACATGTCTTGCTCATCTGATTGGAGAATTCGTCAAACTTGTTTGTTGCAGACTCCCGGAGCCTGTCAAAATGACTCCATATCACAGCTGTCCCGCTTGCAATCTCATCATCCGAGAGGAATGTATCCTTGACTTTCTTTCTGCATTCTGCTTCGGAGATTACGATATAGTCCCAGGTATCATATTTTTTGATGTAAGCAAGATCCCAGCAACCGCCAACAAATGAACCATCTTTTTTTGAAATAACCTCAAGTTTGGTACATTGCGAAAGTGATGCTGTCTTAAGCCCCATTCCGAATCGTCCCAGATCATTTTTAGGCCGATCTTCCTGGCAATTTATTGCACCTCCAAATGTCATGGCAATATCAAGTTCATCCTGATCCATGCCGCAACCATCATCAACAATAAGCAAAACTGGATCAGTTAGGGATGGCGCAATCAGATCTATATTCTTGGCACCAGCCGATATGCTGTTATCTATGATATCTGCCACCGCAGAAGGCATCGAATATCCTATCGAACGATTCGATGAAATGGTATTGTATGCGGAAGGAACTGCTGATCTTGTTTCCATGAAAATCCACCCCTCTACTTCTTTTACATCAGTTCTATCTGATCAGAAGAAATATATTCACCAGACATGAAAATACGTTCTTCAATCTCTTCAGCCGACCAGTGCTTATCCAAAAGTTTCAGCATACCTCTGGCATCAACAGCAGAAACAGGTATATTGGTTGACTGTGACAACATGCTCAGAGAATTATTGATATCCCCTTTATATCCACCTGAGATATATACGAAATACATCAGATGAGAGCCTGGTTCTATCTCCTCATTTGTATGGATATAAGTATCCTTCATCTTCAGCATATCAGCATGACCAAGGCTATATGAAGAAGATGCTTTGGCATCTGCAAGCCCACAATCCATCGTCTCAGGCTTCTTTATATATACATCTGGGAAATTACCACGCCAGTTCTTTTGAGACTTTTTTCTTCCAATCCACTGAGACTCAGAAAATCCCAAAGATTTCAGCAACTCTGTTGTAGCTTTCTCAAACTCATTTGAAAGCGTACCTCCAGAAAATGCATAGTCAAGATATGTATTTTCCTGAAGGGAAAGTTTTCTGGGAGAAAGACGCTCTACCGCGGCAAGGGAATCTTTGCTAGAGATTCCATAAGAAGCCATCTCCGCAACAAACATATTTGAATCATCTTCGAACAAATACGCATTCAAATACTCAACATATTTAAATGTCGCAAACTGCAAAGCGGGCGACACTTTAGTCTGAGAAGCACAGTCAGAAAGACTCCTGTTGTCTTTATTTTTATCATAACGACCATAAGCTCTCTGAAATGACTCATAATCCTGTTTGCCCCTTATAGGTATGAAACTATCCCCTTCCTTTAAAAACTGCTGATAAAGAGTTTCATAATTCGCATTGAATATATATTTCGTTCTGCCTTTGTTATTGCCTTCCGCAATAACAAGCGACGCTGCTTTCAGGTAATTGATTGCAGTGTTTGCGATATCACTCATATTGTTTATCGCCTTGTCAGCACTTCCCCTCGGGGTATACAAGTCAATTTCCCAGTTATCAATAACCTCTCTGAAATCATTCTTGTCCCTGAATTCAAGGATTTCGTTTACGACAAAGTCATAACAATCCATGTTATGCCCATATATAACAGGAAACACCACGTCAAAATTTGTGAGATAGTTATCCAATCGATGATCATGTAGCAATCTCAAAAGAAACATAAATGGCTTTACACGCATTCTGGAATCAATCTTCACATTCTGGCCAAGTCCATACGCAGAAGGATACTGATGCCTCAACAACTGGTACTGAAGTACTGCAAGAGGGTTTTCTTCATTTGCAATCGTCTCCCCTGCTATTGTGTAACTATACGACTTACTGCCTTCAGCCCTGAACACCAATCCGAGTGTTTCAAGTTGAGAATAATATGTCCTCATACCACCAGGATTCTTATCTCTCGTCTTTCCCTTCTTTTTTATCCCAGACTCATCAAGAAGCCTATACATCATCTGTTGCTCTTCGCCGGAATACTGATTTACATCTTCACACTGCAGTAAAACCTTCAGAATCTTATAAAGCTTCCACGGCGCGATATCTCTTATATTCCTAGGAAACATCCATATTCTTCGTGTATCAGGATCAAAGCTCAGCAGATTACTCATTTTTTCACCTCCAAAGAGATATTGCATGGTACAGATGGATACTCAATGCCGGCAAATGTATTCAACACAGCTTCAACGATAATCTGCGCCCCCTTACAAGGAACAGCCATGCCAATCTGTTTACGAACCTGCTCCTTTTTCCCTTCAAACTTGAAATCATCTGGGAATGTCTGCAATCTGGCACGTTCTCTGTTTGTCAAAGCCCTTGGTTCAGACCAATGGTAAATATGAGTGCCGCCACCACCTGAACCTGTTACAGTATATGCAGGCCTGTCGGGATCAAGTCTTTTATATATCTGACTTATCTTTGCACCTTTGACTTTCAGCTGAAGTTCCTCAGGGATATCAGCATTGAATGCATTCTGTCCGGGTTTAATATATTTCAGTCTTTCTACAACTTTTTCATTTTGAGCTGTCAGCTCATTATTGAACGCATCTGCCGAAATTGGAGGATTTTCAATTGCATGCCGACAAGAAATATCAACATCTTTATATGGCTCTGGTGACGGCACTTTATATTCATATGGTAAATCATCTCGGATTCCAATAATAATGATACGATGTCTCATCTGTGGAACACCATATTCCTCAAATTTATAAAGATGAGGATATACTCTATATCCACAAGCACTAAGATCCTTGAGAATCAATTTCAAAGTATCTCCGCCATTATCACTTTGAAGACCACCAACATTTTCTGCCAAAAACCACAATGGCTTATACAGTTTCAAAGCTTTCGCACCGTAGGTATACAAAGGACCATATGTACCATTAAGACCCTTCTTCTCCCCAACAATTGAGAAATCATTACAAGGAAAACCAAAGGCCAAAGCATCTATGGGGCCTAGTGATGACAGATCCAAAGTACGCACATCATGGCAAACCACGCTATCAGGATTTTCAGGACAGATATTTCTGGCATATGTCTGGCATGTTGCTTCATCAAAATCGTTTGCCCACGTATGAACAACTTTGTAACGAGAATCCGATATTCTGGCATGTATTGCACCCCAGGCAAGTCCGCCTGGCCCTGAAAACAATTCGCCAAGCCTGAAAACTGTCCTAGGCTCAACAACATTTGACTTTAATCTGGAAATCAACCCCATCACCATCTCTTTATCAGAATCAGACAATGAAGCAATCCTAGAAACAAGCGTAGAAGTATCGCCATATCCCATCACGGATAAAGCAAAATCTGGGCTCATATCATACAAATGCATCAAATCACCCAATTCTTTCATATCTTTCCAAACACCAGAGTCAGAGTTTTTTTCTAATCGTGAAAGCCGTGAATCAGTGATACCAGTTTTCTCTGCTACGTCTTTTAATGATAGGTGTTTCTGATTTCTTGCTTCCCTAAGCACATTTCCATAATTTTGTAACATAGCTCTTATTATAAGGAAAATTCATATTTTTGCAATAAAATTAAAGCCTTACGCTGCATTATTGCAGCACAAGTACCATATTATATGCTTTGTTACTTCCTGTTTATTCCATTTTGAAATCAGTTTTCAATCTTTCTTATTAGGACATTTTAAGACTTAATATCGGCTTTCAGTTTCATATAAAATAAATCCGAATCTGCACCGAGGTGATAAACGTCATCTGATAGATTGATTGAAAACGACCATTGGCAGCTGATATACTTTGCTAAGTACGAAGGAATGATTTGT
>Ga0172378_10006602_pt1 | contig 10834 bp, 11 predicted proteins | sample GrowelOW332metaG_FD_119755 | JGI IMG/M metagenome (GOLD analysis project Ga0172378, IMG submission 119755) | Groundwater microbial communities from an aquifer near a municipal landfill in Southern Ontario, Canada - Pumphouse #3_1 metaG | ecosystem: Environmental > Aquatic > Deep subsurface >... | reverse complement strand
CATTCGCACATACGGCATCCTTTGTGCTTGTGGCATATCCTTTGCTGTGACAAGAGACATGAACGAAGTATTGCACCGCTTCTGACAGGAGAGCGGTGAGCAAAGTGAACTGAACTTCTCCCATCAGGAGATAAAAAAAGAACCTGCCGAAATGGCAGGTTCCTCTAGCTGGCAGCTCTCTCTTAGGCGATGCCGAGCATCTCCTTGATCTGGGCCTTGGCCTGGGTGAGAATATTCGTATATTGCTCATCGAGCTGAGAAAGTTGTTTGTCCAACAGCTTCATGAACTCAGGGTCCTGTTCGGGCCTGAGGGTGAAGTTGGGACCATACTGCTTGCGTAGCTGTGCTTCCTTCTGTTGCAAGGCAGGAGCAAACTGCTGTTTCATACGTTCCACCAAGTCTTCCTGGTTCTCCAGATACTGGGTGAAAAAACCCTCAAGTTGTCCAAGCAACTGTACAACCTGATCATTTCCTTCTCCGAGAATGAGACCAAGGTCGAGAACCTTGGTAAAAGCATCCTTGAAGGCAGCATTCCTGGGAAGTGCAAGGTTGGAGAGCATGGTAAGCGTCATCCCTTCCTTGAACGCTTCTTTTTCTTCAGCAGGTACTGCGTCGTACTGCTGCTTAATTGCTTCCTTTGTTGCATCCATATCGCTGAGGAACGAGCCTGCCGACTGTCTGCCTTCCTTGACCTTTAGGTCCCGTTTGATCTTTATCGGGTCCACCTGGAGTTTTTCTGTCTTTTCCAGAGCAAGTTCCCATGCAGATTTTATGATTGCCATACCTAACTCCTCATTACATAGCAAAGATAGTACAGTTCTGTGTCTTGGACAAGTCTTGGTTTGGTGATAGTCTCGAGCCATGGAACTTGAACTGACCATCATCTATCTCTTCGACCTGTTTGGTACCTTTATCTTCGCCATCACCGGCGCTGTAAAAGGAGTGCGATGCAAACTCGACATCCTGGGTGTGGTGGTGTTTGCCTGTACCGTCGGCTGTGGAGGCGGCATGTTTCGCGATATGTTGCTCGGAGCAACTCCGGTTGCCGCTCTGACCGATAGTGCCTATATTCTTATTTGTGTAGGAACAGGCCTCGCTGTATTCTTTCTTGCCCCCAAGTTTGTCGGAAAATGGCGGGTGATTCTCTTCGCCGATTCTCTGGGCTTGGGTGTCTTCACAGCCTTGGGTGTGGCAAAGGGTGCTATGTATGGCATCGGTCCGGTAGGGCAGGTGCTCTGCGGAGTCTTCTCTGCCGTAGGCGGGGGTGTGGTAAGGGACATCATGAGCCGCTCGGTGCCCTCTGTTTTGACCAGTGACTTTTATGCCACCGCCTCATTGATTGGAGGCATTGTATACCTGATTCTTGAAATGACTGGCTTGGGCATATTCTCTAAGTTCCTGATTGCCAGCGGCACAGTATTCATCATTCGCCTGATTGCGATCAAATACCGGTTCCACCTGCCCGTAGCCGATACCGCCCTACCGGTGGATGACTACCTGACCATGCACAAATGATTTGGAAGGAAACGCATGCATTCATATCCGCTTTACTATAAACAACCGTATCAGAAAACCCATACAGCAACCATCGTCGACATCGTCGATGGGGCGCTTGTTCTCGATTCCACCATCTGTTATCCCGAAGGGGGAGGGCAGAGTGGCGATATTGGTACCATTTCAGGGGTAACGTTATTGAACACCACCAAGGACGATGACCATACCATCTACCACCATGTTGCAGAACACTCGTTTGTTGTTGGGGCTCAGGTGGAAATTGTGCTGGACTGGAACCATCGTTACCACTATATGCAGATGCATACAGCCCAGCATGTTGCCAGCGGCCTCTTGTTCACCCATTTTAGCATCCAGACTGTAAGCGTACACCAAGGCGAGCGTATTCTCACCATTGAAACCGATGCTGTAGCGATAGAGCCTTCCCTTTGCTATCAGTTGGAGGACTTGGTGAACGATGTAGTCCGCCAAAACCATCCGGTGCACTACGAAGTACATACCCAGAGCTCGGCACAAACCCTGGGACTCAGGCGGTCGATAAAGGTAGAGGGCGATGGTGTTCGCCTGGTTGTCGTCGAACAAGTCGATACAGTAGCCTGCGGAGGTCTTCATGTCGGCAACACATCTGAAATTGAGTTCTTTCATTATGCAGGGCAGGAGAAAATTCGTGGGCATATCCGCCTCATCTTCACCGTAGGTGCTCTAGCCAAGGAAGAAATCCGCAAGGTTGAGAACGTGGCCGCTGAACTTGGAGTACTCTTCTCCGCCCCGCTTCAGGACTTGGTGGATGCTGCAAAAGCAGTAGTCTCATCAGCTGTCCAGCTTAAGAGTGAACTGAGAAAAGCCCAACAGCTTCTGGCCAAACTTTCGCTTGCTTCTCTTGTAGCGGAAGCCGAACTGGTTGCCTCGGTTCCGGTTGTCTATTGGAAGATTCCTCAGGAAATTGAAATGAAGGATGTCGCCCAAGCGTTTACCGAATATGATGAGCTGGTACTCTGTGCAGCCAAGGAATCTGATGGACAGCTGTCATGGCTCGTCGGCCTGCAAGGAAAAGCTACAGGCTTGCTTGACTTCCCAGCAAAGAAACCTGCATTGCTGGCAGCAATCCAAGGGAAGGGGGGAGGAAAAGCCCCTCTTTACCAAGGATCCGCCAAAGCCGACTGCGACACCTTCTTTGCTGCCTTTGGAGCTTTGCTCAAATGACCGTCAAGGAACGGGTGAAAGCACTCTTTGCCAAGGAGACCTACCTGAGAGGTGATGGGTCCCTCGATACCAAGAAGCTGTTCAAGCGTACCTTGGTACTCATGCTCTTCATCTTCAGCCTCTACTTCATCGGGTTCCAATTCTATAGAAGGCTTGGATGGGACCAGAATGCCGTGGTACAGCAATTCATTGCCGACTTCGGTGTCATGGGAGTAGCACTCTACGTATTTATCGTAGACCTCTTTGTGCTGCCCTTGTCGGTCGATCTGATGTGGCCTTTTGTCATGGGGTGGCACCCTCTCTTGGCTATCGTGGTGATGGGAACGGCCTCGGTGGCCGGAGCCTTCTGTGCCTACCTCTTCGGTCGGCTGGTGGGTCTCATTCCCATCTTCAAGCGTTGGGTGCTCAAGCAGTCGGGAACCCACACCGAGCAGATCATCACCAAATATGGAATTTGGGCGATTGTAATCAGCGGCCTTACCCCGTTGCCATTCTCCACCATCTGTACGGTTGCAGGCATTGTTGAACTGAAAGTCCACCACGTCCTGCTCTCCAGTCTGATTCGTTATGTGAGAATGGCCATCTACTATCTGATTTTTGCCGGGCTTATCGTCATCGGCTGAGCACTTCCCTGATTTCAGCAACCACCCTATGCGTTCGCTCTTCACTGTCACCGGTGTACAAAGTTGCGTCGAGCAGTGCAATAATTGCTTCTTTGGAAAGGTAGGAGCGGATCTGCTTGTCCTCGCTGAGCATTTGCATGAGCGTGTTTGCCTTGCCTGTTTGCACTTCAGCCCAAGCCATGAGGCTGTGAGTGCGGATGAGTTCGTGCATTTCCTGGCGGTCTGCACCGTTCTTTCCCAGCTCCATCAAAAGCCGTTCACTTGCGGCGAATATGCCATAGGAAGCCAGGTTGCGCTGGATGCCCGCAAGGTGGATCTGCATGCCCTTCACCACCTTTGTAGCAGTGTTCAGAATTTCATCAACTGACAAGAAGATATCGGGCAGTACCAGACGGCGGTTAGCACTGTCGTCGAGCGTCCGTTCGAGCAGGGTCGATGCGGCATTCTGCCACAGTACGCCCTCCTGTGCTTCTACAAAACGACAGAGGCTGTCGATCTTTTCACTGTTGATTGGATTGCGTTTGAACGGCATGGCGGAAGACCCTACCTGCTTGGAGCCGAAGGGCTCGCTCCACTCGCCGATCGGGGGGCTTTGAAGCAGCCTGAAGTCGATGAAAAACTTATAGAGGGTTGCACACAGGGAAGAGAGAGCTTGGCCGACTCTGAGGTCTTGTTTGCGGGTATAGACCTGGGTTGCAGCCGTATAGGCATGAAGTCCGAGGTCCTGCATCACCATCTCTTCGAGCTGGCTGGCTGAAAGCTTGGTACCTTTGAGCAACTCAGTATAGCTGGCACTGGTACCCACCGCCCCCTTCATCCCTTTGCCCCTGATTGAAGCATGGACCTGCATCAGGTCCTGAAGGTCTTCCTTGAGGTCCTGGGCCGTCTGGGCGAAGCGATAGCCCACTGTGGTGGGTTCTGCAGGCTGGATATGGGTGAATGCCATGCAGGGCTGAGCCGCATAGGTTTCCATCTGGGTAATGAATGCTTCAAGCAATGTCTTGGTTTGGGTGATGACAATAGCAAGGGCTTCTTTAAGGCGCATGGCATCCATATTGTCCAGAATGTCCATGCTGGTAGCCCCGAGGTGAATGATGGCCCCGGCTTTGGGGCATTGTTCGGCATACGTCTTGATCTCAGCCATCAGGTCGTGGCGGATTTCTGCTTCAATCTCAGTGGCACGGTCGATATCGATATTTTCTTGGTTGGATATCAGTTCATCAAGCTGCTCTTGTGATACCAGCTTCGCCTCAAGCTGTGCTTTGGCCAAGGCAACCCAAATGCGTCTGAGCAGTTTTCTCTTGTGCTCTTCGCTGAAAATGGTTCGCATCTGCTGGCTGCCATAGCGCCAGGTAAAGGGGGAAAGATAGGTGTCATGGGTGAAGCTTTGCATACAGACCTCCGCTTACCCATGACTGTACTCTCTAACGCAAGTTCAGGTCAATTGACGTAACGGATCGTCTCCCAGGCCTTGTTGTACATCTCAAGGTATGGACCCAGGTCATCCTTCAACTCGTAGTTCTGCAGCATATCGACAGTGTAGAACGGCTTGGTGGTACGATACTTCTCAGCTTCCGTATTGACCGAGGCGGGGAAGTGGAAACGGTCCAGAAGCTGGGCATAATTTTCCGGTTTGTGGATGTAGTTGATGAACTCCAGAGCGAGGTCGTAGTTTCTTGCACCCTTGGGAATGCACATGGAGTCGAAATACATCGGACCGCCGTCGATGGGGAGGAAAAAGTCGATATCGGCCCACTGAGTTTCGGGAATCTCCTCGAAGATTGCCTCGGCATACCCATGGGAAACCCAATACTCGCCCGAGGCGAAGGACTTTGCAAATCCTTCGGCATCGAACTTGACCAAATTCGGCTTCCACTTGTCGTTGACCAGCTTTCTCGCTTCTTCCAGCTCGGCTGCGTTGGTGGTATTGACCGAGTAGCCGAGGTAGGCCAAAGCATCGCCGAGAACTTCACGCATGTCGTCCATCATGACCATGCGGCCGGCTAGCCGGGTATCGGCGAAGATATTCCATGTCTTCTCATAGTCCTTCACCATTTTGGTGTTGACGGCAATACCGGTTGCCCCAAGGTAGTAGGGGACCGAATATTCCATCTTCGGGTCGTAATAGGCCTTGGAGAGGGCAAAGTCGGTGATGTACTGCAGGTTGGGCATTTTGGAAGTGTCCAGTTTTTCCAGCATGTTCAGGTTCTTCATGATTGAAACGTAGTCGCCGGAGGGGAAAATAATGTCGTAGCCGGCTTCGCCGCTGGCCATCAATTTGGCGAACATCTCTTCATTGGAAGCAAAATAGTCCAGAACCACGTCCACCCCATACTCTTTCTCGAAGGATTCGATTACCGAGTCGGGAGTATAGTAGGACCAGTTGTACACATACAGTTTCTTACTGCCGGTGGTATTTTTCTCTGATGCTTTGGAGCAACCGAGGAAGAGAAGACTGCCCAGGACAACCAGGGCAAAAGCGAGGATGAGGTGCTTGGTGGTAGGTTTGCTCATGGCTAAACCTCCTGTACTATGGTGATGTCTGCCCGTCCAGGTCAACATACGCCATTCCCTGGATCGGTGATAGATTGTGAAGCCCTGCAAAACAAGGCCCAATAGAGAATTCTAGGCTGGGATATAAAGGAGATTAATAGATTGAGAACAGCTGGTGCAGTGCATCGGATTCTCCTCTGATTTCAGCCCCATAATTAGGTATTTCTGTCAGTAGGTCAATCACTTGGCGGGACAAAACCAAAAATTGGCAAATTTTTTTTCCTTGTGAGGCAGAGCTTTCAGGTGTTGCATAAATGAGCTTAATCACCGATACTTGCTCTCCAAGAACCATGAACATACAAACCTATTCCCAGGAGGTGGTTAACCTCCATACCCATAGCTTTTATTGCGGACACGGTACCGGTCAAGTCAGTGAATATGCACAAGCGGCCGTAGAGCAAGGCCTAAAGGTGGTGGGATTTACTGAACACTGTCCCGTACCTGACTCCCGTTGGGTCAGAACCAGGATGGGCTATGACCAGATGCCCCTGTACGAAGAGGACATCCGACAGGTCCAACAGCAGGAAAAGCTAGCTGTTTTCACAGCCTACGAATGTGATTACCTTCCTCAGTATCAGAGCTATTACCAAGAGCTGAAAGAGAACGTCGATTACCTTATTTGTGCCATTCACGACCTCAGTTTTGATAGTAATCGTGAGTATTCGGTTTTCTGGAACACCCTTACCAAGGAAGATCTCGGCCTGTACACCGACCTGTATTGCAAGGCTTTACAATCGGGACTTTTCCTCGTTGGCGCACATCCCGATGTATTTGCCTATAATTACCACGCGTGGGATGAAGAGTCGAAAGCTTGTTCGAAGGCCATTATCGAATGTGCCGTCTCAGAAGGGGTTGCCCTAGAGATCAACACGAACGGACTACGCAAGCGCAAGGTCAAGACTGCAGAGGGTGAGCGCTATGCCTACCCACTGCTTCCGTTCTGGCAGCTTGCAGGCGAATATCCGCTGAAGGTGGTCACCAACAGCGATGCCCACAAACCTGGGGAAATACGGGCGGACCAAGACAAAACGTTTGCCCTTGCCGAGCAAGTAGGCCTTTCTTTTGTCTCGTACAGCCTTCAGGATGGCCAGATCCAGCTCGTGTAAGAGAAAAGGGACAGAGAGCATCGCCCCCTGTCCCAGCATACGTTGCAGAACCATTATATAAGGTTCATCGATTTCAGGAACTCAGTTGCAACGTTCTCCACAGATTCCCCTTCCACATCGACAAGGTAGTTGAGATCAGTCATCGTTGCATCGTCGAGCTTACCGCCGAGCATGTTCAATACAGTTTTCAGCTCAGGATGCTTATCCAGAACCTCCTTGCGCACAATGGGTGCTGCATGGTAGGGAGGGAAGAATCCAAGGTCATCCTCAAGAATTTTCAGATTGTACTGTTTGATCGGACCATCGGTTGCAAAGGCATCCGTGACATCCATGTCGCCCCGCCCGATGGCCTGGTACTTCAGCGACGCATTGAGCTTCATCGGTTCGCCCTTGAACTGGAGGCCGTATACTTCGACCAAGCCATCAAAACCGTCCTGACGATCGAAGAATTCATGTTCTGCACCGAATACCAGTTCACCGGCATACGGTATCAGGTCACTGTAGGTTTCGACTTTGTACTGCTCATAGACCTCTGGGGTGACCGCCAAGGTATAGGTGTTGTTAAAACCAAAGGGTTCTAGCCATACGATATCCCATTGCTTGAGAAACTCCTCGCTTACAATGCTATAGGATTGCTCGGGATCGTTGACCACGTCCATTTTCAGGTGGGCGGTCAAACCGGTACCGGTATACTCCGGGTAGATGTCGATTTGGCCATTCTTGATTGCGTTGAAGTTGACGAACGTACCGCCGAGGTTGAGCTTGCGGTTTACCTTCAGGGGTGTGTGTGCTTCTATCAACTGGGAAAGCATTTCTGCAATGACGATGTTCTCGCCAAAGTCCTTCGATCCGATGGTGATGGTATCGTCCTTGGCGCAACTGGTAAAAAACAGGATTGCGGCCAAGGCCAAGGTCAGTACTAGGGTGATTCTGGTTCTTTTTCTGTGCATATATCTCAATTCTCCTTAACGTGTGTGTTTTTGAAGTCGTTTTTCTGCTTTTCCCATGCCCCAATCGAAAATGAGGGCTATGACGACCACCGGAATTGCACCGAGCAGAATCCTTTCCATGTTGCGTTGCTGGATACCTCGGTAGATTATGTATCCCAACCCCCCGCTTCCAATAAGGACTCCCATTACGGCGATGGACAGTGAATTGACCAAAGCAACTTTTATGCCTCCGAAGATCATGGGGATGGAAAGCGGTATTTCCACCTTCACCAATCGCTGGGCCCTGCTCATACCCATGCCCCGTGCTGCATCGATGATATAGGGTGGCAATTGGGTCAGGGATGTGTAGGTGTTGCGGATGATGGGAAGCAGTGCATACAGCACCAGAGCTACCCCCATGGTGAGATCTCCCAGACCGAAAATGATCATCAAGAGGGCCAGCAAAGCCAGCGATGGAATGGTCTGGATAATCTCGGCAAGGCTGATGATGAAACTTCCCAGTTTTCGTTTCCAATAGGAGAGGACTCCCAGTGCGATACCGATGATGGTTGCAAACACCATCGCTACGGCTACGATGCTCAGATGCTCTGCAATTGCATGCATTAGTTCATTCATGCGTTCCTCCTCAAAGCCCGCGGGGTGATAAGCTTCTGCAAAAAGCCGATGAGGGCACTGAAGGCAAAAGCCAGGATTGCAGAAGGAATGGCACCGGCTAAGATATAGTCAGTGTTGTAGGTAGCCAGACCTGTCCAGATCCAGTCTCCCAGCCCGCCCGCTCCGATCATACCGGCCAGCGTCGCCCAGCTGACGATGTAGACTGCTGAAATGCGGATTCCGCTGACAATTGTAGGAAGGGCGAGGGGAAGTTCGACCTTGAAGAGCACTTGGCTCTTGGTCATCCCGATTCCCTTTGCCGCATCCTTGTACGAGGGAAGCACTTCGGTGATACCGGTATAGGTATTCCTGAGGATGGGCAGAATTGAGTAGATGGTGAGCACTGCCAAAGCCGGCAGGGTTCCGATGCCCATGAATATCAAGGCAAAGCCCAACATGACCAGCCCCGGTATGGTTTGTACGGTTCCTGCGAGGGCGAGGACTGTTGGAGCTGCTTTCTTGTGTCTGGTAAGCAGGATCCCCAAGGGTATGGCAATCACCATTCCCAGGCCCACCGAGATGAGGACCAAAGCAATGTGCTGGCCAAGGCTGGCTATCATAGCTTCTGAGTTTTTTGAAAAGAAGGTTATCAATCTCATGCAGACAAGTCTCCCCACAGTGCTTCGCCCATCGCCTTTGCCGTACTGGTTCTGGTAATGATTCCGGCAACAGTGCGCTTGTCGTTCAGCACGACCACATAGTTGGAAGAGGAGGAGAGTAGCTTGTCCAGTGCTTCCTTCGCATCGTCCTTGCGCCCGACAGTCATGATATCGGTGTTGATCAGCTCCGCAATCGAGCGGCCGGCCTTTCCTCGAGCCTTGATATCCTCGATGGAAACTGTTCCGAGATAGGTCTCATCGTCATCGATGACAACCAAGCTGTTGATATCACGCTTGCTCATCATTTCAATGGATTCAAGAGTCTTGGTACTTTTATAGACTTTATAGACCTTCTTCTTCATGAAGTCCTCTGCAAGCAAAGGAGCGGCAGGGACATCATTGTCCATATGCTTGCCCATGAAGCTCTTGATCACTGCACTTGCAGGATGCTGAAGCATCTCCTCGGGACTTGCCATCTGCAAAATCTTGCCCTTGTCCATGAATATGATGGTATCGGCAAGCCGAAGGGCTTCATCCATGTCATGGGTGACAAAGACAATGGTCTTTTTCAGTTTCTTCTGGATTCTTTTTACTTCTTCCTGGAGCGAGTCGCGGGTGACCGGGTCCAAAGCTCCGAAGGGTTCGTCCATCAAGACAATCGGTGGGGAGGCTGCCAGAGCCCTGAGCACCCCGATCCTCTGTTGCTGTCCGCCTGAAAGTTCCGATGGATATTTCTGTGCGTTCTCTTCATAGGGCATATCAACCAGTGCAAGAAGATCGCGTACGATAGTGTCGCACTCCTGCTTTGAGTAACCCAGCAGCTTGGGAACTACGCTGATGTTCTGGCTTACGGTCATATTGGGAAACAAGCCGATTTGCTGGATTACGTAGCCGATCTGGCGGCGTAGTTCGACGGCGTTTTGTTTGGTTACATCCTTGCCGTCGATGAAGACTGTGCCGGTTTTGGGTTCGATCAGCCGGTTGATCGTGCGCAGGGTAGTGGTTTTACCGCATCCGCTGGGACCTATCAGGACGACGAACTCGCCTGTTTTTATGGTAAAGCTCAAGTCCTGGAGAATGATATTTGACCCGTATCGTTTGGTCACATTCCTAAATTCAATCATTATGTATTGCTCCTCGTATATCAGTGATGTCCGTTTTTTGTGCAAGATTAAGACAACCTAATAGTAATATATAAGTTGTCAGTTAGGCAACCCAATGCAAAAAATATGGGAGCATTACAGAGAAACCTGAAAATAGGATCGTCATTTGAGGGTATGCATAGCAAACGGCAACAAAAGTGTTCATAGAGAAATGAGGTCAGATATAAAAAAATGCCCCAGCAGAAACTGGGACATCTATAGAACCATGGGTTACTTACTCACCACATTCATCGTGGTGGGAATGCTCATGGCAAATGCTGCCGGTACTGGTGAGAGCGCCTGCAAGATAGGCTTTTACCGCCTCTTCACTACCACCTTGGGCACCGAGGATTACCTCGATATTGTGCTCATTGAAGATATCCACGGCACCGCCGCCCATACCCCCGGAGATAATGACATTTGCCCCCTTGTCATGCAGGAAAACAGGAAGGAATCCTGGTTTGTGTCCTGGGTTGGCTACTGTTTCGGTCT
>Ga0172378_10006601_pt1 | contig 10835 bp, 10 predicted proteins | sample GrowelOW332metaG_FD_119755 | JGI IMG/M metagenome (GOLD analysis project Ga0172378, IMG submission 119755) | Groundwater microbial communities from an aquifer near a municipal landfill in Southern Ontario, Canada - Pumphouse #3_1 metaG | ecosystem: Environmental > Aquatic > Deep subsurface >... | reverse complement strand
TAAAAAAAAGTACAGAAAGGCTGGGCTCACTGCTTAATGAAGTTCTTGTAAAGGAATCTTCAGCGATATTTGTACCAACGAATATCTGCGACAGAATGCAGTATAATATATACCTTTTGGACGGTATTATAGCACAGTTCAATGAACTTCTGTTAAAGAATGCCGGTGTAGGCGCAGCTGTCCGTAAAAATTCAGCGGATCTTTCAGAAGTAACGGGTAATTTTTCTTCAACATCGCTCGAACAAAGTGCAGGAGTAAAGGTAATTGTTACAACAATGGAAGATTCAAATGCTTTGTCCCGCAATATATCGGGAAGAATTTCCAATGTCGCAGCGGGGGCAGAACAAACAACCATGGATGTTGCCTCAGGAATCGACATTCTGACTCAGAATGTCCTGCAGCTGCAGGAATTGAATCATTCCAACGCAGAAATAAACGAGGGAATCAGACTTCTGAGTACACAGATTGACGGTGTGCGGGATATTGTTAACAGTATAAATGAGATTGCAGACCAGACTCGTATTATTGCATTTAATGCAGAGCTTGAAGCTGTCCGGGCCGGTACCAGCGGCCGCAATTTCCATATTGTGGCTGCAGAAATCCGCCGGCTGGCTGACAGTACTATGAAAAGTACTCAGGAAATCAGGCAGCGGATTACTGATGTTCTGGATGCATCACGCGATCTTGTTTCCGTATCCGGAAACGGAACTGCCTGTATTGCAGACGGCATGCATATGGCACAGGAACTTGAAACCCATTTTACTGATATAAAAGCATCTGCCGATGTGACGGCTGGAAAATCAGCCGAGATAGCACATATTATTGAACAGCAGACGGAGGCTTTCAACCAGATTGTTGTAACGCTCCGCCAGATAAGTACCGGGATCGACAACTTTACAGACTCGACAAATATGATAAATACAGCCGCTGCAGAAATGGAGAAACAGGCAGAGCGGCTTTCCGGACTGCAGCATGAAACCTATACAGCAGACACCTGTTCACAGTAATATATTTTTTGTCAGCTCACTGTAAGTTCTGCAAGGAATTCTCCAAGCAGCACAGCTCCAATTCCTGCCGCAAGGCTTAGAAACGCATATACTGTACCAGTTGTTCCATGTCCTTTTTCAAAAAGAGAAAGTGTTTCAAGTGAAAACGTCGAAAATGTTGTAAATCCGCCGCAGAATCCTGTTTTTAGGAGCAGCAGCAGTCTGGTTGGAATCCAGCCTCCGGGCTGTTCTGCATGAAGAACGGCAAATGTCGCAATAAATCCGATAAGAAGCGCACCTGCAATGTTCGTTATGAAAGTCTGAAAAGGAAAAACTGCTTTTACAGGAACAAGACTTATTATGTATCTGAATACAGATCCAAGAGCACCACCTGCAGCGACATACAGTATATTCTTATACATGATACAACTCCTTACGGGAGGTTTTTTTAAACAAAAAAACTGATGCCCCGCTTTACGCAGAAGTCATCAGCTTTTTTTGCAGTTTTAAACAGTATGTTTATTACCGTTTAGGGAAGAACTTCATTTCCTCTGAAAATAAATGATACAGGTCATGGACCGGATAGTCAACAGGCATATACTTATGTCTGTGCTTCATTTAAATATGCATACACAAGTATGTTTCTTCACTCAGATACGGTTCTACAGAAGCTGCATCTTTTTCTGCCGCTGCAGCAGGCGCGCCGAAAGTTTTGAACATTTTCTCAAGTATCTGGCAGTGCATTTCTACCTGCCGGACAACATTTTCTCCTGTTTCAGTTAACCGGAGCATATGGTATGGTGCTGTTTCGTACGGACAGAGAAGACCATCTTTTTCGAGCTGCCGCAGCATAATTGAAACACTTGCTTTACTGATATTCAGATAGTGTGCAAGTGTAACAGCCTTTACTTCTGTTTCTGTAGTTTCAAGTTTTTTTACAGCACACAGATATTTCTTTTTTGCCGGTGTAATATACATAGGTATCTCTTTCTGCCGCTAAAGTAATTTTCTGATATTATCAAGGCCAATCTTTCCACCTGTAATACCAATATAAACGGCAGCCGGTATACAGACCATAGAATCGAGCGGCATCCTGATAACCGGTGAAAAAAATACGGCAGCAACGGTAGCCGCCGTTATACCGCAGTCTATAAGACTGTCCGCTGTAATTCCTTTAAGAAGATCCGATTTTACGGATATATTTGTTAATGCAGACAGAACTGCCAGAAACAGTTTACCGATACTGCTGCAGAGAACGGCAGCAAGCAGTACGGAAGGAACGGTTGCTCTGGGCGAATAACCTGCGGCGCATCCTGTTACTGCAGATTTCAGAAGTGACGCAGCAGACATGCATAAAAGAAAAGAAATAAATAAACCACTGATATATTCCATGCGCGAATAACCGGAAGGATGTGTTTTGTCAGGTTTTTTCTGAGCCAGAGCAAATCCGGTAACAGCGACTGCGGCTGTTCCTGCATCAGTCAGATTGTTTACACCATCCGTAAGAATGGCAATATTACCGTACAGTGTTCCTATGCAAAGTTTCCCGAACGCAAGCAGCCCGTTCAATATAATTCCCGTAATACCTGTCTGAAGCCCTTTTTGCAGCCTGTTTTCCTGTCCCGTCATGTCTGCCGTCATAATGAAGAATCATCCTCCTGATCAAATGGAAAATCACGAAACATTCCATGGTGATGATGCAGTCTCCTGCAATACGGATCGTTGTCTTCCGGTGTACAGTCCTGTATCAGTTTCTGCAGAATTGCAGACAGCGTATTTTTTTCTTCAGGGGTAAGACTGTCAAAAAAACCGGAACTATCGTCTGCTGAATCATTTTCCCATTCGTCTGCAGCTTTACGTCCTGCATCTGTAAGCGATACAAGTACGGACCGTTTATCAGTTTCATCTTTTATACGCGTCAGATATCCGGCAGTTTCCATTTTATTCAGCAGTTCACTCAGTGATGCAGGACGTATACCGCATACGTCAAGCAGTTCTTTCTGAGATGCAGGGTTTTTCAGACGGAGCAGTGCAAGTATTCTCCGTTGTCCGGGGCTTCCCGAAAAATGGCGGCTGTAATACCCTGATTCCCTTCGCTGCATCATTTCTTTCCGTAACAGCAGCCTTGCCGCCATCTGGAATTTTGTATCGAGCGATACATTTTCTTTCATATGAACCTCCTTCGTAAATTATTTGGTACCTTAATGTAAGGTACCAAATAAAATATATACAAAGATTGTTTTTATGTCAAGTTAATTAGGTACCTGATTAACTACCTCATACCGCCTTCGGTAAATTTAACAGCAATATGTGCGTTGTTTGTTTCGGCTGAAAGCTGTTTTGTTTGTCCGGGAAACGTCCAGTCAGCAGGAAGCGTATTCTGTCCGTTACTCGTATGGCTGTGTATTGCATAATTACGCGCGTCTCCTGCAATCAGAGCATTTATGGAACCGTTGTTTGTCTTAAAGATGATTGTATCAGCTTTCACAAGATCTGCATTGATCGATGCATTGTCCGTATGAAGATCAAACCCGCCGGGAAATGTACAGGAATATGCGGTAATCCGTCCGTTGCTCGTTTTGACTTTACACGTTTGTCCCGTGCAGTTTTCCAGTTCCACTTTTCCATTTGCAGTATAAACGCCCAGATTTTCACATTCCGTACCAGAGACGACGATACGGGCGTTATCCGTCGTGAAAGAGCCGCTTTTCAGGTGCCGGAGATTTTCAATGATCAGCCGTGCATTGTCTGTTCTTACCGAAACGTCACCACTGAATGTTTCAGGTATTTCAAGCGTAATACCTCCGTGTGCATGGAACAGTCCGAACCAGTTGAACAGATGGAACGGAATAGAATGGATGAATGTATAGACACCGTCTGCTTCCGATACTGAAACCTTGTCGGTCGGCAGCGGATCGAACAGTACGCGGACTTTTTCTGCCGGTACACTGCGCACATCAACGTGAATATTCTGTGCTGAAACTATAATTGTTTTAATATCTCCCTCTGCTGTATATCGTGATGGTTCAGGATTTGTTATACCTGTATTTTTTGTGGAAAGACTGTCTGCGGCCTTTTTATATTCCGCACATATCTGCTGGGCAATTTCAGATGGTGAACCAAGATCCTGGATAACAGCATCTTCTGCCGCACCGTTTTCTACTTTATCGCTGATCATTTCTGAGTAATATGCAATTACCTTTTCCCGTTCTTCGGTATTGAGTGATACCAGATTCTCTGTAAGTTTCTGCAGGAATGTTTCTTTGTTCATTTTCTATCTCCTATAAAAAAATCTGCGTTAGTGGTGCGCCGGAACGGCACAGACTGCAGTTTCCGCAGCGCGGAAACTGCCTGCGATAAAAAGTACAGGGAAGTACTTTTTATCATTCCTCTTTAAGCATTTTCTACAAATGCGTAAATTTTACGCATTTCCTCAGATTCATTCAGAAAGGCCTGTACTTTTTCCAGACCAGACTGCTCTATTTTGTAATATTTCCGGGTACGCCCGTTATATTCTTCACTGTAGGTGGAAACACATCCGTTTGTTTCCAGTCTCCTGAGTATTGGATACAGCGTCGACTCGGAAATTTCTATGCATGACGACACATCGCTGATTATGCGGTACCCGTATGAAGGTCCTTTTTTCAGTGCGGCCAGTACGCATATTTCAATGACTCCCTTTTTCCTTTGAATATCCATATGACTCCTTATAAGGATACTATGTATTGAAAAGCTATGCTAAACATAGTATATAATACATAGTATATATATTTACATATATTGTCAAGCTGTTATTGAACAAGCTGTACAGAAGTTCTACGATACTGGTGCATCCGTTTTTTCCGGAGGAATTATGACATGTACAGTGCTCGTTGAAAATTCTTCAGAAAGAGAAGATCTTGTTTCTCAGCACGGATTTTCTCTTTTTATTGAGACTTCAAACTATACCCTTCTTCTTGATGCAGGGCAGGATGATACATTTGCGCGGAATGCAGCCGTTCTGGGGAAAGATATTACTTCAGTGTCTGCTGCTGTTTGTTCCCATGCACATTATGATCATGCAGGAGGCTTCTGTTCGTTCTGTTCAATAAACAAGACTGCTCCTGTTTATACTTATTGGGAACCTGGAACATTATGTTTCAGTACAGCGCGTGCAGCTCCCGGAGAAGGGCCTCGTTTTATTGGATGGAGCGGAACAGACAGCTGCAAAGACAGAATCCACGTGATAAGCAGGAGTGCCCCGGAACAGATTGTTCCCGGAGTCTGGCTTATACCGGTTGTTGTACATACCGCATCGCAGCCATATAAGGATAAAATGCTTTTTATAGAAAAAGACGGAAAAATGATACCGGACGACTTTTCTCACGAGTGCATTCTTGCGGCGGAAACTCAAAAAAACGGTTCCGGAGGATTTGCACTTTTCAATTCCTGTTCTCACAGCGGTGTTGTAAATACGCTTGAAAGTGTCAGGCATTTTTTCCCTCGTATTCAGATTTTTTCGTATACCGGAGGATTCCACTTTCCCTGGAACAGGGGCGACACAATACCACAGGAAGACCTTACCGGCATGGATGAACTTGCTTCATATACGGCTTCGTCCGGTATAGAACTTTATTCCGGTCATTGTACGGGCGAAGCTGCGCTGGAGTATCTGGAAGACCTCTGCGGCAGTCGTTTTCACCGGCTGCATACAGGCATGGTATTTACGGTGTAATGCCGAGGTAATTGTTTTCATCCGCTCAGAGGGATTACTATTCCGCCTCTGCCGGAGAGCAGCAGATTGACAAACGGAGTCATTCCGGGATATACCAGTTTTCTTGAATAATATGCAAGTTATTTGCATATAATCAGGGAGGCTTCTATTATTCATGCACTGACACTTTTTACCGGGACATGGCTTGAAGCTGTGCCTTTCCTTCTTCTGGGAATTATATTTTCTGCAGTTGTGCATGTTATTGTTCCTGACGGATTTCTGCAGAAACAGTTTCCACGTAATCCCGTTCTCGGAATATGCTTTGGAGTTCTCGGAGGTTTTTTCTTTCCCGTCTGTGACTGTGCATCAGTTCCCGTTTTCCGCTCGCTTGTAAAGAAAGGAATACCACTGCCGGCTGCTGTTGCCTTTTTAACGGCAGCTCCGATTATAAATCCCGTTGTTATGTTGTCCACCTGGTACGCATACGGAGGAAACGGCAGAATAGTTCTGGCCCGTTCACTTTTTGGAATAATTTGTTCCGTTCTTATTGCATCGACATTCCTTTTTAAAGATGCATCAGATTTTATACCGGTAAAAGAAGGGCAGAATGAGTGCTGCACGGATATTTCTGTTATGTGCAGGTCTTTTTCAGAGAAAACTGCCGCCGTCATTTCGTACAGCTGCAGTGAATTTATAGAAGCAGGCAGCTGGCAGACTGCAGGTATTGCGGTTGCGACTCTGTTCCAGCTGCTGGCAGGCAGCGGTCGTACATCATTTTTGTCTTTCCATTTGTTGCGTCCGTCCGGTCTTGGACTATTTTTATCAATCGTGCTTATGATGGGGATTGCATATATGCTTTCTCTTTGTTCAACTTCCGATGCCGTTATCTGTTCTGTTATCGGAAAAAATTTTCCACCTGTTGCACAGCTCGCATTTCTTGTTTTTGGACCCATGATGGACATAAAGAATACTATACTGCTCGGCGGTATGTGTTCATGGAAGTTGTCCGCACGAATGGTCCTTACGACTTTTGTCGAGTGTTTTTGTGTAATGGCTGTATTCGCCGTTTTCGGAAGCGGGGTAAGAATCTTATGAAAAGTAAACACATACATTTTATTGCAGCAGGAATAGAAACCGCTGTTTTTTTCTGGATTGGAATACTGCTTATTGGTATAGTAACTCGCAATATAACACGTTTTTTCGTTGTCCACCGGTTAAAACCTTTTATCTTCGGTTCTGGTATCGTCTTCCTGTTTTGGGGAATACAAAGTCTGCGGCAGTTTTCATCTTTTGACAGGCAGAAACAGCCCAGAATGCATTACGACAGCGCATATTTCTTTCATCTTGCCGTATTTCTTGTTCTTACCGTTTTTATCAGTATACCAATATTCCGGTATTTAAAAACTGGTACAACAGTAGAAAAAAAACTTTCCCTTACAGGATCGGAAGGTCCCATATCCCGGGATCAGCTTAACTCACAAGTCCGGCGGTATTCAGACAGTCAGTTTAATGCAGTTGAATCAGCGCAGAATTCTGCAGAGTCAGATACTTCGTATCAGAATGCCGTTCAGTATTCATTTACTACGACCTCTGATAATCTTCTGCATGGATATTATCCCGGACAGAAAAAAATAGTGATCAGCGATACAGAAGGTGCCGGATGGGTCAAAGAAATCGAGGATCATACCTCGTTATATACCGGATGGTCTGTTACCATGAAAGGATGCGTTGTGACCGATCCTTCAATCTTCAACCGGGGAATGTTCTGCCCTTCCCGGGAACTTATGACATGCTGCGTTGCAGATCTTTCACTTATCGGATTTACCTGTCTTTATGATCCGGACGGACCGTTTGCCGGTCTTATACGCGGCGGAACATGGGTAACCGTTACAGGAACGGTAAAACAGGGCGAATATCAGGGACAGCCGGAACCGCAGCTCGTTTGTACCTCGGTTATAAAGGCTGATCCGCCTGCCGATCCGTATCTGTATCCTTAGTTAATATGACATATATATTGCATGTCATCAGGTAACTGAAAATTTCTATTAGAAGAAACAAAATAATATTGTATTCAATTTCTTTTTGCGTTATACTACCGCCTGGTCAGGGATAACAGGTGTCTGTGGTAATGTATGTCCATTTTTTGAGGTTATTATATGCAGAAAAAAAACCAGACAGAAGAATTAAATGTAGTTTTTAACAAACTGATTGTCGATTACAAGACGCTCCGTCGTTCTCTTGCTGATATATATAATCAGTCCCAGAACATCCGTGTTTTATCTTTTAATTCTGCAATAGAGGCGGCCAGGGCTGGACAGGCTGGAAATGGATTTAAAATCATATCAGAAGAAATACGGAATATCTCAGAGAAAAATGATGCTGGAAGTCAGGCAAGCAACGCTGTTGTCGACAGTATTGAGAAAAAAATGTACGATCTTATCGGTATCCGTACAGCAGATGTTGCTTTCGATATTATCGATAAAATAGACAGAAATCTTTTTGAACGGTATTGCGACGTGCAGGCATGGGCGACGTTCGGTAAAATAATCGATGCCTGTTCTAAACCTTCTGAAGAAACATATGAGAAAGCACAGAATATTCTCGAACGGATGGTACGGATTTATGAAGTGTATCACGACGCTATTTTAACAGATATGAACGGAAAGGTGATTTGTGCCGGAGTCCGAAAAGAACTGAGAGGAACAGATCTGTCCAGCAGAGAATGGTTCAAGACTGTCTGTACAGAAAAAAAGATTGTATATTCCGATATGTATTATTCTTCATCCCGCAAAACATGGGCTGTTGCCTATACCTGTCCTGTTTTTGCCCCTGATGGAAGTATGATCGGTGTTCTTTCCACACGTTTCAACTGGCAGTATATTTTAAACATTGTCGATGAGTCAAAAGTGTCTCCCACCGGAGATATCTGTGTTATTAACAGCGAAGGCGCTGTTATAGCCTCCCGCAATAGAGCTGATATTCTCAAACGAAACCTTTCGGATACAGAAGCATTTCATCAACTTTCATCGGATATTCCATACGGATTCTGCTATACAAAAAAAACCGGCTCTTTTTTTACGGTATACGGATTTGCCCATACGTGCGGGTATAATTCATATCCCGGAAAGAACTGGTCAGTTATAATCAGAGAAGAATACTAACGTGCATTTTTCCCTGATTTTTAAAAGCTGATTATAAATCAGACTTTGAACTGATCAATCTGAGTACCGATGCGCTCAATAGTACCATTCACGTTCAGTGATATTCCGTCAAGTGCAGTACCGTTTTCGTTTATTTTACGGGCTCCTGTTTCCATTTCTGTAACTTTTTCTTTCATTGAAGACGTTGCATCCTGAAGCCGTTTTACTTCATCAAGAATGGCTTTTTGTCCTGCACTCATTTCTGATGAAGCCGTACGTACTTCTGCAGTACTGTCGTTCATCATGTGAAGTGCATCGCCGATCTGTTTGGAACCCGACAGCTGTTCCTCCATGGCATTCTTTATCTGCATGACAAGCGTGTCCGTCTCTTTGATGTTTGTAGAAACAGAACCGAACGCACTCGTACTTTCTGCCGATGCCGAGACAACAGTCCCGATAGATTCCTGTATTTTCTTCAATTCGTCTCCGATTGTTTTGGACTGCGCAGTGGATGTTTCGGAGAGCTTTCGTATTTCATCGGCAACAACGCTGAACCCCTTTCCCGCTTCACCTGCGTGGGCTGCTTCAATCGCCGCGTTCATTGCGAGCAGGTTTGTCTGGCTGGCAATACTTGCTATCGCAGCATTCGCGTCCTCAAGCATTTCCGACTGACTGGAAATCTGTTCAATCTGTTCGCTTACCCGTTCCTGTTTAGACATTCCATCTTTAGAACGTTCTTCAAGCGAGGCGAAAGACTGTGCCATCTGTTCCACCGATTTATTGACACTGCCGATATTACCTATCATCTGTTCGACCGCAGCAGATGCCTGTGCAATCCCGCTTGCCTGGTTTTCAATCATTTTTTCGAGTGAAACAATATTCTGCGAAATCTCGGTAATTGCACCTGCCGTCTCTTCGACACTGGAAGACTGATTCGTTATTTCATGCTTCACGCTGTCTATATCGGAAAGTATCTGCGTTATCGCACTCGATGTTCCTTCTATACTCGTCCTTAATGTATCGCCGCTTGCTGAAAGTTCATTTTTTGACGTTTTCAGATCAGTCATAATACTCTGCAGTTTATCTACAAATTTATTGAATCCGGTAACAATTGAGCCGATTTCGTTGTTGACTGTTTTGTCGATACGTCGTGTTAAATCTGCGTTTCCGGATGCAATATTCAGAATAGATTTTTCGACGTTTTTCAGGGGCTTAATCACGTTCCATGCTGTTAATGCCGTAATAAGAATGAGTATGACTACAAAAATAAAACAGAGAATGGCAAGCGTTTTTCCCAGTTCCGCTGCAGTCTGTGTTACTTCACTTTCCGGAACAACAGCAACAAGAGCCCAGGAGGTATTTTTTATCGGTCCGAAGAACCCATACGCCTTTTTGCCTTTTGAATTTATAACATTTTCTGTTCCCGATTCCCGTTTTATCATCCGTTTTACTGCAGCACGTATTCCCGGATCTGTACTTTCGTTCATATTTTTCATGATAAGATCAGTTGAAGGGGCTGCGAGACATATGCCGTCTCCGTCTATTATGGTAAGATATCCCCCTGTACCAACCTTCACGGTTTCTACGATTTCCTGCAGATGAACGAGCGTTACGACTCCTGCGAAAAAGCCGATTTTTTTGTGATTTTTATCATATGCCGCAACGCATATCTGATAAATAAGAGAATTATCGAGTCTGGATTTAACAGGATTACTGATAAAAAAATCTTTTCCTTCTTTTGTCATCGCCTTAACATAAGTCCTGTCTGACAAATCTATATCCTGCCCCGAATCACTCTGCGACAATCCGTCCATGTGACAGAAAAGAATGCTGGTGAAATCGGTTGAACGCCGGTCTGTATTTTTCCGTATCCAGTTTACAACACCTTCTATATCTCCGTTTTTTACAAAATCGGACTCAGTGTACAAATGTATTTCGCGTATAAACTGCTGATTCCATGAATCGATTGCATCTGCATATACCGGAACCATTCCGCTGATATTATTGGAAATACTT
>Ga0172378_10006600_pt1 | contig 10835 bp, 11 predicted proteins | sample GrowelOW332metaG_FD_119755 | JGI IMG/M metagenome (GOLD analysis project Ga0172378, IMG submission 119755) | Groundwater microbial communities from an aquifer near a municipal landfill in Southern Ontario, Canada - Pumphouse #3_1 metaG | ecosystem: Environmental > Aquatic > Deep subsurface >... | reverse complement strand
TGTTGGATCTACACCTAATTTGATACGAAGAGGAATTCCAGTTTCATAAGATTTTTGAAGTTTCTTTTCAAGTTCCTCCTGTGGTACTATTTCAATAACACCACGAAGTAGAATATCCAACTGTTCTTTCACTGGTCGAAATGGCATAGACAAAATCCTTTATCTTACGGGTTCTTCTAAACAGCCTAATCCTCTTTTAAAGAAGCCCTTATCTCGTTCATTAATTTAGTAAAAATTAAAAACAAAGATTAAAAGAGACATTTAGATGACAATATTTTTAATTAAGCCTTATTTTTTTGAAAAAAAAAGAACTTCATTTTTTGAAGTTCTAAAAATCTGAAAAAATTACAAGTATTTACTATGACTTTAATGCTTCTTGAACTAAAACGCTCACTCGCTTTGCATCAAAACGGCCCTTGACTTGAGGAGTAATTTCTTTCATTACTTTCCCCATATCCTTAGGACCTTGAGCACCAGTGGACTCTTTAATTTGAGCAATCAAGGCAATGACCTCTTCTTCGGAAAGTTCTTGAGGGAGATAGCGTTTATAAATTTCAATAGCTGCTTCTTCTGATGCAACTTTTTCCTCTCGCCCACCAGCCTTTAACATTTCAATAGCTTCATTCTTCTGCTTTACACTTTTAGCAAGAACATCAATCACAATTTCATCTGTGATTTCTTTACCAGAATTTATTGAAATATTCTTGATATCAGAATGTAATGTTCTCAACACTTCAAGAACTAAAGCATCTCTACTTTTCATAGCTACTTTAATATCATCAAGAATTTTTTGTAATAAAGTTGAACTCATTTTAACTATCCTGATAAAAAGAAAAACAGGAAGTAAAGATACTTCCCATAAAAGTCAAAAAAGAATCTTAGTACAAACGCTTGCGATTTAAATCAGCAATTTCTTTAAGACGCTTGCGACGAGCCGCTGTATTAAGGCGTTTCTTCACTTCAGATGGTTTTTCAAAACGTTGACGTTTTTTCACATCGGAAATGATGCCGTTTTTTTCACAAGACTTGGTAAAGCGCTTAAGAGCTCTTTCGAAGGGTTCGTTAGACTTAACAATTACGCCGATCACGATGTTCCTTTGGTTACAAATTTAAGACAGCCAAATATACGTAAATGCTTTTTTTTCGTCAACCATTCATCTATCATTCTTCAAAAAGATGCTTTTTATTCGTAATAACGTTATTTTTTTTCTATTCTAAATGATTATAACTTGCTGATAATAAAAGACTTATATATATTTTTACAATGACCTTTTTAGGAGAGCTCCTGTGAAAAAATCTTTTTTTATCGTGCTTGCGACTAGTGTTCTAGCCTCTCAACTCTTTTTAGCTTGTTCTAAAGAAGAAGAAGTTGTACCAGAAATAGATTTGCAGAAAACGAAAAATGCAGCTACTTCTGAAAAGCAGGACTCCGAAGAGCCTGTATTACAACCAATTCAAGCTCTTACAACTACTTCAAAAGCCGAAGAAGCTACTCCTGCACAAACCACAAAGCCCACTTCTTTTGCATCCACAAATGCTATTGAACAAGGCTCAAGTGGCCCGTATGTAATTCAAGTGAGCATTCAACCATCAAAAAGCAATGCCAATTCCATTGTTGAAAAGTTAAGTTCTAACAATATTGATGCTTATATAGCCAATGTCGAAGACCCAGGTGAACTCGAAGGAACTTATTACAGAGTACGAATCGGTTACTTCACTTCAATTCAAGATGCTCAAAACTTTGGTAAACAAACTCTTGAACCTCTCGGCTATGCTTGGTGGGTTGATAATAAAAGTAATGATAATGTAGGAAACTCTGAATCTGATTACGAAGAATATGAAGACGCTGAAGAAGAAGAGTATGAAGAAGAAGAAGTCGTTGAAGCTCCAGCACCAGCTCCTACACCAGCACCAGCTCCTACACCAGCGCCAGCTCCTGCACCAGCGCCAACACCAGCTCCTGCACCAGCTCCTGCTTCTGAACCAGCAGCCCCAGTAGCCCAACCAGCACCTCAAGTAGCACCAGCCGCTCCTGCAGCCCCTGCACCACAGACTCCTGCTCCAGAAACAGAAGAAGTTATTGACGACTGGGAATAAGCATTGACTTTTTTATATTTGAGTCATGCCCATTAAAAAAAATTCTGTTTTCACCATTCACTTGGGATGTTCAAAAAACCAAGTGGATGCTGAATGTATGCTTTCTGAACTACTAGCAAGTGATTTCTCAATTTCTCAAGAAAGCTCTACTGCAAATTACATCATCATCAATACTTGTGGCTTTATTGAACCTGCAAAAGAAGAATCGATTGACATTATTTTGTCTCAAATCAAAGACAAGAAAAAATCTCAAAAGATCATCGTTACAGGGTGTTTAAGTGAACGATACAAGCATGATCTTCCAATAGAAATTCCTGGAGTAGATTACTGGCTTGGTACTTATAAGCCTGGAGAATTATTAAAGCTATTAGGCTTTTCTGAAAAACATATTTGTGAAACGGTTCCAACAAACAGAATTAATTTTGGGTCTTTTTCTCACCATGCCTATTTGAAAATCGCCGAAGGCTGTAATCGTCGCTGTGCTTTTTGTGCAATACCCAATATTAGAGGGAAACAAGTTTCTAGAAGCATAGATGAACTTGTTCTTGAAGCCCAACAGCTTGAAGCTCAAGGGGTAAAGGAATTAACTCTTGTAGCTCAAGACACTACCTATTTTGGTAGAGAAAAAGGAAAAAAAGGTGGCACGCTTCAAACTCTTTTAGAAGCTCTTCTTGAACATACGACTATTCCTTGGATTAGAACTCTTTATTGGTATCCAGACTTTATTGATGATGGATTGCTTGATCTTATTGCAAAGGAACCTAGGCTCTGTAAATACATTGACATGCCTATTCAACATGCAAGTGATCGGCAACTGAAATTAATGTCGAGACGTTATAATCAAAGTACTCTCTACAGTCTACTAAATAAAATTAAAGAAAAAATCCCAGGTGTTTCTCTAAGAACGACTGTTCTTGTTGGCTTCCCTGGAGAGTCTCACGAAGATTTTGAAGAATTAATGTCTTTGATTCAAAAAATACAGTTTGATCATCTTGGTGGTTTTATTTATAGCCCAGAAGAAGATACTCCTGCTGAAAAAATTACAGCTGATACTGTTAGCGAAAGTGAAGCCCGCTTAAGGCTTGATATGATTACTGAATACCAAGAAGATTTAGCTATGGAAAGAAATGAAGCTCTTATTGGTAAAAAGATTAGAATCATCATTGATGAAGTAGCGGAAGAAAGTGAATTTCATTTTTATGGAAGAACGGAAGGGAGTGCTTTAGATACGGATGATATCGTTAAAGTGATTGAAGGAAATGCTGAAATTGGAAGTTTTTATGATGCTCTGGTTGTAGATGCTGCTCCCCATGAACTCATATGCAATATTCTTTGATTCATCTCTAATACAGCTTTACAAAATCTTTCAATAACGATTAAATAAATCAAATATAACATTTCTTGTAATTTCAAAATTTATGCAAAAAGGGTGCCTTATAAAAGCACCCTTTTTAATACACCTGATGCGATTCGAACGCATGACCTTCAACTTCGGAGGCTGACACTCTATCCAACTGAGCTACAGGTGCAAAGTTTTCCAATAATACATTTTTTTGTGTATAAAAAAAGCCCGCTTTTAACGGGCTTAAGACTTTTTATAAATTACCAAGCTTTCTGTTGAGCATTTGACCTTTCTTTTTCACGTGCACGACGTCGTTTTTCTGTATCATCTGGGAAGAATTCAGGGAAACCGAAACCAAGAGTAATACCAAATACTAACCCATATTCTGGTATACCATCTGGATTAACAACGCGGCTTACGAGTTCAAAACTAGTTGTACTTTTTGTACGGAAAGAAACATCGTCATTTTGTGCCGTTGGAGCATAGTAAAAGCCAAAAGCAAATTGCAAATAATACCATTCAGAAGTAAGATAAGTCACCAAAATATCAAACTGATATCCTTCAAGCATAATGATACTACGTAGCATATTATTATTTTCATCGGCAACGACATCATGATCAAAATGAACTGTTCCATAAGAAGCAGAAAAGCCTAAATGAATTGCATTTTTTGCGAACAAATAATAGTTTAAGCCAAACTTCCAGCCCATGCCATCTTGAAGATTAATATCTTCAAAATAATTATCAATACCGCTTGGTACCATGCCTATAGAAGCATAAGCAGCCAAATGCCAGCGTGTTATATATTCAACACCAGCACCAAAACCCATACCAATACCAGTTTCACCCATCACTGGCATACGAGAACCCATACCGACTTGTAAAATCAAACGATCTTTGAGCCAGTCACGACGGCGTAATGCATTAGCAAATTCATCTGCTCGTTGATCTTCTTCAAATTTTTTACGAGAAAGGTGCTCATTATAATTAGAACCAGCAGCCACAGAAGGAGCGTCCTCTTCAACGTCCTCTTCTTCATATTCTTCTTCGCTTACTTCTTCAGTATCAACATCTTCTGAAGAATCCATATCCTCATCATTCTGAGCCCATACAGCAAACGAAAAAACCATCAAGAACAGAAATAATTTCTTCAACATTGAATTGTTGCCTCTAAGATTAAAACCTTGACCAATATAACTTATTATACTCATTTTTTTTACAAAACGGAGTGTAAAAGATAATAAATATTTCTTCAATATTATTTTTAAGAAGCCTTTCGTATTTTTTTCAGTTATTTTTGACTGAAATCAATTAATTCTGCTTTAATTGAGCCTACAATAATCTCACTTTTCATTAAAACAGGCAATCTCTTAGAATCGTCTGTAAACCATATAAATAATCGACCAGATGCCTGAAAAATCCCATCTCCATCAAGAATAGGTTCAACTTTTATACACTTTTTTTTGCCAAATTTCGTATTAATTTCTTCATAACCATGAATAACGACTCGTAAATCATAACGTTTTTTTCCACTCACTGCAGAAAAAGTCATTTTTTCTCCAACAACAAAATTCATCCCTCGAACAAAATAGAAAGCAGAAATAATACAACGTTCTTTTCCAAAAATAGAGATGGTGGTATCAGTAGCTCTTTTTATTTTTCTTTTTATGGGATCTGAAAAGACCGTATCGGAAAGCCAAGCTTTTGCACCTGCTCGATCAAACCGTATGACTGACTTGTTATGATAACTTCCTTCATGAGTAATTTTTCTGAACACTTCAGGCAAAAAAGACCCGTTTTGAATTCGAGAATAAATCGTATCTGCTACTGGATATATTGATTTGAAAGCACCATTATTGTGTGCCAGGGAATAAAATTCTGTTCGATTCCCTGTTGTTTTTCTGGTTTCTAAAGAGGCCTCTCCTGCAGTAATAATACCCCAACTAATTCGATACGTTAAAACTTCCCCTTCTAACCAAGGAAAGCTTCCCCTTTCTGCAAAAATTAAGGACGCTAAAAGCAGCAAATACAAAAAAATATTTTTCAAAAGAAATAGCCTTAAATATCACCTAAACCAGTACGATATTCTTTTAATTTTTTTCGAAGAGAAGGATCGGATAATGCTAAAATATGAATAGCAAGATACCCTGCATTTTTCCCATTACCAATGCCCACTGTAGCGACAGGAATTCCTGGAGGCATTTGAACGATAGAGTGTAAAGCATCAACTCCAGTAAGAGGACCACCATCACCAGGAACGCCAATAACAGGTAGTATAGAATGCCCTGCTAGCACTCCTGGAAGAGCCGCAGCAAGACCAGCGATGCCTATTAAAACTTGAACACCCCTGTCTTCTGCTTCTTTTGCATACTTTGCTGTTTTATTAGGAGTACGGTGAGCACTTAATACATTCCATTCCCACACGACACCAAATTCGTCTAAAACGCTAGTCACTTTATCTACGATCGATTTATCGGAAGCGCTTCCAGTGACAATGCCTACTTTAGCGTTTTCTTTTATTTCGAACATCTCTCTAACCCCTTTTTTCCAATATCCCTTCTGTAATACTTATTCTTAAAATTAACTTTTTCACAGGCTTCGTATGCTTGACGAAGTGCTTCGGAAAGGTCTTTTCCACTGCCGACAACACCAAAAACGCGTCCGCCTGCAGTGACTAATTTTTCATTTTGCATTTTTGTGCCCGCATGTAGAACTCGAGCCCCATTTTTTTCTGCTTCTTCTATACCAGAGACTTCCTGACCCGCTTCATAAGCGTTAGGGTAGCCTTCACTTGCAAGTACTACTATTGCCGCACTACCCTTAGGTGGCTTAGGTGCGCCGAGTGTTGAAAGAGCACCACGTTCAGCGGCATCAAATAAAGCAAGAACATCTCCATCATAAAGAGGAAGTACTATTTGACATTCGGGATCGCCTAGTCGGCAATTATACTCGACTACTTTTGGACCATTTTTTGTGACCATAATCCCTACATAAAGAACACCTGTATAAGGAGCTCCTTCTTGAATCATGCCCGCAAGTGTTGGCTCGATAATTCGTTTTTTTACGTCTTCTAAAAGAGATTCCGTTACCACAGGTGCTGGAGAATAAGCTCCCATACCACCTGTATTAGGGCCTAAATCATTATCAAAAATTCGTTTGTGGTCTTGTGCTGAAGATAAGAGGACATAATCTTTTCCATCACAGATAGCAAATAAAGAAGCTTCTTCGCCTTCCATAAACTCTTCGATGACCACCGTTTTTCCAGACTCACCAAAGACAGCTTTTTCTCCAAGCATTTCTTCTATAGCCTGAAAAGCTTCTTCATCAGTTAAACATACCACCGCCCCTTTGCCTGCAGCTAAACCAGAAGCCTTTACAACAATTGGAGCTGGGTGAGCTCTTAAATATGCCTGAGCAGATTCTAAATCTGTAAAAGTTTCATAATCAGCAGTAGGAATGCCGTATTTTTTCATCACATTTTTGGAAAAAGCCTTGCTACCTTCTAAAGCAGCGGCAGCGGCAATTGGGCCAAAAGCGCGTAAGCCACGTTTTCTAAACTCATCCACGACACCTGCAACAAGAGGTATTTCTGGACCAATAATGGTTAAATCAATTTTTTCTTTTTCGGCAAGATCAGCAATGGCTTTTGGATCAGAAACAGAAACTGGAATACATTCTCCTAAAGAAGACATACCAGGATTCCCTGGTGCACATACTAATTTCTGACATAATGGAGATTGTTTGACTGCATATGCAATGGCATGTTCTCTACCACCACTTCCGATAACTAGAATATTCATATAACCCTACTTTAAGAAAAGCCCTAACTTGTTGAAGTCAAGGAACGTAATGAAAACAAAGAAAGAAAGGAAAAAAGCCATGGCCAGATTTTGAATTACTAATTGAGTATTTCTAGCAAGAGGACGTCCACGCACTTTTTCTATCGCTAAAAACATTAATAATCCTCCATCTGTAATCGCTAGAGGCAATAGATTCATAATTCCAAGATTGATACTAATCAAGGCAAGCAACATTAAAAAGTCTTGGAAGCCGCTCATCCAAACAGAACCCATAACTGCCACAATAGTTACTGGGCCAGAAAATGCATCTGCTTTGACTTGACCTTGGAACATCTTCTTAAAATAGCGGAAAATACTTGTCGTCATTTTCCAACTAGTAGCCGATGCTTTTTTTATTGCTTCAGGTACACTAGACTTCACTATATGTGTTTCTTTGTACATGACATATACCATTTGAATACCAATCATATAACGATCATATTCTTTGTTATAAGTCGCGTTGACTACTGTATTAAGAGTATCTTCTCCACGAAGTAATTGGAAATGTAAAGGATCTAATTTTGAGGCGTTGATGATTCGAATAACATCTTCATATCTCGAAATATGCTGTTGATTAATACTCAAAATAGTATCATTCATTTTTATCCCAGCCGCATAAGCATTAGAACCAGCGACGGGAGCCTCTCGAATGACCACTCGATGCCTTGGATAAATGCCGATATCTCCTATACCCATCGAAATCATTTCATCCGACGAATCTTTTTTGGGAATCATGAGTTCTTTTGGAACAACAGACAAAGAAATAATTGAATCTTTTCGATGTACTTCTAAAGTAACATTTGCTCCTAAACTAACTCCAATGCGTTCACGGAAATCATCCCAGCCTTTCACAGGCTTACCGTCAATAGAATAAATAGTGTCATCAGGTAAAATACCTGCTTCTTGAGCTGCCCCTGTTTTATCCACAAAACCGACAATGAGTTGATCAGATACGGGTTCTTCTACCCCTATGATATAAAGACCGATCAGTAACAAAAAAGCAAATAAAATATTCACAAAAGGCCCAGCAAAAGCAATGGCTGCACGTGCTCCAACAGACTTTGAGACAAAACTACCCTCTTCATCAATTTCATCAGGATTATCGGGGTTTTCACCTGTCATGGCAACATAGCCACCAAAAGGGATTAGAGAAATACAATATTCTGTTTCCCCTTTTTTATAGCGAAGTAGCTTTTTTCCAAAGCCAATGGAAAAGGTTTTTACGCGAACCCCATTCTTTTTCGCAACTAGAAAATGCCCTAATTCATGAATAAAAACAAGAAAACTGAGCCCTAAAAGGCCTAAAATAAAAGTCAAAACAATTTGTAAATAATGATCCATATCGACAATTTAGAAAAAAGAACTATACTAAAAACAAAAAGTGTTCTTAAAAAAGCGAAGCAGCCATTTTTCTTGCTTCGGTATCGGCTTCGAGAGCTTGCTTAAGATCTAAACGCCCTGAAATAGAGGGGGCCTTTGCCATAATACCTTCAATATGACGAGCAATGTCTACAAACTTTAAATTGCCTTTTAAGAATTGATCCACGAGAATTTCATTGGCGGCATTCATCATCGCAGGCACCACTCCACCACTCTTCCCTGCTTCATAAGCTAAAGCAAGACAGCGGAATTTTTGAAAATCTGGAGCAAAAAAAGTGAATTTAGATAACGAAGCTAAATCCAAACGAGGAGAATTTAAAGGTAAGCGATCTGGCCAAGTTAAAGCCACCTGAATAGGAATTCTCATATCAGGGGCGCCAAGCTGAGCCATTAAACTACCATCACGAAATTGCACTAAAGAATGGATCATGCTTTGAGGATGAACCACAACTTTTATTTGATCATAAGGAATGCCAAATAAGAAGTGCGCTTCAATCACTTCTAGCCCTTTATTCATCATAGAAGCAGAGTCAATAGTGATTTTTTTACCCATGCTCCATACAGGATGATTTAAGGCATCCGCAACCGTAATGGATTCAAAACGATCTTGAGACCACTCTCTAAAAGGGCCTCCAGATGCTGTGATTTGAAGGTTTTCGACTTCTTTTTCAGGACGACCTGATAGGCACTGAAAAATAGCGCTGTGCTCAGAATCAATGGGAGTAATAAAAGATTTTGGATTGTTTTTTAACGCATCTTGAATGACTGGGCCAGCCATCACCATGGTTTCTTTATTAGCAAGGGCAACATGTTTACCCTGTTCTATTGCAGACAAAGTAGGTAAACAGCCAACTGCTCCCATTAAAGCATTAATAACAATATCTACTTCTGATTCAGAAGCGAGTTCTCGAAGTCCATCAATGCCTGTTAAAACAGGAAATCCGAGTTCCTTAGATAACTCTTTTGCGGCCTGTTCTTCAAACATGCAAATACGTTTTATATTAAATTCTTTAGCTAACTGGTACACTTTTTTCCATTGACTACGAGCTGCAATGGAGTGTAATTGAAATTGATCTGAATGTTGTTTTAAAACATCAATAGCTGAATCTCCGATTGAACCAGTCGCACCCAGCAAGCTGACTTTTTTCATTAGCTTAATATCCCGTTAAAAAAATCTGATAGCAAGAAAAGCATTGGAGCAGCTAAGTAAAAAGAATCTCCACGATCTAAAACTCCACCATGCCCTACAAAAATTTGGCTTGCATCTTTTGTACCACTCCAACGTTTAAGAGCAGACATTAAAAGATCACCAGCTTGCCCTGCAATCGCTAAAACTAAACCAAGAACAAGACCTTTGTACCAGGGATATTGAAAAACTGGAATAGCCCAAAAAGCAACCCAACCCATAGTAAACAATGTGCCACCAATTGCACCTTCCCATGTTTTTTTAGGACTGATTTGAGGAGCCATTAGATGACGGCCAAAGATGAAACGATTGGTTAAAAACTTCCCTACAAAGTAAGCAATGGTATCACAGCCCCACATGGCTGTCATCACAAGAATAAACTTGTATGAATGTTCTAGGCCATGCCCTGAACCTAAAATTAAAGTGGCTAATCCACCCCAAAGACCTAAGTACATAGGAGCGCCTAATTGCATTAAAAACCAAGGGAATAAATTATCAATTTTTACTTTTGCAAAAGCGATGGCAATGTATAAGCAAACGACAATTAGAGCAATGAAACCGATTAATCCAGGAACAGGTGGTAGTCCAAAAAAACGACCAGAAGTAAAAACCCATCCTAGTGTAAGTGCCGCAGCAGATAAAGGAGCAAAAATCTGCATACTTGGCCCCGAGTATATTTTGGAAACCATTCTAGACCATTCCCAAGCACCAACAGCACCAAGAAAAACCATTAAAGAAATTCGAGTCCAATCTGCCCACCAAAGACAAAAAAAGACCACAGGAATTGCTACTGCAGCAAAAATTAAACGCTGTGCTAGATTACTCACTAACTACCTTCCCAAAACGACGTTCTCTAGTTTGATAAAACGCAACAGCCTCAAGAAATTCCTCTTTTGTGAAATCAGGCCAAAGCGTTTTTGAAACAAAAAATTCACTGTAAGCGGCCTGCCAAAGTAGGTAGTTCGATAAACGAAATTCTCCACCTGTACGA
>Ga0172378_10006598_pt1 | contig 10838 bp, 9 predicted proteins | sample GrowelOW332metaG_FD_119755 | JGI IMG/M metagenome (GOLD analysis project Ga0172378, IMG submission 119755) | Groundwater microbial communities from an aquifer near a municipal landfill in Southern Ontario, Canada - Pumphouse #3_1 metaG | ecosystem: Environmental > Aquatic > Deep subsurface >... | reverse complement strand
CATCTTTATTCAAATCAATTTCTTGTATCGTCAACGAAAGCACTTCACTAATTCTACATCCGGTATCATACAACATCGTAAAAAGAGCTACGTTCCGTAACTGCTTAAACGAGTGAATCGGTTGACTTAAGAGCCGATAGACTTCATCAACACTCAGGATAGTAGGAAGTGGTCGTACTACCCCGCGCATCGAAATGGAGGAAAACGGATTAGTTTGTATATAACCGTGTTTCATCCCGTATTTTGAAAATCCTTTCAATGCACTCACTTTCCTTGAAATACTACTTTTCGCTAATTTCTTTGTTTCGAGTTCTTTTAAAAAGAGTATCACATCACTCTCAGCAACATCAGAGAGAGCAATCTGCATGTGATCTAAAAAATCCAAATATTGCGTAATATCGATGCGATACGAACTGATGGTATGGGCACTTCTGCTTCCAACAGCGGTTAAGACATCAAGATATTCTTTGCATATTTTTTTGCTATCTATCATAGGTCCAATATACCAAAATGTGCTCAATCTCTCAAGTAAAAGCTACTTTTTCCCATAAATCTCCCCTCTTTTTTACCTGATAGAAATGTGCTAAATGTTCATACCTTGCAAGATCTTGATAACTTGCAATTAAGGGAGCTCCATTATCAAACAAGAGTTTCGAGCCATTACATTTTTCACGTGCATCAGCACCACAACAATGCACATACACATTTTCGCCAATATCAAGAGCTGCAACAGCAGCATGATAACACAGACTATTCCTTTGGGCTTGAAAGACAATCAAACTTTGTGAAATACCGGTAAGCAAACCGACAACCTGTACTCCTGAACAATTCTTCACCGGTCTCATATGAGGTTCAAAAGGAGAAATGGTCGTAACCCACCGTCGTTTCACGATATAATCCAACCCTTTCCCAACAACCCGCAGACAGGGAGATTCCGTTTGAGCCGCCATCTTCATCACATTCCAACCACATCGCCCATACCCACTTGTCGCAGTCATTTGTCCATTCACACAGAGAGAATAAGACAATCCCATAGAAGCCTCATCTCCTTCTTCGTAGGGAAAATGAGAACCGGTTAAAGCAAACGGAGCAATATAAGGAGCAAGAGGCTTATCACTGAGAATTCTATAAGGAGGTCGAGAACAACGATATAACCCTATAGGATAATTACGCTCCCCATAAAAGCACATATGCCATTTTTCAAGACGGGTAAGGCGCTCTTGGATATGAGCAGCTGCTTGATACTTTATCAAGAGCCTTTTTATTTCGTTTGTGCTCAAATCCCAGGACTCAAAAAGAGGTTTATATATTTCAAGATAACTGGGCAAGAGCGAGATGAGCATTTTCTTTTTTTGATCCATGCACTCCTATCAATAAAAAGAAGAAAAGTGGTTGAGATGAAAAAGAAGAGCCTTGCGCTCTTCTTTTTTCATAATTCATATTATTTGTTTAATCAGCCTCATACCCTACGGCAGTAGATAACATACTATCATACCCCTTTTGAGAAGATCCAGAAGAATCAACTTCTAAAGGATTTGCCCCAACATCATAACCATCTGTTGGTGCATAGCCATATCCTTCATGGTTTTCATAATCAGTATCATAGGTTGCAGTCGATGGCGTATAGATAGAATAGTAATTATTACTCTCAATATTGGAGAGAATAGAACTCGAACCTACGATACCACCATTTGCTCCATAGGTACGTTGTCCCATTTGAACAAAATTTGAGCCGGCAATTGCTTTGAGAGCAAGTGTCGTAATTTCACTCATACTTGCACTTCCCATGTCATCTAAGACGATGATAGGACAAGAAGGTAAACTATCCCCACTGTCTCGAGTTCCAATGAGTGTAGCCGGAATATAGTCAGTATAGGAAAGTCGATTAATTTCACTTTTATTCCGCGTATAGGCATAGGTGACCGTATCACTCGAAGAGAGAAGATCTCCGACAACCAAAGAAAGGTCTGCGATATACCCTCCTCCATTATGCCTAAAATCAAAAATAATCTGGGAAACATCAAAGGAAGATGAATAGACGAGATCATAAAAATTATCAACGACATCTTCACAATAATCATAATAGTCATACAGAGAAAAGCTTGATAGATACAGGTACGGAATCGTTCCATTGATTAAACAAGAAATAATAACAAAGGAAGAATCAGCAATAGTACTGTCTTCAGAATAACATTCCACCTCACTAATTGAGCTCACATTACTTGGTCTATTTGCACTATTAATAATAGTATCATACACATAACTTTGGAGGTCAAAAGAAGAATAATTCGCATTATAATCATCTCGTTCTACCAGTTCAACGTTTGAAGGAGGGAGAAGAATGACGGAATTATACCATTTATAGTCAGTGGCTCCAGTTATTGATGAAGCAGTACTGGAATAATAAAGGATCGATTGTTGAGCAGTTGTTAAGTCATCAGGATTAAAAACGACATTCTTCAGATACATATAATAGTGATGGTCAATTAAATGTTCTTGCATTTCATAGAAATACATCAAGGCCGCAATATTTCGTGTACTTAAAGCAGCTAAATATTCACTTTGATTATCTTGATAGGTAAGATTTTCTGTTTCCTCTGCAAACGTCGTTGCTATGTCATCAAACTTTTCACTGTACTCATCATAGAGAGCATCCCAATCGACACTTTCTTGTCCACTTTCTATTTGATAACTATTACTTTTATCCTCTTCCTCATCCCAAAAGAGATAATAGTAACTCATATCTTGCCAATATCCTTCAAAAATGGTCGTCCAATAGGTGCTTTGAGTCTGCGTGGTACTCACGCTCGAAAGATCTACTTGATCGGCACTGGTTGAAAGATTATCACTACATGAAGAAAAACAGGACAAAATCAAACAAAAAAGCAGGCAGAAGGATATTGTATGTGTTTTCATTTTTCTCTCCTAAAATCGGTACATCAGGCCGGTAACGGCAAGGAAGGTTCTATTGTACTGATTGTACATATCACTTTGATACTCTTGATAACGTCCACTCACGCTATAGATATAGCGAACTTCAAAATATCCATCAAAATGTTTTGAAAAGATCATATCGAAACCCGTTCCAATTAACCATCCATAATAGAACCGATTATCTGTATCATCATCAAATTCGACAGAGCCATCTTGATCAACAATATAATTTGAAGTGGAAGTATTGGTCGTATTTAACAAACTGAGTTCGGTGCCACTCGCATATTGGGAGAGCCAATATTCTCCCCATCCGCCCACATCAACATACAGGCTGAAAGGGCTCTGTTTTTCAAAGGAATAGCTGAATTTGAGTATCAAAGGAAGAGAGAAATAACTATTGGTATAATCTAAACTAGTTGCATACCAACTACTAATGGAATCATTGGTTTCAGTTCCATAATTTTTTTGCATATAGGTTGGTTCGAGACGTATAGAGAACCAAGAATTGATTCCTACCTCGATTGGAAGAGCAACAGAAAATCCCATCGCAGAGTCAATATCCATAATATAGCTATAACCATCAGTTCTTTCTACATTATTACTATCTAACCCAAGAGAGAGACCAACCTTCACATCAGCAAAGAGACTGCTGAGAGAAAGGAGAAAAAAGGCCATTAATACCATATGTTTTTTCTTCATATAAAAAACATATCATTGAATTGTGTACTTTGTATGTATATCACGACCGGCATACAATTAATTTCATCAGTCAATGCAAAATAAAGCGATCCCTATTGCACATAGTTCTGTATAAAAAAAGCGAAGAGTTGCCTTGCAATAAGCATCTCTCCACCCATTATTTACATAAAAAATCCTACAATTATCTTGAGAAGAAGCAAAGCCATTACAACGAGCATAACCGGTCTTACGACCTTAACCCCACCTTTAATAGCCATACCACTACCAATATAACTTCCTGCTATTTGACACACAGCACAAGGAATGGCGATGTGATACAAAATATTTCCGGTAGCAATAAAGGTGGTTAATGCTGCAATATTACTTGCAAGATTAACAATCTTTGTATTACCACAGGCTTTCACAATATCTAAGCCAACCACAGCAGAAAAGAAAAAGGTTAAAAACATGCCTGTTCCTGGTCCAAAAAAGCCATCATAAAAACCAATGGCAAGACTGGCAACAAAACAGAGAATATAAATAAAAAGGCCATTTTCTTTTCGGTCTTCTTTCACTTCAAAATCTTTTTTAAAAATTGTTATTACGGCAATAAGGGGAACCAATATTACCAAGAGATATCTCAAATATTTATCACTGACGAGCAGAGCCGCATGAGATCCTATGGTGGAACCGATAAGACTTGCGATAACAGCAATAACACAAGATTTTAATTCAAACTGTTTAGCTCGAATATATCGCGTAGCAGCGACGGTTGTGCCACTACAAGCACTAAACTTGTTCGTGCCAAGAGCTATGTGGGGATTCATACCAAAAGCAACATACGATGTTAAAGAAATTAATCCACCGCCTCCAGCAATCGAATCGACAAAGCCGGCTAAAAAAATGAGCGGGCATAAAAAAATGAGCATGTGTGCTTCCATTAATGGGTTTCCTCTTTTTCTCTTTTTAATTGTTCTAAATCTTTATGATATGCATGATAAGCTTTTCTCTTATCACTATCATCAACATGAGTATATATTTGTGTCGTTTGAATGTCACTATGTCCAAGTAATTCTTGCACAATACGTAAATCTGCCCCACCTCGGAGAAGATGCGTTGCAAAACAATGACGAAGAGAATGGACATGAATAAAAGGAAGACCAGCTTGAATAGCATACCCCTCCAGCCGTTTACTGACCGCTTGACGCGTTAAAGCATTGCCTCTTCTTCCCAAGAATAATGTTTGATTTTTCTTTGGACTGAGAAAAGGTCGAGCCTTACGCAGGTAAAAACTGACTTTTTTTTGAGCAACATCCCCAACCGGTATAACACGCATCTTTCCACGCTTTCCCAGCACTGTTAACGAATCACCTTGATAATCAGCAAGTTGAATCTGAATCACCTCACTAACACGAAGGCCACAACTGTAGATTAATTCAAACATAGCCCAATCACGAAGAGAGAGAGGGTCTGTGATAGGAATAGAATTCAGCAATCGATCAATTTCTTCCTCACTGGCAATTGCAGGGAGAACTCGATGCACTTTCACACTATCAAGTAACTCCATAGGATTATCACTTCTGTAGCGTTTGTGAATAAGAAAAGCCATAAAGTTTCTCAGGGAACTGAGATCTTTTGCTTTGGTTCGATCTGTTAAGGTTCTGGTATTATTTTGTTCGATTAAATAGCTTTCCATATCATCGAGTTGAAAGGTATCTACGTCTTTATCAATCTGTATTAAATACTCAAGAAAAAGTGTAGTTTCCCTTAAATAGTCAGCGACCGTTACTGAAAGTAACCGTCGCTGATAGCTCAGATAATCTGAGAAATCTAATAATATTTCATCTTTATTATCAGAGAGTGACATTATTTTTTGTCGACTTTTTGATAACGAAGAACTGCGGGGATATTATAATCATCAGGTTCTCCACCATTGGCTTGAGCCCCGATTCGTTTTTGCAAATCTTGCCAACGATTCACGGTGATTGTCTCAATTCCCGCTGCTCCGTTTGCATTGGAAGCAGTTTTTTCTTCATGATGGGTTTCTTGACTTGCAGAAACAGAACCATCTGCTTCATTTTCATTATTTGCATTCTTCTTGGTCTTTTCTGTAGAAGTTGGAGTAAATAAATGTTCTGTCACGGCATCAGCACCACTTTCAAAACCCGTTGCAACAACGGTAACTTTCACTTTATCACCCAATTCTGCATTAAAAGACTGACCTGCGATAATGAGCGCATCATCTGCACACTTTTCCGTAATTAATTCAACAACATCTTGATACTCTTGAATAGTTAAGGTATCAGAACCAGCTAAATTAACGAGTACGCTCTTTGCACCTTGAATTGAAGCATTTGCAAGAAGAGGATTGGTAATTGCTTGACGAGCAGCATCAACAGCTCTATTTGCACCTTCACCAAAACCAATTCCCATTAATGCATCACCTTTGCCTTTCATGACCGTACGGACATCAGCAAAGTCAATGTTAATTTCACCAGGTTCTGTGATTAATTCAGAGATACCTTGAACACCCATATAGAGTACTTCATCTGCCATTAAGAAAGCCTGTTTAATAGGGGTATTATTCTCAACAACGTTTAAAAGATACTGGTTTGGGATAATGATAAGGGTATCAACTTGAGCTCTGAGTTTTTCAATCCCTTGTTCTGCAAGTTGCATCTTCTTTTTACCTTCAAAGGCAAAAGGAGTAGTCACAACACCAACAGTCAAAGCATTTGAACTTTTTGCTACTTCAGCAACAACAGGAGCGGCACCAGTTCCAGTTCCACCACCCATTCCTGCAGTAACAAAAACCATGTCACAGCCTTCAACTTCTTGACGGATATCTTCCTTACTCTCAACTCCAGCTTTTTCACCAATCTCTGGAATTCCCCCTGCGCCAAGTCCTTCAGTAAGGGCTTTTCCTAATGTCATGCGTGTTTGTGCATTCGATCTCTGTAGCGCTTGCATATCTGTATTCATTGCGACGAAATTAACTTTTTTAAGGCCACTTGCAATCATACGGTTGACCGCATTACCACCGGCGCCGCCAACTCCAATCACTTTAATAGTTGTTTCTACAGCTTGTTCACCGGAAATCATATCCTGAACTTCAAACATTCCTACGTCCATAGTATTTTATTCCTTTTTAGTGTCAAAATATCGACTTGAAGAAATTAGAAACTTTCTTAACGACGCTTCTATCCTTCCTACTCTTCTTGTGGGAAACATCAGAAGAAGTCTCAAGATGTTTCTTTGTATTGCTTTTAAGTAATCCGAGTACTGTTGTGTACTGAGGATTGATATAGTTTCTATCCAATCCCCCGATTGCTTCGGGAAATCCAACTCTACAAGGAAGTCTAAAGATTTCTGTTGCAAGATCGGTTACCCCGCTCATCATAGCACCACCACCAACAAGAACAACACCGCCACCGATGGTTCCAAGCTCTGGTACTGTATGAAGTTTATTCTGTAATCTTGAGAAAATTTCCGCCATTCTTGCTTCAATAATCTTAGACAATTCTTTTTTAGGCATTCGTACAGAAGGAAGGTTTCCAGACTGAGGAATGACAATCATATCATCACCAGAAACAGAAGGAACATAACAATGACCATATTCAAGCTTCAGCTGTTCAGCTGCGGCTTTGGTTTTTCCAAGTATCAAAGCGATATCTTCTGTTATTGAATTTCCTCCGAGATTGACACCACCTGTGTAGGTCGGCGTTCCAGCATTATAGACAATCATATCGGTTGTACCTGCACCAATGTTGATAAGAATGGTTCCCATTTCTTTATCTTCACTTGATAAGGTTACATCTGCATCTGCAAGACTTTGAAGTGTGGTTCGTCTCACATTCAATCCAAGTCGTTGCACGCATTTACGATGTGTTTGACAAAGTATTGAATTTGCCGTCACAACAAGAACTTTTGTCTCTAACCTATGCCCGAGCATATCAATAGGGTCTTTTATTCCATTTCTTCCATCGATTTTAAAATCCTGTACTAAAGAATGAATAATTTCTCTGTCTCCAGGAAGTGCAAATGCTCGTGCCACTTCCATACTTCTAAAAACATCCTCTTTTTTAATTTCTTGGTCTGGGTCGCTAATACTGACAACACCCTGACTTTCAATTCCTTGTATAGATTCTCCACCAATTCCAATAATTACATCATTAATTTCCGTTCCGGCTAGCATCTGAGCTTCATTTATTACACTGTTGATAGAACGAACTGCACTTTCAATATTGATGATTGTACCGTGTAACACACCCTCACTAGCTCTTTCACAAATGCTATCAACCATTAGTTGATCATCTCGACCAACAGAACCGATGACGCACCTTATTGTTTCGGAACCAATATCTAGTCCCATCATCATCCTTTCTCCAGCCACTTAACATCCTCCCAGTTTGCCATTTCTCACGACAATGGCATCATGGTATACATCTATTGTATTATTTTTAGAATTATCAATAATATCCATTTGTTTTACCTTTGTGATTACAGCGTTAATGTCTGAAAAACTAGCATCTTTTTTAAAAGACAGCTTAGTATAACACCCTTGTAACACCAGAGTATACAAAAAAGAATCATTAATATTATTATTACTGCATTTTAGGCTACTTATCAAGTAAGATTTTTGATTTATCCCAATTACTGTATGTATCAACTGCATTAATTTGACCTCCTGAGAAGAAAGAACTAAACTCCGTGCAAATTCGTCATCCATGATGACCTTCAGTCCTTTGTTCTTTAAAAAGTCAGCATCATCTGTACCTTCAAAAAATAATCCTTCTTCCGTCACAAAACCAATGGTTGTTGCAGTCTCTTCATCTTCAACATGAGCAATAATTTTAGCCATAGGAAAATATAATTGCAGATGACCTTTGCTCAGGCTATAGGTACAAGAAGAGCGTAGATACGGACTGTTATCAAAATCTTTAAAATCACCAAATAGGAGTTTTCTCATATAATTTTGATGCAAAAGACTCTCTACTTGTCCATGTAAACTGGCAGGAAGGGTGTTACTTTCATCACTACAACTAAGCCCAATGGTATCAATGGTAAAGAAGGAAGAAAAAAAGAAAAAATAGACAAGAAGAACGATGAGAAGAGAGGAAAAACCTCCATATAACATCAGCTTCGTTTGTTTTTTCATGACGCTTCTCCCTCTCTCAATGATTTATAAATCAAAGAAGACTCAACAAGCACCAATAATAAATTCGTGCCACCTTGGCTAAAGAAGGGTAAAGGAATACCAGTCGGTGGTAATAACCCAACACAAACATAGAGATTCACGATTACTTGAAAAACAATCATCAGCGTAAAACCAAGAATAATATCACTTGAAAGCAGATCTCCTCTTTCTCGTTCATCATGACTCGCTTTTAATCCAAAATACGCAAAGCCCAAAAAGAGTAAACAAATCAGAGTGAGACCAATGATTCCTGTCTCTTCTCCTATTGAGGAGATAATAAAGTCATTGTGTACTTCTGGAAGTCTGCCCAATTTGTACACCCCTTGTCCGACCCCTTGTCCCCAAAACCCTCCACGGGCAAGAGCACCCAAAGAATTAGCCATCTGATAGTTAATTCCCTGTTGATCTAAAGAAGGGTACACGAAAGATACCACGCGAAGTAAACGATATTGTTCACTCATCAGAAGACCGATAGCAGGAATGGGAAGAAAAATAAAGATTTTACAAAATCGCTTCCAAGAAACTCCCACGACAAGGGCATACACAAGACTTACCACAAGATATAATGCTGCAGTGGAATAATCTCGTTGCATTAAAATTAAAAGAGAAAAAGACAAAATAAGTGCAAGAGAGAGATAGTCTTTCATATATTGTTTCATGCTTTGTGTTTTGAGTAAGAGAGGAAGGAAAAAAACCGTTGCAATTTTCACCACTTCGGAAGGTTGAAAAGAAGGAAGAGGTCCAATACTAATCCATCTTCGTGCGCCAAGTGCATCTAATCCTAATGGGGTAAACAAAGTTAAAAACATCAATGCATACGCTAAAAGAATCAAGGGAAGTGCACAAACTTTCACCAGCGAAGAAAGAGGCAATGGTTGCACAATAAGCCCTATTACAAGGCCTAAAAATGCAAAAATTGCCTGTCGTTTCACAAAATAGTTAATGGGCAAATGCTTGGAGAGAGAAAAATATCCACTAGCACTGGCAAGAGCGGTAAGTCCCAAAAAAAGTAACACCAAAAGCAAACATAAAAACGTAAAGGAATAGCCCGTCTTCTGTGCACTTTTTGTTGTCTGTTTTCTTACCACCTGCGGTGATAAAGCGGACAAATCTTCTTCATCATACACAAATGAAGTGTTATTTCCACAGTGAGGTAAGACGACACGCTCTTCATCACTGTCGTAATTGCTTGGGTGTGGAGATACAAGCACATGAGATTTTCTCTCCCATGCGGTTTCTCCTTCACCTCGCTCCAGAGAAATGGGAGCAGCCTCTAGATGATCATAAAATTTTTCCTGTTGATAGGTTTGATCAAACGATTCTTGAGAAGATTGCATGTAGGGGGGGTCGTCCAAAGGATACGGATGCGCTTTATCTTCAGTTATTTTAACAGATGAAGACCTTTTCTCACGCTTCTTTTTCCGAGCAAAAAAACGATGAGAATCTGTTTTTTGCTCTCCAACAGAATCCATCTCTGATGGAAGATCTGCATAATCGCTTTTTTCATCACAATAATCATCATAGAAAGAAAAGGAGCGAGAATTTTGTAGTACTTCGTGAGAGAGAGAAGTTTCTCTTCTCTCCAATTTTTTATCTTTCGAGAAAAAGGGTATGAATGGTTTTTTTTTACTTTTCATACGTTTCTCCTAAAATGAACTTAAATAAACAAGGAAACCAATAATAGAACACAACGAGCTATACAGCGCAAATCTCTTGACAATTAACGCTTCACTCTCCCCTTTCTTCTGATACATATGATGAATGGGAGCAATGCTAAAGATCTTTTTCTTAAAAACTCGAATCGCAATAATTTGAAGAAGAGAGGAAAAAAGCTCCACAGAAAACATCAATGTTGCTATCACAAAAAATGGTAAAATATGAAGCAGAAGAGCTAAGATAAAAACCAAGGAGCCAAGTCCCATCGAACCAGAATCACCCATAAAGCATTGAGCTGGGAATTTGTTAAAATACAAAAAAGCCAAAACCGAAAAGAAAAGGACGGTTAAAAGAATTTTGAGTTCTCGTGTAT
>Ga0172378_10006595_pt1 | contig 10840 bp, 11 predicted proteins | sample GrowelOW332metaG_FD_119755 | JGI IMG/M metagenome (GOLD analysis project Ga0172378, IMG submission 119755) | Groundwater microbial communities from an aquifer near a municipal landfill in Southern Ontario, Canada - Pumphouse #3_1 metaG | ecosystem: Environmental > Aquatic > Deep subsurface >... | reverse complement strand
TCGGTCCTGAAGCAGGAATGCCTGTAATGGAAGGTAAATGTGTCTTATTTAAAGCATTTGCCGATGTCGATGCATTCCCTATATGTATAAAGAGTAAAAATGTAGATGAAATTGTACGTACAGTGCAATTAATAAGTGGAAGTTTTGGTGGAATAAATTTAGAAGATATATCAGCACCTAGATGTTTTGAAATAGAAAGAAAATTAAAAGAATGTACTGATATTCCTATTTTCCACGATGACCAACACGGGACAGCTGTTGTTGTCGGTGCTGCCGTAACCAATGCACTTAAATGTGTAGGTAAAAAAGCTGAAGATTGTACCATAGTAATTAGTGGTGCAGGTTCTGCTGGTATTGCGGTATGCAAATTGCTATTAAATATGGGTGTTAAGAATATTATTATGTGTGATAAACAAGGTATTCTTGCTAGAGATGATGATACATTGCGTGATGCACATAGAGAAATTGCTAAAGTTACGAATAATGAAGTAGCTCACGGCAGTTTGACTGATGCTATGCGTGGTGCTGATGTCTTTATAGGCGTTAGTGCACCTAATATAGTAAAAGCAAATATGATTAAGTCTATGGCTAAAAATCCTATTTGTTTCCCTATGGCAAATCCAGTACCTGAAATATCAAGAGATGAAGCCTTGGCTGCTGGTGCTGTAATAGTAGGCACAGGTAGAAGTGACTTTCCAAATCAAATTAATAATGTACTTGCTTTCCCTGGTATTTTTAGAGGTGCATTAGATGTTAGAGCTAAAGAAATAAACGAAGAAATGAAAGTCGCAGCGGCTAATGCGATTGCTGGTATGGTAACCGATGAAGAGTTGAATGTAGATTACATTTTACCAAAAGCATTTAATCCTAAAGTTGGACAAACCGTAGCTAAAGCTGTTGCTGATGCTGCCAGAAAAACTGGTGTAGCCAGAATATAGAAATCTAAAAAGGATAAGAGGTAAAAATAATTTTATGGCTAATAATAGAAAATATTATCATAAAAAACCAAAAAAAGTGGACGATTATAATCCACCGTTTAGTCAAGAAATTTTGTCTAAAAGTATTGATGAACTTACAATTAAAGATGACACAAAAGCTTTACTTGTAGGAGCAAATATTGCAACATTGAATGACGTATTAAAAAGAGAAGGAAAAGACTTTTATAAAATTTCAACATTTAACAAAAAAAATCTTAATGATGTGTTAAAAGCTGTTAGGATAATGAAACTTTATTTAAAGCCCACCCCCCCACCCGAAGATAATGTTGTAAAAGATAATGTTGTAAAAGATAATGTTAATAATAATACCGATAATGAAATTAATGCTAATAAATTTATTGACAAAAACAAAAATAATATTGGTAATAGAAACAAAAATAATAATATTCAATCTAGGCAAATAGATAAAAGCTATAAAAATGTTAAAGAAAAACCTTATACTTGTGTAACTTTGGTACAACGTCCACCTAGAGTAGTAGTGAAGGACGAACCGGAAATTCACGATATTTATGTTAAAGTAAATAAAAATGGAAAATGGGGTTTTAAACAAAGAAATGGGAAATTAATGTCAGTTGCGCCAATATATGAAGAAGTATTTAATTTTAAAGAAGAAATGTGTTGTGTTCAAAAAGATGATAAATTCGGTTTTATCAATAGACAAGGCGAAGAAATTATTCCGATAGAATACGAATGTGCAACTTCTTTTAGTGAAGGATATGCTTGTGTTTTCAAACACGAAAAATGCGGATATATAGACAAAGAGAATAACGTAATTATAGACTATTTGTTTGATGCAGGAACTTCAGTTATTAATGGAGAGTGCAGAGTAAAAAAAGACGGCAAATGGGGTGAACTTCATATCAATATGCCTGAAGAAGGTTCTGTAAATGTTAATAAAGTTGAATTAGGACTAAAAAATATTCGTTGGATCATATAACATTAAAAAATTAAATAATTAAAGGTATTGACTTATTAAATAGTCAGTACCTTTTTTTATTATAAAAAAACAATTAAGTGGTTTGTAAAAAAATATACAAAAAAATAATTAACTATTTAAGGTATTGCCTTAATAAAAAGTCAGTACCTTTTTTTATTATAAAAAAACAATTATGGTTTTTGTGAAAAAAAATATACAAAAAAGATATTGACAATTAGTCAATATCTAAATTTGTTTAATTTTAATATTTTACCCTAACTAAATATAAAATAAATTATTTTATAGTATTAAGTAGTTTGGTAAATTTTGCAACTTTTCTAGCTGCGTTGTTTTTATGGAACAAACCATCACTTTTAGCCGAATCAATCATACTGATAAGGTTAGGTAACATTTCAGTTGCGGTAGCAACCTCTTTAGCTTCGATAGCTGTTTCATATTTTTTAATAGCGGTCTTTAGAGCGCTTTTTTTACGTGTATTATTAACTTTTTGTTTTTCTGTAATAAGTATACGTTTTTTTTGTGATTTAATGTTAGCCATTACTGTACTCCTTAAAAAAATAATATTTATATCAATTTCTTATGCTATTTTAACATAATAGAATAAAAAAAGCAACATATTTAAGTATATTTTTTAATTGAAAAAATCATAATTTTAGTATGATACGAAATTATAGAGAATTATTAGAATTTGGTCAAAGCGGTGAAAAAATCGATTCTGACCAAATAACAAAAAAAATATTAGATAAAAATTTAATACTATATCATAAAATAGATGATGATAACATAGATTATTATAGTTTTCTATTGGAAACTAGCATAGTTGATGATAAAGATTTATTTATATGTTTAGAAAATAATGTAGTAAAAGTATTAAATAAAATGATGTCAAAATATAAAATTACTAAAAAATCTTTTATATTGGTTGTCGGAATCGGAAATGAAAATATTACAGCTGATAGCTTAGGTGAAAAGGTATGTAAAAAAATAATTCCCACCAAGCATTTATATGACAACAAAATTATTAAAAGTGGATACGGAATATTAGCAAGTTTTGTGCCTAGTGTTGCTGGAGTTAGCGGATTAGATAGTTCGAATATTATAAAAGCTATCGTAAAATCTCAAAAGCCGGATTTAGTTATTGTTGTGGATACAATAGCGGCAAGAGATTATAACAAATTAAATAGATGTGTCCAAATAACCGATGATGGAATAGTAGCTGGTGGTGGAGTAGGCAATGATAAAGAGAAGTTGGATAAAGAACATTTGTCAGTGCCCGTAATAGCTGTTGGAGTGCCACTAGTTGCTTATATAAGTAGAATAATTAGTAGTGTTACAAATAGCAATATAAACCTTCCCGATAAACTTGCATCTTGGGTAGTAAGTACGAAGGAAATTGATTTTGAAGTTTTAGCGTTTGGTTCAGTTTTGGCTAATTGTATTAATAGAAGTGTTCATAAATAATATTATTTTCTTTTGCAAATAGGTATCTTAAAAAAATGGGTCTTGAAAAAAATATTGACGTATGTTATCATTTATATATGTAATTAATTTATTATGTAAATTCATTTTTAAGGAGAGAAAGTATGGCAGATTATAAGAAAGAACAAATTAGAAACATTGCTCTAATTGGTCATGGCGGAGAAGGTAAAACTTCTTTATTTGAAGCTATTTTGTTTAAGTCTAATGTAATAAATAGACTTGGAAAAGTAAGCGACGGAACAACTACAAGTGATTATGATTCTGAAGAAATCGCAAGAAAGATGAGTATAAATATGTCTTTAGGAAACATTGATTACAAAGGAACAAAAATTAATATTATAGATGTACCAGGTTTTTTTGATTTTGAGGGTGAAATGGTCGCTGCACTTAATGTTGTAGATGGTGCTGTTATTGTTACTCAAGCTAGTGGCAGTATGTCAGTAGGCACTGAAAAAGCTATTGATATGTGTACTGAAATGAAAATACCAATGATAATATTTATTAATGGAATAAATAAAGAAAATAGTAGTTATGCTAAAGCTGTAGCTGCTATAAAAGCAAAATATGGCAATAAAGTATTGGCAATTGATTATCCAATAATGGATGGTTATACAATGAAAGGTCACGTTGATATTTGTGCTAAAAAAGCATTTGATAATGATGGTAATGAAATAGATATTCCTGCTGATTTAGCTAGTATGGTAGATATAAGTTGTGTGGAAATTGATGAAAACGCAGCTGGCGCTAGTGAAGAACTATTAGAATCTTTTGTAGTTGAAGAAAAATTATCAAGAGAAGATAGAGTGCGTGGTATAAAAATGCTTTCTATAAATGGCGAATTTATCCCAGTAATTCCAGGAGTTGTTATCGGTGAACAGCCTGCTTTAGCTGATTTACTTGATTTGGTCGTAGAACTTATGCCTCGTCCTCAAGAAGTAAATAAAATGAAAGCTACAATTGACGAAAAGGAAGAAGAAATTATTTGTGATGAAAACGGAAAATTTGCTTGTCGAGTATTTAAGACAATTATTGACCCATTTGTAGGCAAATTACTATTGTTTAAAGTTTATAGTGGTAGCGTAAAGGTCGGCGACTCTGTTTATAATGTAAGAAAAAGTGAGATAGAAAAAGTAAGTGCACTGTATTTTCTTAATGGAAAACAACAAACTCAAGCATCTGAAGTTTTTGCAGGAGATATCGGTGCGTTTGCTAAATTTAATTATTCAAAAACAAACGATACACTTTGTGACCCTAACTACATAGTAAATTTTCCACTAATAGATTTTCCAAAACCAATATTTACTTTAGCAATTATTGCTGATGAAAAAGGTGGTTCGGACAAAGTAATTGATGGATTGAAAAAGTTTAGAGCAGAAGACCCCACTTTCTATGTAGGAAAAGATATTGAAACAGGTGAAACTGTTGTTCGTGGACTTGGCGAAACACAAATTGATGTTCTTATGAAAAAAGTTAAGAACAAATATAAAGTTGAAGCCCAATTAAAAGCACCTAGAGTTGCTTATCGAGAAACAATTCGTAAAGTAGTAGAGCAACAAGGTAAGTGCAAAAAACAAAATGGTGGTAGTGGTTTGTTTGGAGATGTACATATTCGTTTTGAACCAGCACCTGATGTGGATTTTGAATTTATTTCAGAAGTAGTCGGTGGAGCAGTGCCCAAACAATATTTTCCATCGGTAGAAAAAGGTTTGCGTGAAGTTAAAGATTTGGGTATACTTGCCGGGTATCCAATGGTAAATTTCCGAGCAACATTATTTTTTGGAAGTTATCATCCTGTAGATAGCAAAGAAGCTGCTTTTATTGAAGCCGCAAAGATAGCTTTTAAGGAAGGCATTCCCAAAGCTGAGCCAGTATTGTTAGAACCTATAGGTAATGTAAAGGTTACTATTCCTACTGAATTTATGGGCGATATTATGGGCGACCTTACAAAGCGTCGTGGTAAAGTATTTGGAATGGATACAAAAAAAGGTAAAACAATAATTAGTGGTGAAGCACCACAAAGTGAAATGACTAGATATGCTATTGATTTGCGTAGTATGACTCAGGGCAGAGGTAGATATGAAATCGAATTTGCCCGCTATGAAGATGTACCACAAAATTTATCAAGTAAAATTATAGAAGATGCAAAAAATAGCTAGTAAAAAAGTAAAAAAAAGCTTATGCTTAAAAGGCATAAGCTTTTTTTATGTAAAGTGAGTGAAATAATGAATTGTAATTTATGTCCTAATTTATGTAATGTTGACAGAGCGAAAGTAATAGGACTTTGTCATTCTGATGATAATATGCGTATTTGTCGCATTGCTCCACATTTTGGTGAAGAGCCTATAATAAGTGGCACTAATGGTAGTGGGACAATCTTTTTTAGTGGTTGTAATATGAATTGTGAATTTTGTCAAAATTATCAAATTAGCAAACAAAAGGTCGGTAAAATTTATTCACCTATAGAATTAAGTAAACAAATAAAAATATTAGAAGAAAAAAAAGTACACAATATTAATTTTGTTACGCCTACACATTTTTCGGATAAAATTTGTGAAACACTAGATATTTATCGTCCTAATATTCCTATTGTTTATAATACTTCAAGTTATGAGTTGCCTAAAATAATTAACAAAATGAATAATTATGTGGATATTTATTTGGCGGATTTAAAATATGGTGACAACAGTTATGCAAAGAAATTTTCAAACTGTAATAATTACTTAGACTACGCAATTGAGAGTATCGCCGCAATGTGTGATGCGAAACCACTAATTTATGATTCGGACGGAATGTTATTACAAGGTGTAATTGTAAGGCATTTAATTTTGCCTGAAAACATAGAGAATACAAAAAAAGTATTGGATATTTATGCGGAAAAGTTTATTTCAAAATCAATTTTTAGTATAATGAGTCAGTTTGTGCCTTGTTATCAATCATCAATTAAAAGAAAATTAACTCCGTTAGAATATAAAATTGTAATTAATTATATGGAAAAAAAGGGTATAGAAAACGGATTTATGCAAGAATTATCTTCTGCTACTACCGAATATATACCCGAATTTGATTTCTAATTTCTATTAGAAGTCATATTTTTTAATAATTGTAAGATAGTATTCCCCGAAAAAGAAACATCATTGACAGTGCCAATAGGGGGATTATTGTCACTATTAGAACTGTTTTTGTTGCTGTTGTTTTTACTATTGCTTACATTATTGATATTATTGCCGTTGTTGCTATTATTATTAGAATTGTTGCCATTCATTCCATTCATCATATTTAGCATATTTGCCATTTGGTTATTATTATTGTCACCACCACTCATATTGCCTGACATCATTTGCATCAACATATTATTCATATTATTATCTTGATTTCCACCTGATTTATTAGACATCATACTCATCATTAATGGTAGCATAGACGACATCATATCATTATTATTTGGCATAGTTTTTAACTCCTTTTTAAGTCCTCAATTAGTTTAGCCATTTTTACACGTTGTTCTTTATTAAGATAAGGACCGGCACGTTCAAAAAAAGAATCTAGTTCTTCAGGTTTTACTTTGCCACTAGAAACACTTCCCTGTTCTTTAAGTTGCGTATAAAGGTCATCACTATTCATTTTTGAATATATATCAAAAGCCTCTTGTGGGTTATTTGGTTGCGGTTTTTTTTGTTTACTTTTTATAAATTCAGATATTCTCATATTAAACTCCTTTATTCATTATATGATTTAAGATATAAATTAAATACATAATTTCGAAAATATTATTATTTCTACCAAGACTTACCCGAATGCTACCTTCATTATTTGTTTTAACTTTTTTGTGGAAAAGTGGTGCGCAATGAATTCCACACCGAACGGCAATATGATATTTTTCGGATAAAATATTCCCGATTTGCGATGATGAATAGCCGTCGATATTAAAACTAATTACGCCATTATTTCCACCTATAAAATTTATTTTTTTATTGCTACTTAATTTATTATTTAGGTAATTAGTGAGAAAGTCATATTTTTTTTGCAAATATTTCCTATGATTAAAAGTCCAATTTATACCAACACCTAAACAAACAATTCCCATAGTAAATTGTGTACCGGCCTCAAAACTTTCCGGATAAATAAGAGGAGGAGTAAGGCTAAGACTTGATATACCTGTACCACCGAAAGTAAGTGGGTGCAATTTAATATGTTTTTTTGCAAGCAAAAACCCAGTACCTTGCAATCCGTATAATCCTTTATGACCGCTACAGCAAATTATGTCAATATGTTCATAATTATAAATTATATGACCTGCGCCTTGTGCCATATCAATAATAATTTTTGCTTTAGAATGTCCTTTAACATATTTTGCCATTTGTTCTATTGGTAAAATTTTTCCAATAACATTACTCATTCCGGTTAGGACAACTAAAGAAGTTGCGTTAGTAAGAGTTCGTTTTAATTCGGATAAATAATCATTATTTTCAGAAGTAAGTATTTTTAATGTAATTTGTTTATTGTCAGACAAATATTGAAGTGGGCGAAGAACCGAATTATGTTCTAAATCTGTTGTGATAACTTGACCAGTTATATCACTACCCAAAATTGCTAAGTTTAATGCTTCTGTACTGTTTTTTGTAAAAATAACATTACCGCTAAAGAAATGTTTTTGTATAATTTCTCTAGTGTTTTCGATAGCAATACTACATTTGATACTATTTTTATGCGCGGACCTACCTGGATTTGCGTTATTGTGCAAATAATGCAAGCAGCAAAGTTTGACAGATAAAGGTTTGGACCTAGTTGTAGCTGAATTATCAAAATATATCATCAATTCCTCCTAATTGTAGAAATGTAACCATAATTAGTACTTAATAATATATGTATATTAAAGAACTAAAAAAAATATTCAAAGGAGAATTAGTATGGAGATACTTGCAGTTTTCAGTTCCCGCAGCGAAGCAATAAGATTTGCCCAAATTTTAGAAAAAAAAAGAATTGCTAGAATAATAATAAGCACACCGATGCATCTTGGTTTAGGTTGTGGGCTAAGTGTATGTTTTAGCAGTCAATTCAATCAATTAGCACAAAATTTTGTCAATATGGGTGGTTTTAATACTTTTGTCGGATTTTATAAAAGATAATTGGGACAAAATAAGCAAGAAATTAACAAAATTAGACTGAATTTTATTATATAAATAATTTATGATTAAATTATGGGAAGAAATTATGTGATTGTTTCAGGCAAAGGTGGAGTTGGTAAAACAACTTTTACAGCGAATTTGGGAATTGCCTTAAGTAAGTTAAATAAAAGTGTTGTAGTTGTTGAAGGCGATATTGGTCTTAACAACTTAGATGTTGCTTTGAATTTGGAAGACCATATTATTTATGATATGTATGATGTGGTACAAGGGAAATGCAATGTCCAAAAAAGTTTGGTTAGTTACAATGAAAACTTATTTCTTATGCCATCTATTAGTTTGGCAACTTCAAGCATAACTTCAAAACAATTTTTTGAAATAACTAATGAATTAAAAAATATTTTTGAATATGTGCTAATTGATTGTCCGGCGGGCATTGAAGGCGGTTTTCATAGGGCGGTAATTGGCGGTGATGAAGCAATAATTGTATGTACACCAACAATAGCAAGTATTCGAGATGCTTATAAAGTAAGTAGAGTATTAAGTAGTTATAATAATATTCGCCAAAGTTTGGTAGTGAATAGACTTATAAGCGAATTGGTAGCTGATAACAAAATGTTATCACCAACCGATATAGCAAATGCTACCAAATTACCTTTATTAGGAGTAATTCCTGAAGAACAAAGAATTGCACTAGGTAGCACAATTGATAAAATTACAAAAAAATGTAATGTTATTGAAGCCTATGATATCATAGCTAACAATATAGAAAACGGCGAAAAAAAAATATACAATTTTCAAAAAGATTATTCTAATATATTTCATAAAGTGAGGTCAATATTCAAATGAATCAAATAAGTCAAGAAAAAGAATATAATAGATTACAGCAAATAATACTTTTTGATAGTTTTGGTATCCCAAATAGTGCAATTAAGATAATCAAAAGTGACATTATGAAGTTTTTGCAAAACCATTTTGCAATAAATAAAGAAGATTTTGTATTTGATATAGCGCTTAATGAAGAGGGTAAATACATAGTTAAAATAAATTTTGTAGCTAGTGATATTTATCAGGAAAAAATTATAAAATAGCTTATTTATCCCATTTTTTTACCCCAAAAAAATACGAGAAAATATTTTTATTTTCTCGTATTTTATTATGATAATCTATTTGGAGCTAGTAGAGGGAATCGAACTCTCAACCTGTTCATTACGAGTGAACTGCTCTACCATTGAGCCATACTAGCATTTTCATAGATTATATCATAGTACAATAAAAAATAGAAATTGTCTACAAAAAAATGTAGCAAAATTAAATTTTACATGTTATAATGGCATATAAATAATTTAGGGCGAGGTTTCATTATGTTTTTGAAAAAGCTAAGTGATTTTATTGTAAAATTTAAATATATTTTCCTATCAATTTTTATTGTGCTTTTAATAATGTCTATTATTGGCACCATTTTCCTTGTCAAAGATGAAAAGAAAATTAATTCGGATATGATGAGTTATTTTACTGAAGATTTTGATACTTCAAAGGGTTTTGAATTTCTAAAAGATAATTTTAACATTCGTGGTGATGTAATGCTTGTTGTTCGAGGAGTCGAAGATGATGAGGAATTGCGTAATTCAATTAATAAAATAAGAACTGAATATGAAGGCGTAACTCAAGTAGTTTGGGTAGAAGATGTAAATACACTTGTTGATATGAAACAAAAACTTGAAGAAACCGATTTTAGCGGTTTGGATGTTATGGAAAATCCAGCAATAAAACAACTGATGGAAGACGAAGATATCCAAAAAATTAGGCCTGATATAAAAAATTATGTACAATTGATGTCACTTGATGAAGTCGAAATAAATGCCGATGCATTAAATAAATATCTTAAAAGGGATTTGGAAGACGGAACTTTTGATTACATAATTACTATGATGATAGAGTATTCTCCATCTACTAAAGAAGCGACTGATTTGTTAGATTCTATTAAAGAAGAGGTTGTTTCTACGACTTATAATATAAATGGAGTTGATAAAAGTAGAAATATTGCTTCAGCAGGTATGACACAAACTTCAGAATCTGTTATGACAGAAACCCTAAAAGAATTACCTGACTTTTTAATATATGCAGTATTTGCAGTAATAATAATTTTGCTACTTACTTCAAAAAGTTTTCTAGAACCAATAATTTTGGTAACGAGTTTGGGTGTAAGTATAATTATAAGTATGGGTGTAAACTATTTGTATCCATCAATAAGTATAATCAGTTTTGCGACTTGTTCGGTTCTGCAACTAGCCATAACAATG
>Ga0172378_10006593_pt1 | contig 10841 bp, 10 predicted proteins | sample GrowelOW332metaG_FD_119755 | JGI IMG/M metagenome (GOLD analysis project Ga0172378, IMG submission 119755) | Groundwater microbial communities from an aquifer near a municipal landfill in Southern Ontario, Canada - Pumphouse #3_1 metaG | ecosystem: Environmental > Aquatic > Deep subsurface >... | reverse complement strand
TCTCATCACTGCTTCTATTATACTTTAATTCTTTTATCGGATTATAAGGAATTAAATTTACATATGCTTTTGTGCCATGTATTAAGTGGGCTAATTCTTTAGCGTCTTCGAGCGAATCATTAATCCCAGCGAGTAGAATATATTCAAAAGTAACACGTCTATCAGCTTCTTTTTCATAGAATTTAACTGCATCCATCAATTCATTCATTGGATATGTAAGTGAAATTGGCATTATTTTATTTCTTATTTGATCGTTTGGCGCATGAAGAGAAATAGCAAGATTTATTTGTAGTCCCTCTTTAGCATAAACACGAATTTTATCAACGAGTCCACAGGTTGAAACAGTAATATGACGTGCTCCAATTGCTAACGCGTGTGGATGATTAATAATTCGAATAAAATCCATTACGTTATCATAATTATCAAAAGGTTCGCCAGTTCCCATCACAACAACATGTGTGATGTGTTCACCATATCCTTCTTCATCTAAAAGATCGTTTAAAACAAGAATTTGACCAACAAGTTCGCTTGGTTCGAGTCCCCTTTTCTTTTTTAGTAAACCACTAGCACAAAAAGCGCAGCCCATGTTGCATCCAACTTCACTTGTAACACAAGCCACATTGCCATAATTATATCTCATTAAGACGGTTTCAACTTTATTGCCATCGCTTAACTCAACAAGAAGCTTAATGGTACCATCATTTGAAACTTGTTTTTTATAAATTGAAGGCTTTTTAATTTCGTACTTTTCGTTTAAAACATTTCTAAAAGAAAGCGATATATCGCTCATTTCGTCAAATGTTTTGGCCTTTTTTTCATAAATCCACTTATAAAGCTGAGTCGCTCGATATTTCTTCTGACCCTCTTGTTCCATAAGTTTTTCTAACTTGTCTAAAGGATAATTATATAAATTAAGCATGCGCTGTCCTCTTTAATATACAATAATAAACAAATGACTTATTTTGAGTTGTTGGGAAAATTTCTTCTTCCTTAACAATACTAAATTCATCATTATCTTTAATAAAATCTTCGATAAGTTTAGTGCCTTCTTTTTTATCAAGAGTGTTTACAAGATAGACAAGATACGATTTATCTTCAACATATGTCGAAATCTCATAAAGATCTTTTTTATCGTTCTTTATAATCTTATCTAGCGATTCAACATCAAATAAAACACGAAATTCTGGTAAGGTAAAAAACTTTGTCATGTTACTCGAATATGGAAGATAAAATAAACAATCTTGCTTAAAAGCTAATCGAGCAATTAATTGACCAACTGTTGATTCATAAATAAACAAATCTTTAATTTGTAATAAAGCCACTTCTTTAATAATTTCCGGGTTATCATTAATTGAATTCATTGCAATATTAATGACATTTGACTTATATATATTTTCATTTAAAAATCTTAAATAAAAATTATTTGGTTCTGCTTCATAAACTGTTATATACTTGTTATTAAATTTTGGAAGATTCGCGAAAATCTTTTCATAACTTGGGTTTGTTCTTACAAAAGTAAAATTCTTAATTAAAGGATTCTTCTTTTCTTTTGTTGTGTAAATCAGTTTATCACTACTATTAAATTTCGCTAATTCCTCTTTAGGAGCATCATCTAAATTCTTCAAAGAATTTAACATATAATAATTTGGACTATTTCTAGTCAAAAAGGATTTAAAAATATCCTTTGCTCCGTCTTTTCCTCTTTGATTAATCGTCATTGAAACAAACCATAATGGAAGATTAAACATAATAGAAAGATGCTCTCTACTACCAGTTTCAATTCCTTTAAATTCAACATCTTTACCTGCTTTATAATTAAGAAAAGCTTTTCTTAATTCATCAGTTAATTTTTCTTTGTTGTTATTAAACGTATCTTCAACAAAACTAAGAATTTCATCACTATTAAGTTTAAGTTCGCGACCAGAAACAAAAGCCACTCCGATTGTAACAATAAGCAAATTGGTTGCCTTAGTTAAATACTCTTTTGTAATTTGTTCAAAATAGTAATAACGAGAAAAAAAGCCATCATATATATGGTTAATTTTACTTAGTTCTTCGTTTGAACGAACATTGGTTTCTAAAAAAGACTTAAGTGTTTTGCTAAAAGTCTCTTTATTTGTTAACACGTTTGTCAATATTTCTTGTGAATCTGTAAAAATACTCATTAATTTTTCTTCTTTTCTTCGTGTTCAACTTTATCATTAAACTCTTCAAAAATGTCACCGAGATATGGTTCCTCAGCATCCTCTTGCTCTACAGTTTCTTCATCTTCAACAACAGTGTTATCCTCAGTCATAAAACGTGGATGATCTTTTGAAATATATTGATGAAAATTATCTTGGCTATAATAATAAAACTCAATTGTCATATTAACACAAGCATCTTTAACAAAACTATGAATAATATCGCTAACTTGATTTTCTAAAACCTTAACTTTTAAAGGTGCGTGGACTCTTACAACAAAATTCCATGTGTTTTGTTCAACACCATCGTGAACTAATAATCCTTCAGGGGCGAAAAAATCAATATCATCTTCTTTGCATTCATATAAATTTGCTAATTTCTTAGTAGCTGCTTTGCTTATTTGTCTTAATAAATATGGATCTATTCCTAATATCGTTATTGTTATCATAAAAAAACTCCTTTTTTGGCTCATATTAATCATAGATTAATATAGACATATTTTCTACTAAAAGGAGTTATTTTGTTTAGAAACTTCAGATTTTATAATACTAGCGATCTCGCTAGCTGCTCTTTCGGGTTGATCATTTAGCACAACATACATATAATTCTTTTTCAAAGCAAGTTCTTCTTGCGCTTTTTTAACACGTTTGCAGATATCTGATTCACATTCAGATTTACGATTTCGGATACGCTTTTCAAGTTCATCTATACCTTGGCAAACAAGAAAAATTGATACATAGTGTTGATTGTTTTCTTGGTATTTTTCCATGACTTGACGAGCACCATTTGTTTCGATTTCAAGTAAGACATTATGACCTTCATTCACGAGTTTATCGACATATTCTTTTGGTGTCCCATAACTATGATCAACAAAATCTGCATGCTCAAGAAGTTTGCCTTCCTCTAGAGCTTTAGCAAAAACTTGTTTTGATACAAAAAAGTAATCTTTGCCATCGACTTCTCCTAAACGTGGTTTCCGAGTCGTCATAGAAACCGAATAATAAAGATCGAGCAAAGAATCTTGCATTAAATACTTTCTAACGGTGCCCTTACCAACACCGCTAGGTCCACTTAAGATAATCAGCAATCCTTTTTTCATGTAATAATTATAGACAAAATCGTTCGGCAATATCAAGCATAACGCTCGCTTTCACTATTTTTTTCATGAAAAGTTATAAGTAGCAATAATTAAACGTAATAGATATAATAAACACATGAATATTAAAGAACGTCTAGAACAAATAAAAAACGAAATTAACGATATTTTTAAAGATTCTTTCCTAAATAAAATTCAGCAACTTTCTAGTTATGATTTTCTTTTTGGTTTTTCAAAGGGCAAGAATAAAAATTTAATTATTTCGATTAATTTAGTTTCGCCATTTGTTTTTATAAGTGATGAGAAATTTTTACAAAATGAGAATGAAGTGTTTTTTCAAAAATTGAAAGCTAAATTATTTAATGCTTATTTTAAGGAAGCAGTTTTATTAAATGATGACAATATTTTGTGTTTAAGATTCGTTAAAACTACTGATGCTTATGATAGAATTCCTTACGATCTCGTAATTGAATTATTTAAAAGTAACACCAATATGATTATTTTAAATAATGGCAAAATTGAAGAAGCTTTTAAATATCGTGGACTTGATACGCATCACCCCATTTTAAACGGAATGACTTTCGATCTTCCAGAAAAGACTTTGGTTTTTAAAGAATACACTTCTTTAGAAGATCAAAAAATTAAAGATTATTATGCGCGCATTAATACAAAATATCTTGAAGAAAAGTATAAAGATTTAATCGCTTTGCTTAAACGAAAGAAAAAATCCTTAATTAAAAAATACGAGAATTTGAAAGTCGAAAAAGAAGAAGCTATTTCTCACCAAGATTTCAAGAATTTTGGCGATTATCTAAAGATTAATTTTTCCAAAGTTAAAAAAGGTGATAGTGAATTAAATGTTGACGGCTTAGTTATTCCCTTAAAAACCGAATACAGTCCTTCTCAAAATCTTCAATATTTTTACAAAATTTATAAAAAGAGTAAGCTTACAATCGAAGCCACCGAGAAGTATTTAATTCAAACTCAAAATGAGATTCAATATATCGAAAATATTCTTTTATCAATCGACTCTTATTCTGAAGATGAATATCTTATCTTAATCAACGAATTAACAGCCAATAAATTAATCAAGTTACCAAATAAAAAGGGCATAAAGCTAAGCGAATCTGCTAAAAGACCATATTTTGTAATTTATAATAATGTACGTTTTGGATATGGAAAGAACAATATTCAAAATGATAATTTGACCTTTAATTATGCTTCAAAATCTGATTGGTTTTTACATATTGCAAAAGCTCATGGACCCCATATTATCATCTTTAAAAATAATCCAATTGATGAAGAAATTGAATTCGCTTGCGAACTTGCTCTTTATCTTGCAAAAGTCAGCGATGGAGATGTAATTTTTAGTGAGGTAAAAGAACTTAAAAAGACTTCAAATGTAGGCCAAGTTAAACTTAATAAATATGAAACTTATCATATCGCTAAAATTAGGGAAAATATAAAAGAATTCATTGATAAATCTAGTCGTCTATAATTTTATTTTCATTAATCAGAAAGTCTTCACCCTTTATTTCTTCTCGTGTAGCTAAGCCAGTAAATTTTTGTTGTCTTAATGCTTCGAAAAGAACTATAGAAACACTATTACTTAGGTTTAAACTTCTCGCGCTGGCTACCATTGGAATACGAATCGTTTTCGTAATATTATCTAGCAAAACATCATGAGATATTCCAGTAGATTCCCTACCAAACATAAAATATATATCATCTACTACATTAGAATAATCCGTTGTTGAATAACAATTTTTCGAATAACGTGTCACATAGAAGATATTTTTATTTTTAAAATCTTTAAGAAATAAATCATATGAATCATAATATTTATAATCCAAGTCATTTATGTAATCCATGCCCGCTCTTCGCAGTTCTTTATCGCTCAATTCAAAAGAAAGTGGCCCAATAACAAATAATTTTGTATCCGTTGCCACACATGTTCGCATAATATTACCTAAGTTTGCGGGTTTCTCAGGTCTAAATAATATAATTCCTAACATTTTAATTCTTAACACCAACCGATATTTTTAGTAATATATAATATATTAAAAGTATGGAATGTGAATTTAAAGTAATTTTTGAAAAAACTATGAAGAAGGTCGTTAGAACTTCTTCTTTTTTGGAAAGCGGATTTAGTAATAAAAATTACTTAATCAATGATGCTTTTGTTATTCGATTTCCTCGAGATAATGGCGATCCAACCTTAAATTTTAAAAAAGAGAAACAAGTTTATGAAGCGATTGCTCCATTAAACATCGGTGAGAAAATTCTTAGTTTTGATGAGAATACTGGAGTTAAGATTTCTAAATTTTGTCATAACACACGAAAATACGTTGAAACTCCAACTAACGAGCAAATTCTTTACGTTGCAAAGAAATTAAAGAAACTCCACTCTTCAAACGTCACGCTTCCTTTTGGATATATGATGTTTTTTAAGTTAGATGTTTATAAGAAAATTGTTGATCCAAGTTTATATGTTAATCAAAATTATGAAACCAAGATCACTAAAGAAGTAAGAAAAATATTTGCAAAAACACCAATGACTATTTGTCATAACGACCTAGTTAAGCATAACTTACTATTTAAATTTAATGGAGTTGTTTTTATTGATTGGGAATATGCTGCGATGAACAACCCATTATTTGACCTTGCAAGTTTTGTTAGTGAAAACAACCTAAATGATACTCAAGAAGAATTTTTCTTAAAGAAATACTTTGGATGCAAATATAATACAATTAAGAAAAAGAGGGTAGAGTTGTTTATGAAATTCCAAGACATCCTTTTTTACTATTGGGCGCTTTCTTTAAAAACAAAAAGGAAAGATGCTATTTACCCTATCATTGCTGAAGAAAAATTGAAACGCATTAATAAATATATAGAAAATAGAGATGATTAATCATCTCTATTTTCTTGTTAAAATTCACAAAAAAGCTATTTTCTCATTCTAACGTATTCATCAAATTCTTGAACTTCACTTAAAGTGTCAAATTTAGCAAAATAATATCGATCACCCATGTCATCTCGTAAAACTTGAGGGTAATCGCCATACATGCAAATGTAATGCGCATAACGATTCAAAATTTCATCCTCAGTATGAAAATAATTTAAATGGTAACGACGACTACTAGTAACTGCATAATATTTTTGCCTGTTCATGTCTTCAAGATTTTCGTCATAGGCACAAGAATCTGCATAGATATCATAGCAAGAAACACTATTTGCATAATTAATTAAATCAGGGGTATAACCACCAGGCGCTCTCATATTAGCTTCAAGAGCAATAAGAGTGTTTTTAGGTCCAAAACGAGTTTCTTTATATGTTCTAAAAAACTCAATATGAAAAAATCTATTTTGTACATTAAAAGCTTTTACGACCTTACGACCAATTTCTTCAAGATCTTCTGGAACTTTTGGAAGGCAATAATACATGTCATCTAATTGCTTTTCAACAATTTCAGCAACGCTTGGCATAAAGTAATGTGAATCACAGAAAATAACATCTGCTTTACTATTGCTAATCCCATCAAAACTAACGATCTCGCCATCTATAAACTCTTCGCAAATGTAATCAACAGGTTGCTTCTTAGCAAAAAAGATATCAATATCGGCTTCATTAATGATTTTATACGTATTTTGACTACCAACACCATTATTAGGTTTGGTAAAAATTGGAAAACCTACATCTTTTGCAAAAAATAGTAATTTATCTTTGTCTTTAATATTATTAACGACAATCCATTTAGCAACATTTGCACCAGCTTTTTCGAAATAAATTTTTTCTTGACTTTTTAATTTATATTTTGTAATTTCATCAACACGAACACCATGTTTGACATCGAAATCTGTACGCAATTGGGCATCTTTTTCGAGCCAAAATTCATTCATTGATTCAAGCCACTCTATTTCACCATACTTATCCTTAAAATACTGCACAGCGCGTTTTTCGTTTTCATAGTTTTCCATATTACTGCAACAATAATACTCAGTTAGAGCAAATTTGCATTCACCTGGAATCTGATCATAAGGCGCATCACCAATACCTAGCACATTAAAGCCCTTATTCTTTAATGCAAGACACCACTTCCAGTAACTATCGGGAAAATGGGGTGAAATAAAGATAAAATTTTTCATATGTTAACACTCCTGCCTTTATTCTACTTTAATAATCGTAAGCGGTTAAGAGCCTTCTTTAATGAAAATTCAGCTTCACGAATTTTTTCTTGGTCTTCTTTTGAAAAAGTCGCCAATTCTTCTTCGTGTTTTTTCTTTGATGCTAAAACTCTATTAATATCAATTTCTTCAGCACTTTCAAACGTATCTGCTAAAATATAAACAGTGCTTTTTTCAACATTTAAAATCCCGCCACTTATTGCGAAAGATTTTGTAATTCCGTCTTTTTTAATTCTAAAAGAACTAATAGCAACTTTACAAACCATTGGATAATGGTTAGCCAAAACTCCTTCTATATGATCACCTGTATCAACATAGAGTTCGTCGATGGAATCACTAAAAACTTTTCCATCTGCACTAATAATTCTAAATAGAAATTTATTTGTCATCGTCTTTTTTCTCTTCGTTCTTTACTTCATCAATTGAACCTACATATAGGAAGGCTGATTCTGGATAATTATCATATGCACCACTTAAAATAGCCTTAAAACTACGAACTGTATCTTCAATCTTCACATACTTTCCTAAATAACCAGTATAAGTTTCAGCAACAAAAAATGGTTGACTTAAGAAATTTCGAATTCTACGAGCTCTATTAACAATCTTTTTATCATCTTCGCTAAGTTCTTCAATACCTAAAATAGCAATAATGTCTTGTAATTCCTTATAACGTTGAAGAATTGCTTGAACACCACGTGCTACATCATAATGCTCTTGACCAAGAATATTTGGATCAAGAATTGTTGATGATGATTCAAGTGGATCCACCGCAGGATATAACCCTAAAGAAGCAATATTTCTATCAAGAACGGTCTTACTATCAAGGTGAGAGAAAGTAGTTGCAGGAGCAGGATCTGTAAAATCATCTGCCGGAACATAGACTGCTTGAATTGATGTAATACTTCCATCAGTCGTTGAAGTTATACGCTCTTGAAGTTGACCCATTTCAGTAGCAAGCGTTGGTTGATAGCCTACAGCACTTGGCATACGACCAATCAAAGAACTGACTTCACTACCGGCTTGAGTAAATCTAAAAATATTATCAACAAAGAAAAGAACATCCATTTTCATTGAATCTCTAAAATTTTCTGCAATTGTTAAAGCTGTCAATGCAACACGCATTCTTGCTCCTGGTGGTTCGTTCATTTGACCAAAGACAAGTGCTGTTTTGTTTAAAACACCAGTTGCTTTCATTTCATTATATAAGTCATTTCCTTCACGACTTCTTTCGCCAACACCGCCAAAAACGCTAATTCCGTGTTGTTCAGTCGCAATATTATGAATTAATTCTTGAATTAATACTGTTTTACCGACACCGGCTCCACCAAAAAGTCCAACTTTACCACCCTTAACATATGGACAAAGCAAATCGATGACCTTAATACCGGTTTCTAGCACTTCAGTTTTAGTAAGTTGATCCTTAAAAGCTGGTGGTTGACGGTGAATCGGAAGTCTTTTAGAATTCTTTAATTCATCATTAATTGGTAAATTATCTATAGGTTGACCAAGGACATTAAACATACGACCAAGAGTTGCGTTACCAACCGAAACCATAATAGGATTATGAGTGTTAATAACTTCCATATGGCGAACAAGACCTTCGGTAGGACCCATCGCGACACTACGGACTGTATCATCACCAATATGTTGTTCAATTTCAGTTACAAGTTCGGTTCCATCTTTAAGAGGAATCCTTAAAGCCGTTAAAACTTCAGGAAGATTTCCATTTGGAAAGCAAACATCAACAATTGGACCAACCACAGATGTGATATATCCAAAATCGTTGTTGTTATTTGTAACTTCAATATTTTCTTTTGTTTTCATATGTCTCCTTTATCTAACCGCATTACTGCCATTCAATACTTCGGTAATTTCTTGAGTAATTTCACTTTGACGAGCCTTATTAAATTCTAAACGTAATTTATCTACCAATTCTCTAGCATTTTTATCGGCGGCATCCATCGTATTTCTTCTTGAGCTTTCTTCGCTTAAAAAAGCAGTATAAATACGAGTGTATATGATCGATTTTAAGTATTCTTTAATAACAAGATCAACGACTTCTTCTTTATTTGGTTCGTAAATTGGTGAATAAGTATATCTTTCGTTTTTATCGACAGAAAGTGGAAGAATACGCACACAATCCGGAACAAATGAAATTGAATTTTTATATCGTGTATAAATTAAATCGATTGCTTTATATTCTTTTGTTAAGTACTTTTTAATTAAGTAATCTCGTAATTCAACAACTTTATCAAGACAATAGCCTTGAGCCATATGAATAAAATGAGTGTCAACTACTAAATCACTTTCTTTTCCTAAAGTAAGTAATCCTTTTTCACCAATCACAATAACTTCATCGCCTTTTTTATATAAAGTTTCAAATTCTTTAATAATGTTGTTGTTGTACCCACCACAAAGACCCATCGTGCTGGTAACAATTACATAGAGCGTTTTTGTCGCTTCTGGATAAGTTCTAATGAATTCTGTTGTAAATTTATCCGAATCTGGATTATTAGCATTTGTAAAAATAGTGTCGTTCAAAACACAAGCCATAGCTTTATGATAGAAATCTTCTAATTCCATCTTTTTATTAATCTTTCGAAGCTTAATGCTCGAGATTAATTTCATCGAATTAGTAATTTTTCTTGTCGATTGTACCGTGTTAATACGGCGTTTTATTCTAGCCAAGCTTTGGCCCATTTGTTAAACTGCGCTCCTTTTTAAATTTTGTGATAACTTCACGAAGATGGTCACGTTCTGATTTACGAATATTCTTGGTTTCAAGAATTTGAGTCGAAATTTCTGGATTAAATTTAAGAATATATTTATATAGATCATCAAGAAATGGGCGAACTTCTTGAACATTTAAATCATCAATATATTCTTCTTTTGCAGTAAAAATTTCGATAACTTGACGATCCACTTGATATGGATCATATTGTTTTTGTTTTAAGATTTCTTGAAGAATTTCACCATGATGAATAACCTTCTTTGTTGTTTCATCAAGGTCACTCCCAAATTGAGCAAATGATTGAAGCTCTCTAAAACTTGCGAGATTCATTTTTAAACTTGCACTGACTTTTTTAGTCGCAGGATATTGAGCCGCACTGCCAACACGCGAAACACTTAAACCAGTATCGATTGCTGGACGTTGACCGATATTAAATAAATCGCCACTTAAGAAAATTTGTCCATCAGTAATAGAAATAACATTAGTTGGAATATATGCGCTAATATCGCCTGCTTGAGTTTCAATAATAGGAAGAGCTGTAATTGAACCACCAATGCTTGGATCTAAACGACAGCACCTTTCAAGTAGTCTTGAATGCAAGTAGAAAATATCTCCAGGATACGCTTCACGACCTGGGCTACGTTT
>Ga0172378_10006591_pt1 | contig 10843 bp, 12 predicted proteins | sample GrowelOW332metaG_FD_119755 | JGI IMG/M metagenome (GOLD analysis project Ga0172378, IMG submission 119755) | Groundwater microbial communities from an aquifer near a municipal landfill in Southern Ontario, Canada - Pumphouse #3_1 metaG | ecosystem: Environmental > Aquatic > Deep subsurface >... | reverse complement strand
GAAAATTATTTCGTTTGCCATTGCAACCTCCTTTTAAGACACTTTCAATCCTTACTTTCATAATTTTATATGATTGTAAGGGCTTACATATGCCATTTCTAATCTACTTAACAACAAATTCTTAATAAAAATTGTCAGTCAGTGCTTGATGTATGGGCTTACATTTCAAATTATACGTTTTTTTAGATTAAATTTTGTCGCTTTGTTCAATTTTATCCTTTAATAATCAAAAATTATCTCTATAATCAAGATATGGAAGAAAGATACGAGATTGTTGATTTTAAAAATGTAGCACCTGTGAAGGTTTTTTTACACAAAATCGGAAACGTTAACGCTCACTGGCATAATGCAATTGAAATTTTGTTCAGTATTGAGGGAAAAGCTGAAGTTTCTGTTAACAACTCTGACTATCAACTTGAAGAAAATGATTTAATTCTAATTAATAGTTGCGACATTCATTCGCTTTATAGTAAGGATGGGGCAACCTTGATTGCTGTTCAAATCGATTACCAAGTCTTTTTAAGTATTGTGAATGATGAATCGATAAGACTTAATGTTAACTCAATCATTGATAAGAAACACGACAAAGAATTGGATCGAATAAGAAATGATATTATAAAACTTATTCAAGTAAATAGTTTACCTAATAAATATGGTCTTAAAAACTTAATTTATTTGAATTCTTTGTTGGATAATTTAACTGAAAATTTTATTGATGATAGCGGAGAAGCCAAAATTAATAAAAACTTAGGTAAACTAAAAGAGATTACTCAATTTATTAATGAGCACTACAGTGAAAATTTATCTTTGGAAACCGTTTCAGATAAAGCAGGTGTTACTCCACAATATTTTTCAAGTTTCTTTAAGAAAAACGTAGGAATTAGTTTTATAGACTACTATTCGTCGGTACGACTAGAAAAAACCTTAAGAGATTTGCTCAATAGCAACGACTCAATTATGGATATTGCTTTTAGAAATGGTTACGATGAACCACGCACATTTGTTCGTGCTTTTAAAAAGAAATATGGCGTTCTGCCAAGTGATTACCGAAGAAATCACTTACATGAAAAAAGTAACGACTCAGATCAAGAAGTCAATTACTTAAAATTTAGCGAAGATGCAAAACTAGTTGCTTTATCAAAATTCTTTAAAAATGCTGACAATTATTCCGAAAATTTTTATGATGGTTCGAGCCAAAAGCAAATAAACAAAATTAATGTAGATGTAAATTCTGCCGAAACCATCGAATATCAAAGAAATATTTCAAATGTCTCAGTAGGTGTTGGACGCGCTTGCGAATTATTAACTAAAAATGTTCAAGAAATACTTCTTGGTGCTATTAAAGATATTGGTTTTAAGTTCGTTAATTTTCATGGAATGTTTAATGATGAAATGATGGTTGTGACACAAAAGGGAGGCAAGTTTTTTTATTCCTTCGTTTTGCTTGATATGGTTTACGATTTTTTAAGAGAACATGATTTAAGACCGATTGTGCAACTTGATTTTATGCCGGCGTTAATCGCAAAAAACAAATATAATGCCCTTTTTAATGGCACTTCCATTGTTTCTCTTCCTGAAAAAAATGGTGATTGGGTTGATCTATTAAGTGCTTTTTTACAACATATTATTTTTCGTTATGGAATAAATGAAGTAAATAAATGGATATATACTCTATGGAACGAACCCGATAGCGAAATTGGTTTATTCCGCATAGGCACTCCACAAGAGTTTTTTGATTTTTACAAAGCTACATACGATACAATATATAAATTTATCCCTGATGTTAAATTTGGCGGAGCTCCATTAATTTTATGTAGCGAATTACAAAGAAAATGGGGAAGTGAATTTTTATCACTCTGTAAAATAAACGATCGTCTGCCTAAATTTATCGAAGTGCACTACTATCATAATGATTTCCAACCATCTCCAAAACCAACAACAACGAGTAGTGAAGTTTTCAAAAAAAGTCCTCATGCGCTTTTAGAATATTATCATGATTTAGAAGATTTTTTGCATAACTTAAACATTGATTTACCTATTTATCTTGGTGAATTTAATGCCACATTTAGTCACAGAAATTTAATCAATGACACTCTATTTAATGCTGATTTCTTTATTAAAAACTATATAGAAAACTATAAGAATTTTTATAGTTATACACCATGGTGCTTAACCGACTATATAATGGAAAACGCAATTCCTGATAATTTTCTTCATGGCGGACTTGGATTAACAACTTACAATAATCTTAAAAAACCTTCCTATTATGCTTATATGTTTTTATCACAACTGAAAAACGAAATCTTAACTGTTGGTGAAAACTATATTGTGACAAGGAACGATAAGGAAATCTACATTGTTACCCATAATTATAAACACTATAATGAACGCTATCGTTTAGGGGAACGCTATAATGTCACTCCAACTTCTCGTTACACAATTTATGATGACTCTACACCACTTGAATTAGATTTTAATATTTCAAACATAGATTCTAATTTTCTTGTTGTTAAAAAAATATTTGTTAATCGTAAAGAAGGAAGTGTTTACGATGAATGGATAAAAGAAGGGTCTTTTAATTATTGGAATAAGGATGAAATTAAAGCATTGTCCTTAAAAGCTGTACCTGGTTATCGACAACAAACTATAAAAGTTCGAGACAAAAAAGCGGTAATTTCTACCCTTCTAGATCCTCTTGAATTTCAAGCAATTATTTTGTTAGAAAAGGATCACGAATAATGAATGAATTTAGAATTTTAGCAAATAAGAACAAAGATTTTGTTTGGGTTTTTCTATTTCCTTTATTCTTTTTAATAATATGCACTTGCGTATGTCTATTTCCTGCTCTGCCTAATGAATCTAGACCAACTTATAATATGCTTTTATTTGTTTTAGGAATAGTAAGTGGCGTTTTTTCATTATGCCTTGTCTGTTTTTTAATTCTATTTTTAATAAAACCAGATGTTTTAGTTCTCGTTTCTATGAACAAAATTAGAATTTTTCAAAGCAAAGAATCTTATAAAGAGTTTTATATTAAAGAGTTTAAAAACATTTCTTATAGAAAATTTATAAATAACCAGGAAACCGTTCTTGTTTTTAAATTTAAGGATAGCAAGAAAAAAGACCTAACTTTACGTTATGTCTTGGATGCAAATAAAATTGCTCTATATATAAATCAATTAATCAAAAATCAATAATTAACCTAGCGCTTTTGGTGAAAAATATATATCATTGTTGGCCATGATGTGACCAACTTTTTTATTTTTAAAGTAAATATCTCCACACTCATCAACATAACCAGCAAGATATCTTTCTTCGATCATCATCTTCCCATCTTCAGTAAGAACCGCAATTTTTCTTCCATTAACAAACATATTTCCATAACGATCGATATAGCCAACTTGATCGTCGCCTATAAAAATATTTTTCCCAAAACTATCAAGAACTAGCATTTTTTATCCTTTTTCTTATAAAAAGCCGTCAATTCTGCTTCATAATGTTCTTTGTCAGTATAATAACGTTTTAAGGCTTTGTTTGCTAAACGTTTATTATCAGTTAAAGCGACCATACAGCTACCACCACCGGTCATAAACACATATTCAAAACCATATTCCTCAAGTGATTTTTTTAAATCAACCAACTCAGGAAGCAAAGCAAACGCTGGTGCTTCTAGGCTGTTTCCCATAAGTCCTTTAAAGTTTTCACCCTTAACAAAAGCTTCTTTGCAAGCATTAATTTGGAAAAAAATCTTTTCGCATTTCTCATATTCACTATATACTGCGGTTGTTGAAAGCCCGGCGAGAGGCTTAACAAGCAAAACATAATAGTTGTTATATTTATTATTAAAATCGAAATATTCTATATGATCACCAACTCCACTAATTACTGCTGGTTTGTTAAATAACATAAAAGGAACGTCAGATCCTACTTGTCTTGCAACCGCAATTAATTCATCGTTAGTAACTTTTAAATTTAAAATTTTAACAATTGCTTTTAGTACTGCTGCTGCATCTGCGCTTCCACCGCCTAAACCAGATTGTAAAAAAATATTTTTATGTATAAAAATATCAAAATGTTGTCTAAATTTCCATTGTTGACGCGCAATATTAATCGCCTTATGACAAAGGTTATATTTTGATATTCCAACGTTATAGTTATCGCAAACAACAAAATCGTCTACACTGCGATTTGGTGCAACATTAATTTCGATTGAGTCATGCAACTCTAAAGGAAGCATAATGGTTTCGATATTATGGTATCCGTCAGGTCGTAAATCTACGATATTAAGAGCTAAATTTAATTTAGCGTATGCTTTTTTTATCATATTAGTTTAATTATAATTTTATAATTTCAAGTTTCAATAGAACATTGGTCAAACCAATAAAATCGTTAAGAGTCAATTCTTCAGCTCTCAAATTAGGTTTAAAATTTAAATCATTTAGGATTTGATTAGTTTTTTCTTTGTCCTTAACTAAACTGCTTAAATTATTAAAAATCGTCTTTCTCCTATTCAAAAACATTGCTCTGGTGCAAGTCAAAAGTGGTCTAATAAAAGAATCGTCTACACCTTTCTTTTTAGTAAATGTTAAAACTACCGAATCGACTTGAGGCATTGGAAAGAAACTTGTTTTAACAACAATCATATTGGTTATAATTTTAAAGCAATAATCTAAAACAATATTTAACGCATTGTAATCTTTGGTTCCTTGTTTTGCAGTTATGCGTTTGTAAGCTTCGCGTTGCATCATCAAAACCGCACGATCTAATTTATGAAAATTAATTGCTAAATATTGAAGAATATCACTCGTAATATAATAAGGAAGATTACCAACAATCTTGTTTGCACTAAAATCTTTATATTTAAGTATATTGTTTTTGACAATCTTGATGTCTTTATCAGAATAAGCGCGATTCAAATAATCTACAAATTTTGCGTCATATTCAACAACTGTGTAATTATTGGTTCTTCCAATTAAATCATTAGTTAAAGCTCCCAATCCGGGACCGATTTCTAGCAAAACATCATCTTTCTTAACATCAACCAAACTTACAATTTCATCAACTGTCTTTTGATTGCATAAAAAATTCTGACCAAGTTCTTTTTTGGCATGTGAACTTTCAAGTTGAAAGTAGGCTTTTATTTCATCTCTAGTTAGCATTTTTTAAAATTTCCTCAATTTCATTAATAGTTATTGTAAGTGAGTTTAATTTTAGCAATAATTCTTTCCCGTTAGAATAGCCAATATTTAATTTCTCACACAAAAGTTTTCTTTTTTCATTAGCTTCTGAGTTTCCTATTAGTCCTAATAGAAACAAATCATAAGTTTTAAATTTGTTCGTTCGATCCGCCGAGTATGTCAGTAAGTTGGATAAGGCTTTAATAACTTCTTCTTTTGTTGATTCTGCAACGCCAACTTTATGATGTTTTATCGACACCTCTTTTCTTACAAATGCTTGTTTTGAATTTGGAATTTCTTTTAGAATTGCGCTTCTAATTTTTAATCCAGGGAAATCTGGATCAGTTAATACAATTATTCCTCTAGTAGCATTTGCCTTCTTTAAAAATGTAATATCATCCTTGTCAATTGCACTCCCATGAACTTGATAAAAATCCGCTTCTAAAAAAGAAGATAAAAAGTCAATGTCGGTCTTGCCTTCTACAACAATTAATTCTTTTACTTTCTTATCAAATGTTTTCACGTGAAAATATTTCCTTACTGTTTTTATATATTTGTTTTTGAAAATCTTCAAAATCCATATTTCTTAGGCTAGAAGCGAATAAAATCGTTTCATAGATGTATTTAGGAATATTTATTTGACCCCTAAATTTTTGAGGTGCTAAGTATGGTGCATCGGTCTCAAACACGATAGAGTTTATGTCAATATTTAGAAAAGTATTTTGAGCGTTTTTGCTGTTCTTAAAGGTAAGCGTTCCACCAAAAGCAAGTGCGAAATTATTCCTAATAAATTCACGCCCCATTTCAAGAGATCCAGAGTAACAATGCATTACACTTTTTCTTTTCACGTGAAAACTTCTAACAATATCAAGGCAGTCTTGATAGGCGTCTCGACAGTGAATTGATACTGGTAAATTAAGTTCGTTTGCCAACTTAATTTGTTCAATAAACATTTCCTTTTGTATGGCTTTAATTTCATCATTTTTTTCCCAATAATAATCAAGACCAATTTCACCAATAGCTACTACTAAATTATCTTTAGCTAGTTCTCGCAGTTCGTTAATGGTTTCCTTATTGTATTGTTTCCATTCTGTTGGCATTAATGCAATTGCTGCATATACACCATTAAATTTATGAGCCAATTCTATTGCGTTCTTACTGCTTTCAATATCCCAACCGACACATAAAAAATCAGTGATGCCCAAGCCTCTTGCATCACTCAAATACTCATCTAAATTGTTAATTAGTCTCTCATCATTTAAGTGAATGTGTGTGTCAAAAATCATCTTATTTACCCAAACAAAAACGCGAAAAAATCTCGTTTGCGATATCGAAATCGTGATCTTCACCAGTTAAAGATAAAACTTTAAGATAGGCGTCTTGAATGCTTACGTTAATTAAATCGATTGGTACGTTGTTTTTTGCATCTTGCAATGCTTTTAATAGCGAGACTTTTATGCTTGCTAGTATCCCAATTTCACGAGAATTATTGATTGATGGATTTTCATAATTCTCTTTAGTCAGGCCCAAAAAAGAAATAATTTTATTTTTAAGCGGCTCAATATCTTTGTTTAGAGCACTTATATATAAAACGTCTTTCTTCTCTTTTTCTTTATTAATTAAGTCTCTTTTGTTATAAACCACAATTGTTTCTTTGTCCTTAATTAAACCCATTACTTTTTTGTCTTCTTCATCGAAAGAAGTGGAATCAAAAACAGCTAAAATAATATCGGCTTTCTTAAGAGTTTCTTCGCTTTTGATAATTCCTTTTGTTTCGATTAAATCATTACTCTCATGAATTCCAGCAGTATCATACAAATTAATAACGACACCATCTAGAATGAACTTACCTTCGACAACATCACGAGTTGTACCTTTAATATCGGTCACAATTGCTTTTTCTTCACCCAATAATGCGTTTAAAATGCTGGATTTACCAACATTAGGTTTACCAACAATCGCAATATTAATTCCATCCTTAATAATCTTTCCTTTGCGGCCATCTTTAATCAATTTATTAATATACTCAATATTTTTTGTACAAACACTATTAACTTTATCCAAATTTGCTTCTTCGATGTCAGTATATTCAGGATAATTAAGATTAACCTCAATTAAACTTAATAGGTCACCTAAACTAGACTTAAGTGGCTTGATTAAATCGCTTGTTTGGCCTTTTAACGACATCATAGAGATTTTTTTGCTTTCTTCTGACTCTGCATTTATTAGATCATTAATTGATTCCGCTTGAACAAGATCCATTTTACCATGCATATACGCTCTTGAAGTATATTCGCCTCTTTCGGCTAATTTAGCACCATTTTTTAATGCTAATTCAATTATTTTATTTGTAATAAGTGGTGAACCATGCGAAATAATTTCCACACTATCTTCTCCAGTAAACGAATGTGGGGCTTTATAGGTTAGAAGAATAACTTCGTCTACAGTTTCTGTTCCAGCCAAAACAAAACCGTGGTGAATTCCATTTACTTTAATATCATTCAAATCCTTAGAAAAGAATTTTGATACAACTTTAAAACAATCATCACCAGAAAATCGGACAATTGCTAATGCGCTACGCATTGGAGGGGTTGCTAAAGCAACAATAGTTTCTAGCATGATTCTATTTTACACTATTCATATGTGGAACGTTATTTATTTACTTGAATCTTCTTCGTTAGTGTTAGGGTTTTCTTTAGGAGTGTTGGTGTTATTCGTGGTTTCTTTATTAATAACATATTTAACGACAATCGCACGATCCTTACCATCACCAATTGATTCAGTTTTAATGTTACTGAATGCCGATAAAGCGTTATGAACTTTCTTTCTCTCATCTGGAGTCATTGGATCAAGCTTTACATCAACATGTGTTTGTTGTACTTCGTGAGCAGTCTTCTTAGCCATATAAACAACACGACTATACTTTTTATCTTTATAATCGCCAATATCAAGTAAAATTCTAAATTTCTTCTTAAATTTTGCGCTAACAGCGAGTTTCGCTAATTCATTTAATGCTTGTAGTGTGTCGCCATTATGCCCAATTAGTAAAGAATTGTGATTGGTTTCAATTAAAATCTTAATCATCTCGTCTCGATTTACGGTCTTTAGACTAACTTCTAAACCTAAGGCATGTATAACATCTCGAATATAAGTTTCGGCATATTCAACGACATCTGACATTTCGCTTATGCCGATAGTAATTTTTCTTGAAAATAAAGTCTTTTTTTCTTCTTCAACAGTATAAAGAAGTTCTTCAACAGGTATATTCAACTCTTTGCTTGCTTCATCAAGAGCAAGTTCGAGGGTTTTTGCGGTATATAATTTCATTTTTATTCACCCTTCTTATTAATACTCTTTGCGATAACAACTTGAGTAACAATTGTTTGAATGATTTGGAAAATAGCGCCTGCGAACCAATAAACACCCATTGCGGATGGTAAGGTGAAGCCCATTATAATAATAAAACCAGTCATAACCCAACTCATCATCTTCATTTGACTTTGATTTTGATCAGTAGCTGCACTTGAAACGGTCTTTTTAACAGAGGCAACTCTCTTTTTGTTCAACCATTGTGGTAAGAGCATCGCAACAACTTGTGCTCCAGACATTAATAAAATTAAGACAAGAGCAGTCCACCAACCTGGTAAATTTGGCCAGCCCGAAAGATTTGATAATGTGTTCCAAATAGTATCGCTTAAATATAAACCTAAAACGCTATCACGACTGAGTGAAGCACTTCCGGTTAATGCGTTCCAAACACAAATAAATAGTGGGAATTGAACAATCATAACAGCAAAAGTTAAAAATGGATGTATCTTATTCTTTTTATATAAAGCCATTTGAGCTTGAGCGAATCGTTGTTTTTCGTATTGATTAGTTTGTGAATTTGGATACTTTTGTTGTAATTTAGTGATTTCTGGTTGTAAGTACGTCATCTTTTGTTGAGAAACTGTTGATGGTAAAGTAATTAACATAAAGAATAAACGAATAATTACTGTAACAAGCAAAACAGCTAAGATTTGACCATAACCATTCATACCAAAATTATGAGATAAAGTTTCTACTCCATATGAAATAGGATAAACGAGCAAGCCTTCAAGGAAGCCGTGTTTACTAAAAGCTTCTCCCCATCCTGCAGTAAATCCGTTGGCTGCTTTATTGGTGATTACAACTGTTTCATTAAGTGGATCGGTTGAGATGTGACCAAATAAACCATCATCTTCTATAGAGATACAGGTTTGAATAGTTCCGATTTTTGTATTCAAAGTTGTTTCATAAAAACTCAAAAAGTCGTTATTCATACCGAAATTTGCATCATGTTCTTCAACAATTTCGTTATTCCATTGTTTTAAATTACCATAATAATCTTTTGTATTTGTCTCATCATAGAATTTAGTATATCCATAACGAACTAATAATGAGTTGTTTCGACCAACAGTGTTATCTCCACCCTCAAGCATCTTTTTTAAAAGAATAGAATTCTTTTGGTCAGCTCTAAAAGCTAAATAATCACTAAAACTATAACCATAGATATCACTAAAAGTAAGTGAATTTTTGGTTTCGTTTTTATAAACGCTATCTTCGTTTGATTTAGCAACTTCTAGCATTCGATCAAGAGTTTTGTTATCAAGCTCTTCATAAAAAGCGTTATAAGGCAAATTGTATTTGTTGGTAATGGCTGTTGTTTCGAGACCTTTAATAAAACTATTTTTTCCAACTACGAGAGTAGTGGTGGCAAATGTTCCGTCGGTCTTTGCAACTGTTGCTTTTAATTCAACCGTACATGGATGAAGATAGTAAAGATTCGTTCCAGCAAACTTTTCATCACTGATTACGCTGATCTTCGCACCATTTTCATCATAGGTTTGCGTATTTAAAGTAAGTGGTTCATAACCACTTGGTACTTGTAAGTTAATATACTTTAAAGCGTCATCTCGTGAATCAAAAAAACTAGTATTTATCGAATCGTATCCGTATCGATAACTACTAGCGTCTTGGTCATCACAAAATGAATTACAGGCTGTTAAAAACCCGAAGGTCATAACAACGACAGCTGTACCGATTATTTTCTTGGTTCTATTGTTCATTTTTGCTCCTAATTTTAGATAGAAGTAAAACTAGTTCTTTTTCATTTTCTTCATATTGATTGATATCGTATCTTATCTTGACAACAATAATAACATCGATTGATTTAGAAAAATCACTAGCCTTATCAACCATCATCCTAACTTGTCGTTTAATTTTGTTTCTAATTACAGCAATTCCATTTTTCTTAGTAACTAGAAGACCATATCGTTCAAATCCAAAATCGTTTTTCTTGTAATAAACCGTGAAGGCATGACCTCTTTCACAAGTTTCTCGATTATTTAATATCTCGTGGAATTCTCGATATTTTTTGACACGATTGATTTTTTTCATTAAAAACTACAAAGAAACGGTTAATTCTTTTCTTCCTTTTCTACGACGAGCGGCTAAAACATTACGACCAGCTCCTGTAGACATTCTAGTTCTGAACCCATGAGTTCTCATCTTATGTAATTTGCTTGGTTGGTAAGTTCCTTTTCTATTCATAATCGTTCTCCTTTACAAACTTGCTTGTAAATTATATATGTTTTACATATATATGTCAAAACATGTTTTTTATTTAATTTAAAGGCATAATAAGG
>Ga0172378_10006590_pt1 | contig 10843 bp, 8 predicted proteins | sample GrowelOW332metaG_FD_119755 | JGI IMG/M metagenome (GOLD analysis project Ga0172378, IMG submission 119755) | Groundwater microbial communities from an aquifer near a municipal landfill in Southern Ontario, Canada - Pumphouse #3_1 metaG | ecosystem: Environmental > Aquatic > Deep subsurface >... | reverse complement strand
TATCTCAAAAAAACTTGAAAAAAAAATAGTATCTTATATTGAAGAAAGTAAAAGTCCAATTTTTTTAACAAATACATTGTTTAGTGTTTTTGAAGAAGAATTAATAGCGGAAGGGATTAATAATAAATATTATCTTCAGGGAATTCTAAAAGAACTATATGCTAATAAATTTGTTTTTAGAAGAGATTATATAGCGAAAGATGAAAGTGAGACATCTTTATATAATGAAGTGGTTAAATTTATAAAAAATTCAAAATATATTGTGAGTAAAACACAAATAGAAAAGGCTTTTCCAGGAATACCGAATGTTGTTCTTAATTGTTCTATAAGAGATCCTAATGTACTTAATTTTTTTGGTGAATATTTATATGGCAGTAATCTGAATTTAACAAATAAAGATCAAGAGTATTTAAAAAAAATAGTATTTAAGTTTCTTTCAGAAAAAAACATGTGCCATCGCCAAGATGTTTTTGTTTTTATTAATAGGGATAATCCGGAATTGTTAAAAAAAGCTAGTATCACTATGGCATTTAGATTGTTTAGTGTCTTAGAATATCTTTTTAAAGAGAGTTTTCAATTTGCACAACCATATATAGCTAGAATAGGGATAAAAATAAATAGATATGATGAACATTTAGATGAAATGATTACGGTAAGTAATAAGATTACTATCTCAGAAATTGTGGAATTTGCAAAGAAACATTATATCCAAATAAATAATATATTTGATTTTGTAGAAAAACACAATGACACACATTTGTTAATTGATAAAAAAAATATTGCATCTATAAATTATATTGGAATAGATAAAAATGAAGCATTTAAAATTGAAAACACTATTCTAAATGAAATTTCGGAGCCAGTTTCAATAGCAAATCTTAAATGCATTTATAAATTTGAAAATTTAAATGTTCCTTGGACAGAATGGCTTATTTATAGTATTTTAAATAAATGGGGTAGCAAAATTGAAATTGGAATGACGGTTAATCAGCTAAAAAATGCCATTCCATTCGTTTCACCGATAGGAATGATTAACAATGAGAATATTAATAAATTAAAAAAAATAGAAGTTTCACCTTTTTTGCCACCGGATAATTTAGATAATATTGACGAGCTTATTGCAGAAGATCTTGAAGAAGAATATGGAGATATGTATGAAAAATTATAAACAATATAATCTTAAACGAAGTTATATTAGTAGAGGAAATGATAATATTGCGAGATCATTTTTATCTCCGATACTTAAATCTACAAAATTATATCAAAGAAGTGTTGGATATTTTTCTTCAAATGTATTTGAAACAATTATTGATGGAATTGAAGTACTTGTTAAAAACAAAGGAAAAATAGAATTAATTGCTAGTCCAAAATTGAGTAAAGAGGATGTCGAAGTTATTAACATAGGGTATCAAAAAAGAGAAGCTATTGCAATAAACTCTTTCTCAAAAGATTTCATAGAAGAAATGGAAAAAATTGGTGATAAAAATTTAAAATTATTTTTAGATCTTATTGCAAAAAATATTTTGGATATTAAAATTGCAATTACAGATACAGCAGGTGATTATCATGATAAATTAGGTATTTTAAGAGATTTTGAAGAGCAAGTTATTGTCTTTTATGGTTCAGCCAATTCAAGTCTAAATGGTTATAAAAACAATTATGAAAAAATCAGGATTGTAAGAAGTTGGATGCCAGGAGAAGAAGATAATGTTCGAGATGAAATTGAAGAATTTGAATCGTTGTGGAATGGTACAAATGAATTTGTCAACGTATATGAATTTAAAGAAACAGCTCAAAAAAATCTTTTGGAAATAGTTGATCGCCGACTAAAAAAACAACAAAAAAAAGAACCCATTAAATTAAGAGACTATCAAAAAGAAGCAATTGATGCGTGGGTTGCAAATGATTTTCATGGATTCTATGTTATGGCTACTGGTACTGGAAAAACATGGACAGCAATATACTCAGCAAAAAAATTATTAGAGCAATATTCGGCAATGATTGTTATTTGTGCACCATACAAACATTTAATCAAACAATGGGCAGAAGATGTAAGAAAAGTTTTTCAGAATGCTTTGATTATTCTTGTTTCTTCCGAAAATTCTAAGTGGGAAGAAGAAATATCGAAAAATATTGTAAAGAAAAAATTTCATCCGGAAAAGCAAATAATCATTATTTCAACAATTGCGTCTTTTAGAATGGAAAGATTTATTAAAACAATTAGGAAATCAAATGAAGATAAATTATTAATTGTGGATGAAGCACATCGTTTTACACATTATACTGATGAATATCATCAAATGTTCAAATATATGCTTGGTTTAAGTGCAACACCTTTTAATGGTAATTCAGCACAAAAAGGGAAAGAACTATTAGATTTTTTTGGAGGTCAAGTTTTTAATTTACCTATTGAAAAGGCATTAGAATATGGATTTCTAGTTCCGTATTCTTATTATCCGATTTTTGTAGATTCTACAGAATCTGAAGAAGATTCTTTTACAAAATATACTCGAAAAATGGCATCTTGTTTCAAAAATAATAGATGTGTTAATAAAGAGTTGCAAATAAAATCTTATAGAGCAAGACTTAGAGTTATTTCAATGGCTGAAGAAAAAGAAAATAAAAGAGATGAGATCCTTTCTTATGTGAAAGAAAATGATCATTTTATTGTGTATTGTGGAGATGGAAAACTTTTTGATAATAATGGTAAAGAATTGAGACATATACAAGCAGTAAAAAAAACATTGTCCAAAAACGGATATAAGCCAAGTCAATTTACTGCAAAAGAAAATATAAAGGAACGGATGGAAATTGTAGAAACATTTAACAACGGTGCAATATCAACACTTGTTGCAATTCGCTGTTTAGATGAAGGTATTAATATTCCATCAATTGAAAGTGCATTAATTCTTTCAAGTAATGATTCATATAGGGAATTTGTTCAAAGAAGAGGTCGTATTCTCAGGCAATATAGAAACAAAAAAAGTGCTACTATTTACGATGTTATTGTCTTGCCTTCTATAGATCTAGAAGGTTGGGCCAAAATTGAATTGCGTCGTTTTTACGAATATGCAAAACTTGCACAAAATTGGGATGATTTAAGTTCAAAATTAGTTACTTTGCTCCATTCTTATGGGCTAAATATTGAAGATGTAGATGTATATAATTATGAAGAGATGGAGGACGATATTGATGAATGAAAAAGATATTGAAAAAGATATGATTGAGTTTATTACAAAAAAAGAACATAAGTTTCAAATTTCAAAACTTGACTATGGAAAACCTAAAAAAAATATTGTAAAAGATATTTTAAATGAATTGGAGAGAGTAACTACTAATGAGAATACAGAAAATTGAATTTGAAAATTTTAGAAATTTTAGAGATCACGGAGTAATTGAGTGTTCTACTGATGGAAAAGTAACTATTATTTATGGTAAAAACGGTGATGGAAAAACAACATTGCATCAGTTGTTCCAATGGGTATTTTACGGGGAAACGCATTTTAATAAAACGGCAACGGATCATCTTTACAATTTAGGATTTGAAAGAGAGCAATTATTTGGAGAAGTTTTTGAAGTTAAAGCGAGCATTGATTTTGAACATAATGATAAAAAATACTCAATAATAAGAAAAAAAATATATAGAAAAAATCAGGAAAATTCAAAAGAAATTTCAGAAGAGTTTAAGTTAATGAAATTGAATGAAAATGGCGATTGGAGATCGGTAGAACATCCTAAAAATGCAATTCAAAGGTTACTACCTTCCGGGCTATCAGAATACTTCTTTTTTGATGGAGAAAGCATGATTGCTGATTTAAGAGTTAAAGAAAAAGACTCAGCAAAAAGGCTTCGAAAAGCTTTGTATTCGATGTTTGATCTTGATATTATTGAAACAGCATTGGATCATATAGGAAGAACAGATCTTAAGACATCAGTATTAGGAAAGTTATATTTAAGTAAAGGAACTTTTGCAGGAGGGGAAATATCAAGATATCAAACGAATATTAAAAATGCTCAAACTGAAATAGATAAGTGTAAAAATGAAGTAAGTAATTGTAAAGAAAAAAAAGAACAAGATAAAAAAGAAATTACAAAAATTTCAGAAAAAATTGGGAATATACAATCAAAAGAAGAATATGAAAAAAAAAGAAACAGTTATATAAAGCAACGTGAAGTATTTTTAGCAAATATGAAGTTGAACAAAGAAAGATTTGGCGAAGTGATAATGGAAATGTTTCCAATGTTACTTATTTCCAAAGCGATAATGGATGCAGAAAAAAAAATAGATTTAAAAATCAAAGAAAATCACTTGCCCGAGGGTATTGAAAAACGTCTAATTAACTATTTACTTAAACCAACTACAACAAAATGTATTTGTGGAAATTCTCTTGGAGACACAGAACGAAATCAGATTAAAACATATCTTGATATGATGCCACCAAAGTCATATAAAAATCTTTTTGATAATTTTATAAAAGAAGCTAAAAGATTTGGGAAAGAATATAATGGAGAGAAAGTTGAAATGCAGATAAAGCAATTTGTTGATAATGATGATGCAGCATTGGACTGTGATAAAAAGATACGGGAATTAGACCAAGAAGAAAAAAACAGTCCAAATATTGAAGAATTAGTTATTACTCGTCAACAGAAAGAAAAAGAAGTTGAAAACTTAGACAAAAAAATTAATAGTAATACCAGTAAAATAAAAGATTTAAAAAGGTATCTTAAAAAGTCTATGGAAAAATTTGATGATTTGACTCAAAAAGAAAAAACTACAAAAAATATATTACAAAAAATAAACATCATGGAAAATGTTCGAGAATATTTTGAAAATATTCTAAAGGATGCTTCTATCCAATATAGTCAACAATTAGAAAAAAATATTCAAGAATTGGTTGATAAGATGTTAACAAGTAAAAGAAGTGTCAATGTTACTAAAAATTTTTCTGTTCGCGTTACAGATAGCTACAATGATGAGTCAAAATCAGAAGGACAATTTGCAGTTATCTCTTTTGCTTATATTGGTGGTATATTAAAAATGCTACAGAAGGCAGATGGATTATCAAATAAAGAATATCCTTTAGTCCTTGATGGGCCATTTTCAAAGCTTGATTCGGATCAACGGCAAAATGTCATTAATGAATTACCTAAGTTTGCTCCTCAAGTCATTACTTTTTCAAAAGATGATTTACAAGATGTTTTTGATTCTAGCAATGTTGGGAGAATTTGGACAATTGAAAGTAATGAAGAAAAAAATCTAGCAACCGTAAAGGAAGGGTACTTATGGAGTTAACGACTGATATATTCTTAAAGGGAACAGCATGGAATAAAGCAATTGACAACTTGAAAAATATATTTACACCAAGAACAAATTACGATATTTACATGCTTTGTTTGGCAATTGGAATCATGTATGATCAAAGAATTGAAAAACCAGAAGAAGCTGGAGAAGACTCCAAAAATGTACCAAGAAATGTTTTAAACAATAATGATAATGGAAAATTAGATTTTATGTTTCAAGCCTGTATTCTTTCGACAAGAACAGAAGAATTTACAGAAGAAGAACGTCTTGAACTTGCATTTGGTGAAAAAAAAGATTTTAAAAAGCTTTCATTTCTTACACAATTTGCAAATTATGGAGTTACAAAGTTAGTTGAAAAAATTGGGACAAGTGATCTTGAATCAATGGATCAAATTAAGGATTTCCTTTTTGCAAGTGTAGATGGACGAAATCTAGAAATCAATCCATTATCGGAAGAAATATTTTAAAAAAATAAATATCATTAAAATATTTGTAATTATTAAAAGGATAAATAAAAAAAAAATCATAACTTGACGATCCAGAAGAAAAGAGCTATACTTAAGCATATACTTAAGTATAGCTCTTTTAAGTGATTTTTATGGAGGAATGATGAATTATTCTTATGAATTTTCGGCAGTAAAAGGCAAACAAGCCCAAAAAGAATATTATATTGCAATGGTGCCATTGAAATATTTAAATAGAATGTTTTCGAATGACTGGAGTACTCTAACACCAGAATATAGGGCACAGAGGAAACTAAATACAAATAGAATTCCAACAATCAAGAACTATATTTTGGACAATCCAAGTTCTTATGTATTTTCGGCATTATCGGCGTCTATTGATGGCGATTATACATTTGAATCAGCTGGGAATAGTGATTTGGGAATATTGAAAATTGATATAAATGCTGGTTTATTGATCAATGATGGACAACATCGAAAAGCAGCAATTATAGAAGCTTTAAAAGAAAATAAAAAACTAGAAAAAGAAACGATTTCCATCGTATTTTTTGAAGATTTGGGTTTGAATAGAAGTCAACAAATGTTTACTGATTTAAATAAACATGCTGTAAAAACATCTAATTCACTTTCAACCCTTTATGATTCTCGTGATGCATTGTCCATTTTATCAAGAAATGTAATTAAAAAGAATGCTTTTTTTAGAAAATATACAGATTTAGAAAAAGATAATTTAGGCAAAAATTCAAGTATGTTATTCACATTAAGTAGTATTTATAAAGCAAATAAAAAAATTATTGGTCGTAATAAAATGACTGATGAAATTGAAAATTTTATTCATCAGTATTGGTTTGAATTGACTAAAAACATTGTTGAATGGAATGAATTATTCAATGGAGACTTGTATAAAAAAGATTTGCGTGAAGATTATGTTTTATCATTAGGTGTCATTATTTCAGTTTTTGGGAAACTGGGAAATTGGTTTTTGTCGAATATCGATACTTGGAATCAAGATAAAGAAAAACTTGAAAAATTTAAATCGATTGACTGGACAAGACGTAATCCAGCTTGGAAATACCGTATTATTAATGAAAAAGGTAAAATCATTAACAGTGAACAATCAGTAATTTTGGCGACTAACTACTTAAAAAACAGGTTGAATATTAAATTAAATAATGAAGAAAAAATAAAAGAAGATAAAATGAGAGAAATGGTGTAATAAGCATGAATAGAAAATTTGAAGAGTTTGAATATATCATTAATGAAATGAAGCATGTGTATTTACATGATCAAAGACCATGGATGATTGGATATAGTGGAGGGAAGGATTCTACTTTATTAGTACAATTAGTTTTTGAAATGGTTAGTCGATTAGAACCGGAAAAGATTGAAAAAAAAATATATATAGTTACCTCAGATACAATGGTAGAAAATCCTATTGTAAAAAAATATATGCATACTGCATCTAAACAGATTGGTGAAGTTGGAAAAAAATACAAAATAGAAAGTCATATTATTTATCCAGAAGTTGAAAAAACTTTTTGGAGTTGTGTCATCGGATTGGGTTATCCAACGCCAGAAGCGCCAAATTTTCGGTGGTGTACAGATAGATTAAAAATTCAACCATCGAATAAATTTACCACGGATATTATTGACGAAAATGGAGAAGTTGTAATTCTTTTAGGAGTTCGAAAAGCTGAAAGTGTTTATCGAGCTAATGGCATTAAAAACAGAGAAATTGAAGGGAAAATCCTTATTCCTCATAATTATATTCAACATGCATATGTCTATAATCCTCTAACCGAGATTCCAAATGAAGTTGTCTGGGAATATTTATTGAAAGAGAATAGTATGTCACCATGGCATTCAGATAATAAATATTTATTTTCTTTATACCAAGGAGAAGATTTAGGAGAAGAACAATCTGTAGTTGGCCAGGTTGATCATAATAAAATAAAAGTAACGGGAAATTCAAGGTTTGGTTGCTGGATTTGTACCATGGTTAAAGAAGATAAGTCGCTAAATAATTTTATCAATCATGGTTCAAATGAATTGATTCCGCTAAGAAATTTTAGAAATTGGCTTTTAAAAATTAGAAATGATCCGGTATACAGGGACCATCGACGCAGAAATGGGAGTATATACCGAAAAAGAGGTACTGGAGAAAAAGGATTAGGGGCATTTAAAATGTCTGCACGAGTTGAGATTTTAGAACGCTTATTAACACTGCAAAAAGAAACAGGTGAAGAATTAATTACGATTGAGGAATTAAAATATATAGATTATATTTGGGATAATGAAGGGGATTTGAATCATAGAACATTGGTAGATACTTATTATAAAGTCTACGGTGAAAAATTATATTGGGATGCATATAAAAATCCTTCATTTAGTGAAGATGTTATTGAAGAGATCAAAAAAACTTGTGAAGAAGAAGACTATTCTTTTGAACTTTTATCGAAATTAATCATTGCCGTTGACAATAATAAATTATATAGCAAAGGAAAAAAAGTTGAAAAAGCCTTTAACAAAGTTATAAATCAAGGGTGGTTGCATTTTGATCGTATAGAAAAGACAAAAAAGGAAATAAATAATGAGACTGAAAAAAATTGAATTAAATAATATTGGTCCTTACATCGGAAATAATATTTTTGATTTTAGAGATAATGAAAAATCAAATATTTCTCTAATTTGTGGAAATAATGGAGCAGGAAAGACGTCTTTATTAAATGCAATTAAAATAGGGCTATATGGTTATAGAGAAAATGGTTATTCTATTGCAAATGTAAATTATAAAAATAAAATAAAATTATTATTAAATGAAAAAGCTAAGCTAAATGATTCATCAGAATACTATATAAAATTAAATATTGAAGTAACTTCAGGAACGGATTTAAATAATTACAGTATAAAAAGGGCATGGACATTAAAAAATAGTGAATTAAATGAAAAAATAGTGGTAACAAAGAACGAAAATGAATTGAGCCAAGAAGAAGTCGTAGATTTTGAAAAATATTTGGCATCAATTGTTTCACCAGAATTGTTTAATTTATATTTTTTTGATGGCGATTCAATTATAGATTATTTTTTTAGTGAAGAGTCAAATTTTAAAATCAAAGAAGCCATCGCTATTATATCAGGATATGATACTTTTGATATTATTTATAATAATTTCAAAAAATTGGCAAAAACATCAAAAATAGATGAAAGAATCGTAAAAGAATATCTATTAAAAAAAGATGAACTAGAAAAAAACAAAGTTCAATTAGAAGAGCTAATCGTTGATTATAATGGGAAAGAGAAAGAATTGCTTTTTGTTAAACATAAAATTGAAACTTTGAGAAAGGCATATGCCAGAACCGGGGGCATAAAAAAAGAAGAATACGATGCAATTATAAAAAATATAAAAATAGAAGAACAGAAGAGAGTTCTTTTAAATTTACAGTTAAAAAAATCGGCAAATGATATTTTGCCATTTGTTATGTTAAAAAAAGAATTAGAAACGATTAAGTATGATTTGAAGGTTGAAAGAGAAAATAAAAACTCAATAATTTTTATGGAAATGTTTAATGAAATACTGCCAGAAATTTTAAAAGATGATCATAAATTATATGAAAAATTAAATAAAGAAGTAACAAATAAAGTTGCCAGTAAAATTATAAAACATGATTTTAAGTATAGTTTATCCGAAGAGGCATATTTGAATGTTAATTATCAAATAAATCAGAAATTAAAATACACCAAAGAATCGATTATTAATCTTCAAAAGCAGCTAAAAAAATCGCTTTTAGAATCACAAACGCTAAATAAAGCAATAAAAGAAAAATCTATAGATGGGGAACAAGCCTTAAATAGAAATATACAAGAATTGAAAGAAAAAGAAGCAAATTATGAAAAAGAGATCAGAACATTAAATGCTGAAATCGAAAAAATGAAATTAGTGATAGAAAGTGAAGAAGAAAATTATAAAAAAATTCAAAAGCAATTAGATGAAAATATTAAATCAAATTCTATTTCAGACTTATCGATTCATTCTATCCGGTTTATTGAAAAACTACAAAAAAAATTATATAAAATTCAACTTGTGAAAATCGAAAATTTATTTATTGAAAAATTGAACCAATTAATTAGAAAAGACCAATTTATTTCAAAAATCAAAATAGGGGATAAATTTAATTTTCATATTTTTAAAAAAGTGAGATACTCTTTAAAAGATTTGATCAGTATAGTTAACGATTTAAAAGAAGAAGAATTCATTAGTAGATATGGCACAGAAAATTTATTGAATATATATAAACAACTTAATTTAGAAACCTATCAAGCAGTAAAAGAGCTAAAGGACACAAAAAATCAAACAATAGAATTAGAAATCGAGATTTCAAAATCAACATTATCAAATGGTGAAAAGCAAATATTCATTATGACTTTTTATTGGTCATTAATTCAATTAACCGATAATAAAATTCCATTTATTATTGATACACCTTTTGCTAGGATTGATACAAGAAATAGAGAAAATATTACAAAAGAATTTTTTATGGATTTAAAGGGACAAGTATTCATATTGTCTACCAATGAAGAAATTACAAAAAAACACATGGACATAATGAGTGATAAACTTTTAAATGTTTTTACATTAGAAAATAAAAACAATGAATATACTGAAATATTGTGTGACAGTTATTTTGGAGAGGTAATGCAATGGCAACAAGATTAAAAACGAGTAAGCGAACACAAGAAATATTTGAAAAAATATATAAATCGACACACTTGCAGCCATTTACGTTAGCAAAATTAGCAATGGCGCTTTCAATTAAAAGTAAAATGTTAAAATCAGAAGATTTTAATACAGATCATGAAGGATTAGATTTAAATAGACAAACAATTATGTCAGCATATGATGAATTATTTAAATGTTTAATTGAGAAAAAAGAAAATAGAAAGTTAAGTGATGATGAATTTTTTCCGAAATATGTAAAAGCACATATTGACCGAGGGACTATTTTATTGGATCGTGAATTCAGGTATGGAAATGATTTTTATTATCAATTATTAACGAGCGATGATAATATCTAGAATT
>Ga0172378_10006589_pt1 | contig 10843 bp, 5 predicted proteins | sample GrowelOW332metaG_FD_119755 | JGI IMG/M metagenome (GOLD analysis project Ga0172378, IMG submission 119755) | Groundwater microbial communities from an aquifer near a municipal landfill in Southern Ontario, Canada - Pumphouse #3_1 metaG | ecosystem: Environmental > Aquatic > Deep subsurface >... | reverse complement strand
ATCGTCGTTGTATGATGATCATCGGCATCCCAATTGCAAGCAGCATCTGCAGGCGATCCGGTAGGATATGGGAAACGGAAACGAATACCGGTATGTGCCTTCGAGTTAACCTTCACAGCAATCTTATCTTCTGAAGGATGGCAACAAGTAAGCACCTCATACGGTTGCCCCTTTAACATAAAATTGCTTTCAATACAACCTTTCCAAAGATCTAACCGTTGATGTACATCTGTAATTTGTCTTGGTTGTACATCTTTCCCAAAATCAAAGCCTATTATACCGAGATGCAAACGATGCGGATTCATACGAAACCAATTGCAAGCATCCTTTTTACGTTTGGGTGTCTTATACTGAATAGCATAAGGTTCCATCCTCCCTCGTCCGAAATTATAATCTTTCAATACTTCCTCATGCATGAAATGCTCAGGATTAGCAAAGCTATGCCACGCCCATTGACTCTCTGTTCCAAGGGGCACACCATTTCTGTAATTTTCAGGAAAAGTCTGCAATCCTGTCGCATCAACCGTGAAAGCAAAGTTACCATTACCTACCGACAAAGATGACAATGAATCAAAATTTTCAACAACAGGACTATTTCTACCAATCAGAGCCTGACGATTAATAACTTGCTTCGCTTCAACATGCAAGACAACTAAGCATGTAACTGCAACCAATGAAAAAGAAAATTTATTCATACCTATTTCTTCTTTTCACGGATGTTTCTTAACTACTACTTTATCAATCCAGGGTAAATTAGGAAAAATCGATTTAAGGTTACCCATAAAAATATAATAAAGAATAACATCTATATACTTGCGACAATGCACAAAATTAAAAATTCTCATAAACGAAAAAACCGTTTTAAGATAATAATATCAGGGATGTTCAGCAGATGCCAAACACCCCAAAATATAAGAACTAATCCGTTTATCAAAACAATATCAATCCATATGAAATAATTCAGGTAACGGAATAGAAACCGGAGAATTATCAGGATTAACTTCCATTATATCGGCCATATAATCCCACCATTTTTTAACAATGGCCTCGCCTCCCATATCTTGAGATCCACCATCACCTTTTGTCTTTTGAACAGCAAAAAGAATATTCGTCTCCTTATCCCAATAAATGGAATAATCAAAAACACCGTTTTTTGAAAGCAATGCTCTCATTTCCGGCCAAAGAGCTCCATGCCTCTTGGCATACTCAGCCTCGTACCCAGGCTTCAAAAACATCTTAAAAGCTTCTCTTTTCATGATATATTTAATTTAAAAGTTATTGTTTCAAATATTTCTTCAAATCACACCCCTGCAAATCACGAATACCATCGGCTACGCTCTGTCCATTGAGCAATGCACCAGCTTTTGTATTGTGCACACGATCTACATAATATGTAGCCGTTTTCTTTTCTCCCATCGCCTCAAACTTAAGTGCTGTTAGATTATTTAAATCAATAAAAAACGCACCTTCCTTATTGGCCACTTCTTTATCCCACTTAGCATAAGTGTCACTGCAACGTACCATTTTATCTCCTACCCACGTATTGCCGGGAGTGTGCGAAAGAACGATAACTGTAGCTCCTTTTGCCTTAGCTTGACGAATAAAGATACGCAAATAATGGCCAAAGCTATACACATTTTCGGGCCCGCCATTGCGCTCCATAATAAAGGTTTTCGAATTTTCACCATCACCCTCCAACGACGCCCGCGCACGTCCGGTATTAAAAGGACCTCCATCGTTATGACCAAAGTCTATAAGTAGATAATCACCCTTTTGAATAGCAGGAAGTACTTTGTCCCAAAGTCTCTCCGTATAATAGGTTCTGCTACTTCGTCCACCCAATGCATGATTTTCAATACCGATGCGTATAGTGTCAAAATAAGAGTTAAAAAATGTACCCCAACCCCAACGTCCATCACTACCACTTTCATCACCACATTTCACAGTTGAATCACCGATAAGAAAGACTAATGGAAAATTCTTTGACTTCCTCGTACTACCAGGAACAACATCTTTAGGACGACGTCCATTCTCTGCTTCGAAAATTGGTGCAGACGTCTTCTGCGGAAGTGTATAATACTGAACAGCACTATCATTCATCTTTGGATACGTATTTGTTAATAAGCGAATCATTTCAGCTCCGGCCCAAATAACAGGGCCATAACCATGAGCAGCATACACACTAACGGGGCGATAACTGTAGTATGCCGGATCGAAAGCCATACCGGTGCCTACACAAGTACCTTCAACCTGTCCTTTATCATTAATATTCTGTGCTACTGCCTGCCATCCAAGTTGTGCTACCGGTCCATAAGCCACCGCATCAACCCAACCTTTATTAATAGCATGGGCTATACAATAAACATAAATAGCTGAAGCTGATGTTTCCAAATAAGTATCATTGCGATCAAGCAACTGATGCCATAGTCCATTACTACTCTGATAGGCAGCAATACCACGAAGATGCTTTTTAAATAGTTCCAATATCTTTGAACGCTCAGGATAATCAGTAGGCAAAGCATCAAGCAACTCACATGCAGAAAGCAATGCCCAACCATTAGCACGCGCCCAACAAAAGGCCGGATGCTCAGAACTTCCTTCTACCCATCCATGCCGAAAAAGACCTGTTTCAGGAATAAACATCCGTTCCGAAAATTGCAAATATTGTCTCACGGCATCGGCTTGATATTTAGAATTATAGTCGCTCGCATATCGCCCCATCCAAGCAACAGCAGGAATCCCCATAAACATATCATCTGTCCAAAGCGTATTCAACTGTGGACGATTGCGCGCAAAAGTGCCATCAGACAAACGATATTGATGATACATAATAAAATTAAAATAATTGTCAATAAGCTCTTTTAAAGGCAATGAATGGTCAGCTATCTGCGCCTTCATCATAGCAGCGCAAACTGCACCGGCATCATCAAGAGCCTGCGGCGTAATAATCTGTTTCATTTGCGGATCTACTATTCCCGTCTCATAATATTCTCGCTTGAATTGCGGAGCAACCTTTGCCAAAAAGCGAAAACGATTTATTACATATTTGGAATATCGACTATCACCGGTAACATCAGCAGCATCAAGCAAGGCAGAATAAGTGACTCCCCATTCGTAACTAGCCAAACGAAAAGAGCCACGTTCCAGCTGAGCATCGGCATCAATTAAAGTATAATCAGTGATCTCTTTGCCAGTTTTTCTATTCACCACACGAGCAGGGGTTTCAGCATCAATATAATTAAAAACGCGATCAATATCGGCCTTCACACCCGCTACCGTCAGTTTACCATAAGGCACCGGATACGATGGCTGTAAGAAATGTAAAGGAGTATTCGAATCATTGATTTTGGTACTTTTTTTCTGTGCATTCACAGGAAGCAATATAACTGCCAGCAGTAAGGTCGAAACTGTTAATCGGTAATTCATAGCTTATAATATATTTATAATTGTAAAAGTAATCAATTTCTTCTAAATTTTCAAAAGTACTAATTCAAAGTCGCAGTCTTTTAAATAATTTAAACTTATAACCTCTAAAACTTTTTCTTCAAATCGCTTTTAAAATCAAAGAAGTGTATAAGGCGGCTACAAAGGTGTTATCAATATCTGTAGTATATTTCTTCCCATGGCTCAAATATTTAATATTCAAAAGTATACATTTTCTATGCATCACTCCATGTATTATTGTACGTATACCTGCAAAAATAAAACGTATAGATACATTTTCTTATTTTCTATCATCTGCTTTCAAAAACATAAAGTAACAACATGGAATAATGTACGTATTCCTTAAATATCATTCACAAGAAGTCTTTCCGTCCAAATTTACAGGCTAATGTACAATTATCCATTTCAACATTTATTGTCTTTTCGTATGTTTGCAGTAACAAAAATTAAGAATGAAAGTATATTCTTAAGGAAATTGTTTAACTTAACATAAATAGCATGAAAGACAGAAAGAAAACCTTAAGTCTGATTAGCTGCCTGAAAAATATTCAGCGGCAATTATTAACTGCATTATTTCTGGTAATAACCTTAAGTGCCTTTGCACAAAGCAAGACTCTTACTGGGACTGTAATCGACGCTAGTACACAACCCATTATCGGAGCTAGTATATTAGTCTCTGGTACGACGAATGGCACCATCACCGATCTAAACGGTAAATTCGAATTGAAAGATGTACCCTCAAAAGGTAAAATTAAAGTATCTTACATCGGTTATAAGACACAAGAAGTATCTGTTTTAGGGAAAACAGTATTGAAAATCATCCTCGCAGAAGATACAGAGACCTTAGATGAGGTCATTGTCGTAGGTTATGGTACGCAAAAGAAATCAGATATCACTGGTGCCATGTCACGTATGACTACCAAAGAACTTGAAGATAGACCTGTGCAAAATGCTTTGCAAGCTATGCAAGGCAAAGTTACCGGAGTAGATGTTACATCTAACAACCGCCCTGGTGAATTGGGAGATATCCGCATTCGCGGTAATCGTTCCATCAACGCCAGTAATACACCTTTGTATGTAGTAGATGGTATTCCATTGACTGCCGGTTCTATGACAGATTTGGATCCGAACAATATTGAATCCATGGAAATATTAAAGGATGCATCGGCTACGGCTATTTATGGTTCTCGTGGTGCAAACGGTGTCATTCTGATCACAACAAAAAAAGGAAAATCCGGAAAAACAACCATTAACTATAATGGTTCATTCTCTCTAAGTAAACTATGCTCAGTTACAAATTATATGAATTCCGGAGAACTACTGGATTATAAAAGAAATGCAGCAATTACCGGCGGCACATACAATGGCTCTTATGGAACTGCACCGGATCCTGATCGTGACCGTGCTTCATGGTTAGGCACACAAAGTTACATGGATGCTATCGTTGCCCAGGCTTATAAAATAGATGATAATGGCAATCCCGTATTGCGTGCAGCCACAAGTGAAGAAATAGCTAATGGATACGCAAGTGAAGTTCCTGTATATAACTCCTCAAAACTACCAACAACCAATTGGGGAGACTTAGCTACTCGCACAGCTTTCGCACAAAATCATCAGATCTCTTTATCTGCAGGTACTGATAAATCAAATATCTACTTTTCTTTAAGTTATTTAAACCAGCAGGTACCAATGAAGGACCAAAATTACAAACGTTACTCTGCTGATATTAAAGGCGAGATTACACCTTTAAAGTGGCTTAAAGCCGGCATGGGTATTTCCGCTACTCATTCCATCAAGGATTATGGCATCGTCAGTAATTTTTCAAACACCGTTGCTAAAGATTCTTATGGGCTTGCTATGAATTTAATGCCTTGGACTCCTGCCTATAAGACTGATGAAAGTGTTTTAATTACTGATGACGGAGACGCAGAACATAACATTTTAAGAGATATTGATTCTGCTAAAAATGAATATCGTTATTATGGTATTAATTTCAATTCCTATTTCGAAGTAAAACTTTTACCTTGGTTAAAATGGCACACAAATCTAGGTGCACAATTCCGTAATTCAAGATATGGTAGTTTCTATGGCGAAAATTGGTCTAATCCCTATGGCTATGACTCCACTGAAGCTGAAACGGCTTACAATTCACAATCTGAAAACCTATCATGGACATTGGAAAATTTAATTTACATTAATAAAACATTTAATAAAATCCACAAATTCAATGTTACATTAATGCAATCAGCTGAACGCTATCGGACAGAAAGTCTTGCTTGCCGTGCCTATAATGTCGTTTACCCTACTTCTTTATGGTACAATCTAGCCTCATCCAATAGTGATAAATACGCACCCACATCAGGATATTCCACATGGTCACGTGCTTCATATATGGGGCGTATAAATTATTCATTAATGGATAAATATTTGCTGACATTAACTGGCCGTTTTGATGGAGCCTCTGTTTTGGCAGAGGGTAACAAGTGGGATTTCTTCCCATCAGCTGCCATTGCTTGGCGTATGGAACAAGAAGAATTTATCAAAAAAGTCAAATGGATTGACCAATTAAAAGTACGTGTTGGTTATGGTGTCACCGGCAACTCTTCAGTAGGTGCATATTCAACAGCTGGTTCCTGCACCTCCACATATGCAAATATACCGTTCGGTACAGGAAATGTTTCTAAAAATACTACAGGTACAAAAACAGATGTAATGCCTAACACTTCATTAGGTTGGGAAAAAACAGCATCAACAAACTTCGGTATTGATTTTTCTGTCTTGAACCATAGGATCAATGGTAGTATAGACTATTACATAGCTAATACATACGATTTGTTAATGGACAAATCACTTCCAGTAATTACCGGCTATGGCTTAGTTCAAAGTAACATAGGTAAAACACAAAACAATGGTCTTGAAATTTCCCTCTCAACGGTCAATGTAAAAACAAAAGATTTTACATGGCAAACAGACTGGACATTTTCTATGGACAAAGAAAAAGTAAAAGCTTTAGCTAATGGAGCAAGCAAAGATACAAGTGGACCATGGTTCGTAGGTAGTCCAATCAATATATATTGGGATTATAAATATGACCGTATTTGGCAAAATACTAATGAAGATAAGGAAAAAATGGCCGTTTATAAAGCAGCAAGTAATCTAACATTCTTACCGGGCCAATATAAAATTAAAGATCAAGATTTCATTAAATTAGAGGAGGGTGCCGCAAATTCTATTACAAAAACCGTCACTATTGATGGCGAAGAGAAAACAATAACTTATAAGGATAACGGATTTGGTACCTTTGATAGTGATGATAAAGTCATCTACAAAAAAACGCCAAATTGGGTCGGAGGTCTTAATAACTCTTTTTCCTATAAAAATTGGAATTTCAGTTTCTTTACTTATTTTCGTTTTGGAAACTATTATTATGGTCTGGCACAAACTATTGGCCGACGTAAAGAAAGTAATTTGTGGAGTTCAACAAATACCGGGGCAAAATTTGCACAACCGACAACAGCCAAGCGCACATCAACCTATGATGGTGCACGAAATTACAGCAAAGGAAACATGATATTAATTCGTAATATCGGTTTGTCTTACACTGTGCCTAAAAGTTTCTTAGCCAAAATCAGTGCATCTAGTGCCCAAATTTATGCACAGGTACTTAATCCATTCTTATTTGGTGGTGAATTAGTTAAAGCTGGTATTAATCCTGATGATATCACAGGCTGGACAGACGCAAGACATATTGGTGGACAAACAAACAATACTTGTATAACAAGAAGCCTTGTGCTGGGAATAAGACTTGGTTTCTAAAAAAACATCATAAAAACAAAGAATATGAAAAAAATTATATTTTTAGGATTAATAGCTTTAACAGCTACCGCTTGTTCCGATAACTTTTTAAAAGAAGATATGGTATCAACCATCACTCAAGATTATTTCAATACAGAACAAGGATTAGACCAACTAATTGTCGGTACATATAACTCAGAGCGTGTAAAATGGGGATATCGTGAAGGCCCTTATATGTTTGAAACAGGCCATGATTGCTGCGTTAAAAGTGGAGACAACGATCTTTCTGAGTACTCCAACTCTATTTGGGCCGCTGACGGTATGATAGGCACTGTAGCCAATGAATTTATGGGATTCCAATCAAAACCATCATCGGGATTCCTTATCAATTATTACCCTATTATTGATAATTGTAACAAGGCCATCACAGCTATTCGTTCGGGCTCAGCAGAAGGTAAGTATGCTACCGATGCAGATTATGCTGCACAACGTTTATCTGAAGTTCTCTTTAACAGAGCCTATGCTTATTATAATTTAAATACTATTTTCGGAGATGTCTACTATACAGGGACAAGTAAGACAACACTACCTAACAATTATGTATATGCACGTACTACTTCAGAAGAGCTCTACAAAATTCTAATTAGTGATTTACGCTACGCTGTAAATCATTTACCGGAATTATATACTAAAGATGAATTTGGAAGAATAACAAAATACGCAGCTGCACATCTATTATCCAAATTATACTTGCACCGAGCTCAAGGTGCAGATTACGGAACAACAGCTTACGGTCGTAACACGGATGGTTCTATTGATAATACGAATAACCAATCTTATCTCGGCATGCTGTATAAAGGCAGCATATCTACAGATCTTGACTCTTGCATCTATTACTCAAGTATGGTTATCAATAATGTTTCTTTAGCTGACAACTATTCCGATATATTTGACCATCCGGTAAGCGATTTTTCTTGCGAAGGGATCTCGGAAGATATTCTGAGTGCCGTATTTTCAGAAAGCGGTGATGACTATCGTTACGGCGTACGTGTATTATGTATGTTTGTGGGAAATTATGTCAATGCAAAATACGGAATTCCTGACTGGTGCTGGGAATATGGCACAAAACCTAATTTCTACTTTCATAATTCCGACTTTGGTCTAGATGTATTTACAGATAAGCTTTACGATTCTCGTTATCAAAAATCTTTTCGTCTAGAATATAAAACAGCTTTAAACACTTCAGGTCCCTCGACCCCTGGAGCCAATGGTGATTATTATAGTTACAACAATGCAAGCAATGCTACTTATCAATGGACTGAAAATCAAGCAGAATACTTCAACAATAATATTCTACCTAATTATACGAATTCAGCATGGGATAGCAGAAAGGCTGTTGCAGGTGAGCACAAAATGGGAACAGGTGATCTAGCTTTTGCCTTTCTTGAAAACACAAAAAAGACTGCTATTCCTGTTGAAGAAGCAGATGCTCAACCATTTGTTCTTTACGCTCGTTGGATGAAAGATGGTAGCAAATACTATTATCGTCCGCAAATCGTAGCTTCAACTAACACCTATACATTTGCAAATGCAGCTAATTATTACGCCTTAGAGAGCAGCTCTAATACAGGCGTTCCTTGCTGTAGCAAATATGACGATCCTAATCGAAGTGGAAAGAACTCAATTTATGGAGGCCGCGATGTACCAATCATGCGTGTAGCAGAGGCTTATTTGATTCGCGCTGAAGCATACGGACGTAAAAATGATTACACAGATGCTATTGCTGATATTAATGTTTTACGTAAACGTGCAGCTTACAAAAGCGGCGAAACACGTGATGAAGTCCTAGCACGTTTGTATCCGGGTAGTGAAAAATTAGATAATGCAGAAAAAAAATATCCTTATACGGTAGACGAAGATTGTTATAGCAAAATTAAAGTAGATGCGACTTATTGGAATGGAACATCTGATAAATCAACTGCTGAGAATTATGCTCCAGCTGCTAACTCCGACAGCAAACGATTCATTGAATTTATAGCTAATGAATACGCCCGTGAATTCAATGAGGAGGAAATTTATTACGAAGAAGTCCACCATGCAGGAATACAAGCCGAACGAATACAATGGCATAATCAAATGGGGGCAAATTCTTCCAATACGGATTATACTGCTGGTTCTTGGGACTCTTCAGACAATACTAGTGGCACAAATGGTCAAACCGGTGAGGCTAAGGGAGGTTTCCAAAACTATATGACCTTCAAACCATTACCTCAATCATTTATAGATATGTTGACTGATGAAAAGGGAAAACTATTGGATGATGCAGCTAAAGAAACTTATCAAAATCATGGATATTAAATTCATAAAATAATCCTTTAATGAAGAGGGCCACTGCAGAAGATACAGTTGGCCTTCTTCTGTTTTTTTATATTGCAATTTTCATTTTTTAATCTATTTTTTTTAATTTCATCATAGATTACATAATACTACAAAAATGAACAATATTTATCAAGAATTCTATTCATCGATTACCTTATTAAGTTTTTGTTGTACAAGCATTACAGCTCAACAAACTGAAGCTATAAACTGCGAAACTACGACTAAAAAGCCGAACATCGTTTTTATCCTTGCTGACGATATGGGAATCAATGATTTAGGATGCTACGGACAGAGACTGATTAAAACACCTAACATTGATAAACTGGCCGCACACGGCTTGCAATTCATCAATCATTATAGCGGATCAACCGTTAGTGCACCTTCCCGCTGCTGCTTACTCACAGGCAAGGATACCGGACATGCATATATCCGCGGCAACGAACATGTCATAATCAACGGTGACCGCTTTGAATACCCTCTTGCAGCATCTGAGACAACCATTGCAACAATTTTGCAGAAAGATGGCTACGCAACAGAATGTGTAGGCAAATGGGGACTCGGTGGCCCAGGAACCGAAGGTAACCCGTTAAAACACGGCTTCGATTATTTTTACGGATACCTCAGCCAGTCTGCAGCTCATAACTATTATCCCAAACGATTGTTTGAAAACGATAAAAGTGTAACACTTGACGGAAAAACCTACAGCCACTATTTAATTATGGACAAAGGTCTTGAATTTATCAAACAACACGCCAAACAACCTTTCTTTGCATACTTTGCAATCACATTACCGCATGCCGCGCTTGACATTCCATCTTTAGGCAAATATGCCAATAAATTTGAAGAAGTTCCTTTCGTCAATCCCGATTATAAGAAAGACCCTTATCAGTATCGTTCACAGCCCAAGCCAAGAGCCGCATATGCCGCCATGGTCTCCGAAGTAGATCGAAGTGTAGATCAGATTATTCAATTACTCAAGAAATTAGGGATCAGCAAAAATACCATCATTATCTTTTCTTCCGATAACGGCGTTCATACAGAAGGAGGAAATAATCCGGAATTTTTCAATAGCAACGGCTTATATCGCGGCTATAAACGTGATCTTTACGATGGAGGTATTCATGTACCATTTATTATTTCGTGGCCCAAATATATTCATCAAGCCCGTAAAACAAAGAATATTTCCACATTTTGGGATTTCTTACCTACTGTTTGCGATATCCTT
>Ga0172378_10006586_pt1 | contig 10846 bp, 8 predicted proteins | sample GrowelOW332metaG_FD_119755 | JGI IMG/M metagenome (GOLD analysis project Ga0172378, IMG submission 119755) | Groundwater microbial communities from an aquifer near a municipal landfill in Southern Ontario, Canada - Pumphouse #3_1 metaG | ecosystem: Environmental > Aquatic > Deep subsurface >... | reverse complement strand
CCGGTGGGCATGAAAAAGGGAGGGAAGCAATAATGGAAAATAACACTTCGCTCCTGACAATAAAAGATTTGCACAAATCTTTCGGTAAGCGGGAAATTTTGAAAGGAATCAGTTTCAATGTGGAAGCGGGGCAAGTAATTAGTATTATAGGTCAATCAGGCAGCGGCAAGTCCACTATGATTCGCTGTATAAATTTTTTGGAAATGCCCACGGCCGGAGATATTTACTATGAAGGTAAGAATGTTTTGGAAACATTCAAAGATCTGCCTTTGTATAGGACTAAAGTTGGCATGGTGTTTCAGTCTTTTAATCTGTTTAACAATATGAATGTGTTAGAAAACTGTACTGTAGGTCAGATTAAGGTGCAGCACATAGATAAAGAGCTTGCTGAGGACAAAGCTAAAAAATATTTAAGTGAAGTGGGCATGGCAGATTATATAAATGCCCGACCACAGCAATTGTCAGGAGGTCAGAAGCAAAGAGTTGCTATTGCCAGGGCTTTGGCCTTGGAACCTAGAATCTTGCTTCTGGATGAGCCTACTTCGGCTCTTGACTCCGAAATGGTAGGAGAAGTATTGGACATAATCAGCAAACTGGCTAAGCAAGGCATGACTATGCTTATTGTTACTCATGAAATTGCTTTTGCCAGAGATGTTTCCAATAAGATTATTTTTTTAGATAGAGGAGTAATTGCAGAACAGGATACTCCTGAGGTTATGTTTAGTAGACCTAATAATCCCAGGACTGCAGAATTCCTGGCCAGGTTTAACCGCAGTAGATAAAAACAGTAGGATAGAGTAATTTTAAAGAACTAAATCTAAAGAATGGGTGGGGACAGAAATGGATTTTAATGAAGTACTGGAAAATGCAAGAAAATGTATGGGTAAGTGCAAAGCTTGTCCTATTTGTAACGGGATGGCTTGTAAAAATATGATTCCCGGGCCCGGTGCTAAGGGCGTTGGCGATACTGCTATCCGTAATTATAATAAATGGCAGGAAATCAGAGTTGTAATGGATACTTTGTGCGAAAAAAAGGACACAGATACTTCCTTGGAACTTTTTGGCAGGAAGTTTAAGTTCCCGTTTTTTGCCGGTCCTGTAGGTGCAGTTGCAATGCACTATTCCGATAAATATAACGATGTTACCTATAATGCCGATTTAGTTCCGGGCTGCCATGAAGCCGGTATAGTTGCTTTTACCGGTGATGGCAAGAATGCTGAGGTAGTAAAGGGTGCTACTGCTGCTATTAAGGCTTGTGATGGTATCGGTATTCCCACTATAAAACCCTGGAATAAAGACACTATTGCGGAAAAAATGGCTCTAGTAAAAGAATCTGGAGCTTTTGCGGTAGCAATGGATATTGATGCAGCAGGTTTGCCGTTTTTGAAGAATATGGTGCCTCCTGCCGGGAGTAAGTCTGTAGAAGAGATGCAGGAAATAATAGCTATGACAGACAAACCTTTCATCATCAAAGGTATTATGAGTGTGAAGGGAGCTTTAAAAGCTAAAAAGGCCGGAGCTGCTGCCATTGTTGTTTCTAATCACGGCGGTCGTGTTTTGGATCAGTCACCTGCTACTGCGGAGATATTGGAAGATATCGTAGAGGCAGTGGGCGGTTCCATGAAAATTTTTGTAGACGGTGGGATTCGCAGCGGCGTGGATGTTTTCAAGGCATTGGCTTTGGGTGCTGATGCTGTGTTGATTGCCAGACCCTATGTAGTAGCTACCTATGGCGGAGGCAAGGCCGGCATTGCAGCATATACAGAAAAAATAGGGGCAGAACTAGCCGATACAATGGCTATGTGTGGCGCTGGCAGCCTTGAAGAAATAACCAGAAACATGATTTGCAAATAAACGATGTAACCACAAAACTAGGGTGAGGGGAGTGATATTAACATGCCAAAACTCAAAAAGGTGCTTATCGTAGAAGACAGCGTTGTAACCAGAAGAATGCTGGAATCTATTTTGCACAAGGATTACAATGTCCTTCAGGCGGCTAATGGACAAGAAGCAATGAAGGTACTTAATGAGTTGAAGAGCGACGTTTCTATTATTATCCTTGATCTTAATATGCCGGTGATGGATGGTCTTACCTTTTTGGGTGAAATGCAAAAGGTAAAAGAGCTGATGAATATCCCTGTTTTGGTTGTTACTAAATCTGTCGACCAACAAAGCGAATTGGAAGCTTTAGCGGCAGGAGCAACAGATTTTATCCGTAAACCATACAATCCCCAGGCTATGAAACATCGTATTGATAACTTGATTAAACTTAGGGAGGGAAATGCTACCCTAAAAAGTATGGAGCATGATGTTTTGACGGATGTTTACAGCAACGATTTCTTTATTTCCCAGGTGGAAAGCTACTTAAAAGATCATCCGGATGAAGACTTTGATTTGCTGGCAACGGATGTCCAGGATTTCAAGCTTTTTAATGAAGTTTACGACTTTAACCTGGGAGATAATTTACTGCGGTTTATTGCAGGGGTGTTAACAAGAAACAAATTACTGAATACGATTATGTGCGGTCGTATAGGAGCAGACAGCTTTATTCTGCTTGCCGAGCACAAAAAGTATACGGAAAGTATTTTTACTGCAGTAAACCAGGAAATAAATAAATTCCCTATAGATATGCATATTGTTATTCGCTTTGGGGTTTATCATATTGTTGACCGGTCTTTACCGGTGGCTAGTATGGTTGATAGTGCAACCGTAGCAGTAGAAAGCTTAAAAGATAAATTCTCGACTTTTTATGTTTCATATGATGAAAAAGTTAAAAAGAAACTCTTGCTAAAACAGCAAATTAGCAGTAATATGTGGAAGGCTTTAGAAGATGGAGAGTTTAAACTGTATCTCCAGCCCAAATATAATCTCCGTACTAATAAAATCGCCGGAGCAGAGGCTTTGGTCAGATGGGTGACTAAAGATAATGTTATTATGAGTCCGGGGGATTTCATTCCGATTTTTGAACAGAATGGTTTTATTACTACCATGGATAGGTATGTCTGGGAAGAAGCGGCAAAAGCTCTTAAAACTTTTAAAGATATGGGGATTAAGCCTTTTGCTATATCAATTAATCTTTCCCGGCGGGATTTGTACAATGATGATTTAGTACAGATTCTCTTGGACATGTTAAAAAAATATGGGCTGGATGAGCGGTATCTGCATTTGGAAATTACTGAATCTGCCTATACGGATAATCCTGAACAGATTATAAAAATGACAAGAGCTTTGCGTGAGGCCGGTTTCATTATTGAAATGGATGATTTTGGCAAGGGGGCTTCTTCTCTTACCATGCTTAGTGCCTTGCCCATAGATATTTTAAAAATGGATATGGGCTTTGTAGACAATAGTGCCAGCCGCAGAATTTTAGGCTTTGTTATCAGCTTGGCCAAATGGTTGGGCGTAGGAATTATTGTGGAAGGTGTGGAAACTAAAGAACAGCGTCTGGAATTGCTGGGCTTGGATTGTACCTACGCTCAAGGTTATTATTATTCCAAACCTGTGCCTTTAGATGCTTTTATTAATCTGCTGCATACTACGGAGATTGATGAAAGTAAAATAGAAATTTCCAATAAAATTGATTTTCAGGACAGTGTTTCTGTTGATTCAGAACAAAAAGACAAGAAATTCATGTTGCTAGTTGATGATTTGCAGTTAAATAGGATTGTTTTGAAGAGTATGTTCCATAATGCTTTTAACATTGCGGAAACAGATAATGGCAAGGCTGCGTTGCAGTTTTTAGAGGAACATGGTGCTGATACAGCCATTGTTCTTTTGGACTTGATGATGCCGGTAATGGATGGCTTTGAGGTATTAGCTCAGGTTAGGTCCAATCCCAAATTAAAAAACATTCCAATTATTGTTACATCACAGCATGATAGTTTTGCAGAGTCGAAGGTTATCAGGTTAGGAGCCGATGATTTTATCACTAAACCTTTTAATGCAGATGTGTGCAAAAAACGGGTAGCTAATGTAATTGCTGCCAATAAAGAGAAGCATTGAAAAGGGTATCATTATGGATGCCCTTTTTCTAATCAAGTTAGCAAAGTAAGGGGTAATTGGCAATGGATTCCATGGAGAAGCTCTTTAAGAGCTTATCTACTTATCAAATTATTTCGCTTTCATTTATCTTAATGATTTTTAGTGGAGCGCTGCTTTTAATGCTGCCTTTTGCTAGTCAGGGAGAGACGGCGTTAAGCTTTTTAGATGCTTTGTTTACAGCTACTTCCGCATCCTGTGTAACAGGATTGGTAGTGGTTGATACGGGAACATATTTTACAGTTTTTGGTCAGTTGGTTATAATTTTGATGATTCAATTGGGGGGCTTAGGTATTATGACTTTTGCCACCCTGTTTAGTGTGGCAGTTGGCAAAAAAATAAATTTGCAGGAAAGACTGCGTATTCAAGAATCATTAAACCAGGGAGAAATTCATGGTGTGGTGAGTTTTTGCCTTCGTATAGTGCGTTTAACCTTTATTATAGAATTTTTCTTCGGAACCTTGCTGGCCTTGAGGTTTATTCCTTTGTTTGGTATGCGGGGGATTTACTATGGGTATTGGCATGCTATTTCAGCTTTTTGTAATGCCGGATTTGATCTTATGGGTAATTTCAATAGCTTCAGTGGTTTTGCTACGGATATTCCTCTTAATCTTGTTATTACTTCGCTGATTATTCTTGGTTCAACAGGTTTTACCGTAATGAGTGACGTTATTTACAAGCCGAAATTTTCTGCTCTGCGTCTTCATAGCAAAATTGCTCTATTAACTACCTTGTTTCTGATTATAGTAGGAACCATAGGTATTTATTATATGGAATCCACCAATAACTTAACTATTGGCGGTTTAACTTCCGGAGAAAAACTTTTAACCAGCTATTTTCAGGCTGTAACACCGAGAACCGCAGGATTTAATACCATTCCTATAGAAAATATGAGACAGTCCAGTCTTTTGCTTTTGATAATGCTTATGTTTATAGGTGCATCTCCCGCTTCCACCGGCGGTGGTATTAAAACGACTACTTTTGCAGTGGTTATTCTTTCTATTAGAAATATGCTTCATGGGAATAATGATTTGGTCCTTTTTGATAGAAGAATAGATAACACATTTGTTTACAGGGCTTTTGTGATTACTGTTTTGGCGGTTACCTGGATTGGTGTGGCGACTTTATTTATTGCTTATTTTGAAAAGGCAGCTTTTCTGCATGTTTTGTTTGAAGTTGTTTCAGCATTTGCTACAGTTGGTTTGTCTACGGGACTATCTCGAAACCTTTGTGCAGCCAGTAAAATAGTGTTGATTCTCACGATGTTTGCCGGCAGAGTTGGTATTTTGACTTTTGCCTTGGCTTTGACCAGCCGGCACAGAGTTGGCAATGTGCGGTATCCTAAGGAAAAGATTATGATTGGGTAGGAGGAAATTATGTCTAGTAAGAGGCAGTTTGTGGTATGGGGATTAGGCAGGTTTGGCAGCAGTGTAGCATTAACTTTGGCAGGACTGGGTTATGAAGTCCTGGGTATTGATAATAACGAAGAAGTTGTACAAGAGCTGAGTGAGTCTTTGACTCATGTAGTACTTAGTGATTCTATGGATGAAGGAACGGTTAAGGCTCTTGGTCTGAGAAACTTCGATGTAGGTGTAGTGGGAATGGGAGATTTGGAAGCTAGTCTTATGTGTACTATGCTGCTTAAGGAAGCCGGCGTAAACACAATTGTGGCTAAAGCATCTTCCCAGCTGCACGGGAAAATGTTGGAAAAAATCGGTGCCAATATGATTATTTATCCGGAAAGAGACATGGGTAAGCGGGTAGGACATAATTTGGCGTACAGTAATATTTTTGACTATATTGAGTTAAATGATGATTTAAGTCTGATGGAAATTAATGTAGGCACCAATATAGTGGGCAAGAGCTTGGTAGAAATTGATGTTCGTAGGAAATATGGTGTCAATGTTGTAGGAATCAAACATAAAGACGGGTCTATTGAGATTAATATGGATCCTAATGAGCCTTTGGGCGGCGAAGATATTTTAGTGGTTGTAGGAACTAAAGATTCAGTGCTTAAATTGGAGTCGGGACTGTGATACAGAAAATAACATCCTTACAAAATTCATTGGTCAAAAAAACAGCAGAACTGAAAAACAAAAAAGCCCGGCAAAAACAGCATGCTTTCTTTCTGGAAGGTAAAAGAGCCATAGAAGAGGCATTAACAAGCGGTTGGTGTTTAGAGGCTTTGTTTTTCACGCCGGAATACAAGACTGATAATTTAACCGGGGCAGAAGGGCAAGTGCCTTGCTATTTGGTTGATGAGTATATTATGGAAAAAATGTCGGCGACAGAGCATCCCCAAAGTGTAGGAGCAGTTGTGCGCCAAAGGCAAAGCAGCTTGACGGAGCTTCTGAACAAAGAAGGCATAATACTGATACTGGATGGCGTTATGGATCCGGGCAATCTGGGAACGATTATTAGAACAGCAGATGCGGCAGGAGCCATGGGTGTTATTGTATTAGATGCTTCTGTGGATTTATTTAATCCCAAGGTAATACGCTCTACTATGGGTTCTATTTTTCATTTGCCGGTAATAACAGACGTTACGGATGAGGCACTGAAAGCTTTTTGCCAAAGAGAAAAGATTCCCTTGTGGGCAACCTGTTTGGAAGGAGCAGAGGATTATCATGCAGCACAATGGCCCAAGAAATTGGCACTGGTTATGGGTAACGAGGCCAGGGGCGTGTCCGAGCAGGTCTTAAGCTTGTCCGAAAAAAGGCTTTATATTCCCATGCCGGGTAAGGCAGAAAGTTTAAATGTTGCCATTGCTGCAGGGATACTTTTATTTGCTTATACGGGAAAGTCTTGCCAGAGCAAGTGAAGATGTGATATAATATTTCCCGTCAAACAAAATTTGTTACGATGAAAAAGAGAGTACTTTATAGGGAATGCTACAGAAAAACGGGTAGATGAGAGCCGTTGCATTAGTTGTAAGGGAAGTTCACTTTGGAGTAACTGTGCTGAAATATTAGTAGGCATGGCGTTGGCTACGTTACAGCCGGAGAGTAGAAAATAGGGTGGTACCGCGAAACTTTCGCCCCTTGCCGGGGGTCGGAGGTTTTATTTTTTTAGGAGGCGTAAATATGAATGACAAATTGCAGGAATTAAGAGAAAAAGTCCTCACAAAATTGAAGGATGTTAAGTCTCTGGATGATGCCAAATCCATTAAAGTGGAGTATTTAGGCAAAAAAGGCGCTTTAACGGAAATTTTACGTGGTTTAGGTTCTGTAGCTGCAGAGGAAAGACCTAAAATCGGTAAAATGGTTAATGAAGTAAGAGCTGATTTGGAAGCAAAACTAAATGCCAGATTAGCAGAACTGGAAAAAAATAAACTGGCAGAAAAATTAGCCAAGGAAAAGGTTGATATTACTTTACCGGGAAGAAAACCGCAAGAGGGACATTTGCACCCAGTAATTTTGACTTTGCGTGAAATGAAAAAGATTTTTATGCGTATGGGGTTTGAAGTAGAGGAAGGCCCGGAAATTGAAAATGATTATTTTAACTTTGAAGCTTTAAATCTGCCTAAAGATCATCCGGCCAGAGATATGCAGGATACTTTTTATATCACCGAAGAGTATTTATTAAGAACTCAGACCAGTGGTGTTCAGGCTAGAGCTATGCAATCAAGGGAACCTAATACTCCCATCCGTATGATTTGTCCGGGCACAGTTTACCGGAATGATTATGATGCTACCCATTCTCCAATGTTCCATCAGGTAGAAGGTCTGGTTGTGGACAAAAATATAAGCCTAGCTGATTTGAAAGGAACCTTGGAAACTTTTTGCAAAGAAATGTTCGGCTCCAGTGTAAAGATTCGTTTGCGTCCCAGCTTCTTCCCTTTTACGGAACCATCGGCAGAAGTTGATATCAGCTGTGTAATGTGCGGAGGGAAGGGTTGTAAAGTCTGCAAGAATTCCGGCTGGTTGGAGATTTTAGGCAGTGGTATGGTTCATCCTAATGTATTGAAAATGAGCGGCTATGATCCAAGCAAGATGAGTGGGTTTGCTTTTGGTATGGGTGTGGAGCGTATTGCTATGCTGAAATACGGTATTGATGATTTACGTTTATTTTTTGAAAATGATTTGCGGTTTATCCGCCAATTCAAATAAGGAGGAAAATTATGTTAGCATCTATAAATTGGCTGAAGGATTATGTTGATATTAATATTACTCCGGAAGAGTTGGCTGAGAAACTCACCGGAGTAGGTTTAGAAGTAGAAAGAGTTATTCGTTTGGGAGAAGGTCTGGAAGGTGTTATAACCGGCAAGGTGGAAACAATTGAGCGTCATCCTAATTCTGACCATTTGTGGATTTGCATGATGAATCTTGGTCAGGGTGAACCGGTGCAAATCTTAACAGGCGCGCAGAATGTTCATCAGTACGACATGGTTCCTGTAGCTGTAGTGGGTTCCAAATTGCCCAGTGGCATGAAGTTAAAGAAAGCCAAAATGCGCGGATTGGATTCTTTTGGAATGCTCTGCAGTGCTGAAGAACTCGGTATTGATGCCAAGCTTCTTCTGCCGGAGCAAAGAAACGGTATTTATATTCTTCCTCCGGATACACCTATAGGGGTTGATATTAAGCCGGTATTGGGATTGGATGATGTAGTACTGGATATTGACTTAACAGCTAACAGAGGAGATTGTTTTAATATGCTTGGTTTAGCCAGAGAAACGGCCGCTGTTTTGTCTAAACCTATGACTATGCCGGATTTGGCGGTAGAGGAAAAGGCAGGCGGTGATGTGAAGTCCCTGGCCAAAATTAAAGTAGAAGCCAAAGACTTGTGCAGCCGTTTTGCTATGAAATTATTAAAGAATATTAAAATCGCCCCTTCTCCGGCCTGGATGCAGAATCGTTTGCGGGCGGCGGGAATGAGGCCTATCAACAATGTTGTAGACGTTACTAACTTTGTTATGCTGGAAGAAGGGCAACCCATGCATGCTTATGATTATGACAAGGTTGCTGAACATACCTGGATTGTTCGCCGCGGGGAAAGTGGTGAACAACTAGTTACTCTAGACGAGCAAGAACGTACTTTAGACAGTGATATGATTACCATTGCCGATCCCTCCAAAGCTATTGGTTTAGGTGGTGTCATGGGGGGACTGTTCACAGAAGTTACCAATGCTACTGTTAATGTTATGCTGGAATCTGCGACTTTTAACGGACCGAGCATTCGCCATACTTCCAAGCGTCTGGGACTGCGCAGTGAGGCTTCTCAAAGGTTTGAAAGAGGGGTAGACACTGTGCTTAATCATGATGCTCTGAACAGATGTGCTAATTTATTGGAAAAAATGGGTGCCTGCGAAACTGTGGGAGGTATTGTAGAAGATTATCCCGTAGAAGTTAAACCTGTTGTGGTAAAAGTTACGGCAGAAGAGATTAATGGCCGCTTAGGTACTCAGGTAAGCAAGGAAGAAATGATTACTATCCTGAAAAAATTGGCTTTTGGTGTTGACGAAACCACGGACGGAGCTTTATCTGTAACAGCGCCAACTTGGAGACTTGATGTAACATGTGATGCGGATATTAGTGAAGAAATAGCCAGAATGCACGGCTTTGAAAAATTACCGTCTACTTTGCCTAAGCTGGAAATAACCCAGGGAACACAAAAACCCATAGAAGATGTGAAAGACGAAATTAAAGATTATTTAACAGGGGCAGGTTTTAATGAAGTTATGACTTACAGCTTCATTCATGCCAATAATTTCGATAAGCTGCACCTAGGCGCAGAAGATAGCAGACGCCAAGCCATTAATATCATGAATCCTATCAGTGATGAATTTAAAACTATGCGCACTACTATGGCACCAAGTATTTTAAACACCGTTTCTTACAATCTTGCTAGACAAAATGATAGGGTGGATATTTTTGAAATCGGCAGAATTTATGTTCCTAAAGCTTTGCCTTTGACAGGGTTTCCCGAGGAAAAACCTGTTCTATGTTTGGCTTTAAGCGGCAGGAGGACTCCTGTTCAGTGGAATGACAGCAAGGACAATGTAGATTTCTTTGATGCCAAAGGTGTTTTTGAAGGATTGATGGATTTGGTTTCGGCTAAGGACTATGAATTGGTACCGAGCACAGAACCTTTCTTGCATCCCGGCAAAAGCTGCGATATTATTTTAGCAGGCAAGAAGATTGGCTATTTCGGCGAAGTGCATCCGGATGTGCAGAATAATTATGCTATTTCAGGAGAAACCTATTTGTTGGAAATCGAAGTGGAGCCTTTGATGAGTCAGGCTTTAACTGTGCCTCAATATCAGTCTGTACCTCAGTTCCCAAGCTCTTCCCGGGATATTGCGGTGGTTGTACCTACGGATGTTCCGGAAGCTGATTTGGAAACAGTGCTTCGTAAAAATGCCGGAAAGCTTTTGACCAAAATTAAGCTTTTTGATGTTTATAACGGCAAACAAGTAGCTGAAGGCTGCAAATCAATGGCATTTAATCTGACATTCCAGGATAAGGCTAAAACTCTTGTAGATGCAGATGTTGATGCTATCATCAAGAAGGTTTTAGCAGATGTAGAAAGTGCTTTCAAGGCGAAACTCAGAGACTAAAAAAAAGTGGGACTTTGTGCATAAAAATCACTTGCCAGAAAGTGATTTTTATGATAATATATACAACTGTCAGACCACAAATGTGGCCCAGTAGTTCAGTTGGTTTAGAATGCCGCCCTGTCACGGCGGAGATCGTCGGTTCAAGTCCGTCCTGGGTCGCCAACTGCGGAAATAGCTCAGTGGTAGAGCACAACCTTGCCAAGGTTGGGGTCGCGAGTTCGAGTCTCGTTTTCCGCTCCATAGGAGTATAGT
>Ga0172378_10006585_pt1 | contig 10846 bp, 9 predicted proteins | sample GrowelOW332metaG_FD_119755 | JGI IMG/M metagenome (GOLD analysis project Ga0172378, IMG submission 119755) | Groundwater microbial communities from an aquifer near a municipal landfill in Southern Ontario, Canada - Pumphouse #3_1 metaG | ecosystem: Environmental > Aquatic > Deep subsurface >... | reverse complement strand
TTTTAGCTTTCAATCCTTCGATTTTTATGATTATAGCGCACTAAACTCTATGCCATCATCGGCAGTTGGGCGCCTTGACAAATCAAAGTGTCAAAGTGTCAATTTCCGAGGCACCGCACCGAAGAGCCGCCCGCCTTGGAGGACATACCCCGAGACACAGTGGCATAGCTCTCGTCCAAGTAACGATTCCATACCGAAGTACTCGACTCCGAACTGGACCACAGGCGAGCGACCCAGGTCGAACCAAGGGGGGTAAAAACTACCGTCCGTGTAGCGGTAGCCCTTAAGCGACACATTCAGGCCGGAAGCGCCACCGGATTTTAGTTGAGTACCTTGGTCTGTTCCTCGCCAACCTGTTGCGTCTGCTTGAGCCTGGGTCATGCCGAGCTGGACTTCGAGAATTTTCCAATCATTGTCACTAGGTATGTGTGATCCAGCAGGGCAGATACCTTGAGCACCTTCGGTATTGGTGTAGTTCATAACTTCATCCCATTGGTAAAAAGCGCCATTTGTCGTGCAGTTTGATTCGATATTGCTGTGGCAGTATTTTTCTATCTTATCATTATTAGTCTGATTGGTTACACCAGTTACCATAGTACCAACATTGAGGTTCTTTTTAGCCCAACGTTGAATACCGATGGTTATCCAATCGGAATCTGGAAAGGCTAGATCTGGGGAGGTACTTTCGGTTACTCTGTAGGCCAAAGGGCCTTTGGTGGCTATTATATCGTAGCTGGTATTGTCTTTATGGGTATAAATATAGGTAGTGTCGGGATTAAACTTAATACAGTTTTGGGTGTCTGGAATTGGAGTGGTTGGGCAACCGGAAGTTTGGTCTATGGCTGTAGGGTAAGTATCATTTTGGGCGTGGTAGATGGCTAGTTTTTTATTGGCATTGGATAACTCCGCTTTTATAGTTGATTCGTTAGCTTTGGCTGTTATGCCACGATAGGAGACTATGGTGATGGCGGCTAGGATGCCTATTATTACTATGACTATGAGGAGTTCTACGATGGTGAAACCTTTTACTATCGCCTGTTTGTTTAGACTATGTTTTGTTTTCATGGTTCACCCATCCCTTTTTGTTTCAATTTCATTTAATACTGATAATGCTTAATTTTTATTTTAGGCTAGCGACGCGGCAATTGCAAGTAAGGTGCTACAGCTCTATTCGATTTAGTAGATAAAATGCAATTATAATCATAAAAACAATCGAAATCACCCCGCCCAGCAACCAAAATTGAATATCATAAGACCTTTTTTGCGCAACATCATCATCTTTATTCTTATTAACTTTTATCGTCTTTTGTGTTTGCGCCACACTATTGTCACCTAAAACCACATGTTCATCAAAAGAATCACTATAACTGGTGCCACCACTAATCGCCCGGTTCAAAACACCTGGACCAACTTTGGGTGCTATCATAGCTACATTACTTAAATTATTATGAGCAATAACTGAGTTAATCGACGATATTTTCGACTTTACTACAGTATTTTTTCCAATCTCATATCTCGAAAAATGGGCTACCTTGATTTCAAAAGTATAATGTTCGCCCTGCCCCGATTCACATCCAACATACGTCGCCGATTGGTGATCCAACGCTGATTTATTCATAGGATTTCCGCTATCATCAAATGCAGCTATAGCCAAATAAACATCTTCGCTAGTAGAATCATTGATATAGCCTAATTTATCCAAATTATAGAATTTTATAGTCGCACTCAAATGATTGTAATCAATAGAGTCGATGGCGTCAGTCAAATCAATCCCGATCGATCCAACCGTCATAGCCTCCATCCTATCAACTAACTCATACAAAAAGCCTTCCATATCACCAGATAAATCAACAGGGGTATTAAAAGTAATCCGACCAATCTTCACGTCATTAACACTTTTTTCGACATACAAACCCATAAGATGCTGATAATTATCGGTATTCGCAATATTCAGATTATTAGACAAACCCAATGAAACCAACTCTTCCGACACCTCATCATAATAAACCGCAATCTGATCAATCACATCCATAGTCCGCGTAACCGTCGCAGCCTTATTGCCGGCCATATCTGTTGCATTATACGTTAAAGTATAAGAACCCACTTTATTGAAATCGCAATAGCCAGAAACAACCAAATTAACCGGATCGGTATAATTATCCATAGCCACAGCTTCCTCGACATAAGATGAATCATAGAGATCAATATCCTGTTTAGGACCAGTGGTCAAATCAATCACCGGAGCGGTCTTGTCAAAAACAACATCAGATTCAGAATTTGATGATCCTAAATTTCCGACCGAATCGACCACCTCAACGGCATATGAAATCAAGCCCTCAGAGTCAAGTTCCTGCATCGTATACTCAATACAATAATGATTATCGTCAATCTTTTGAGGTTCAGTATCATGTTTGGCAATTTTGCTAATATTCACATCTACAGGCTCATTAACTTCAAAGTCAGCCCGGATAATATCACCAACTTTCGCATAGTTACTGCCAACTGCACTTTTGTTGTACAGCTTAACTGAAACTTTCGGAGCTTCATCTTTCAACGTCACAGTTGCTATATTCGAATTACCAGAGCCGTCCTTCGCTTGATACATAAACGAATCAGTGCCAGCGTAATCTGCCAAGGGTGTATATGCAAAAGAACCATCATGATTCAAAATTAAATCACCGAAACTAGGTCCAGTGATTAGTTCAACGTCACCAACCGCACTCTCGGCATCAAAATCATTATGCAGCACACCATCCGCCGCTGAAACATTAAAAACATATCCGGTGCTGACCAGATAATAATCAGGTTCAACAACTGGATTATCATGGTCTAGAATATTAGCCGACGAAATCAGAATTTGATTATTCGTATCATTGGAAGAATTTAATAGCAAACCCGCAGAAAGGCTGACGTCCCTATCCATCGAACCATATTCAATATAAAAAACCAGCCAAAGCTCATTGCCATTTATAATAGCGGATTTTGGCGCATATCGACTACCGTTAGGCTGATAAATTATCTGCACCAAGTCGGCCGAATTAGCTTCAACATTTCCAGAATTAACAAATTTAGTTAAATTCGCACATGATAATTTAATCGTGAACGTATTCAAATCATCATTGCCCTCAATTACACCTGAACTACAAATCGGATTTGGTTCAAGCGCATAAGAAGATTGTTCTAAAGAATAAAATGACAACAACAAAACACTTGTCGTCATAAACACAAGCAAAAAATAATTTTTAGCTAAACTCCAGCCAGCCAATGTAACGTGCCTAATATAGAACCTCGCAGATACTAATTATTGCACCACCCGTTTTGTTATTCAGTAATCTATTATACAGTGACTAGACAAACAATTAAAACGTTCTACTCATCAGCAAATTTAGACCACTTGGGGTCATCGTGTATATCAGTAACGACATTATTCCAAAAGTTTTCGAGTGAAGCTTCGTCAATCTGTTCATCCAACGATATATCATCATCGGCTATGTGTCGATAATTATCCCTCTCATCGTCTGGAAAATCGTCTATTTCTTGAAGCTGTAAATGATTTAATAGTGACATTTTTGTTTTATCTTTCTTTTATATAGTTATAATAGCACTAGCGTGATATTATGTCAAGTTTAAAGCATAATATACTATTAGCCAACGTATTGATTTATCAAAGCCACAACTTTGTCTAGAAAAACTTGGCAATCACCAACATGTAGATCTGGTCGTCTAAATCTTGATGATATTTCAATCTGCACCGCATCCCCATTTAATTTCGTTTGCACAAAGTTGGTCACGGTATAGCCAGGTTTTGCGTCAAATGGATCATTTAACGACACTTTATAACCGTCCATCCCACTAGCCAATCGGTTTGCGAGTTTAGAAACACGAGCTGACGGCTTCGGACCTGTGCCAATGCAAATATCACAATCATAATCGTTTGACATACCGTGAAGATCGATAACTATTAGACCGTTAGCGACCGATTTTTTCAGGCAATCCATAAACTCATCCCCAAAGCCAAGAAGCCCTAGCGATCGATTTGGGCAAATTGGTATCAAACCAGCCTGGTTGGTATTAACAGCTAATACTTGGCATAAACTACCCGTAAAAATATCAGCTACCTTAAGATTGTCGTGACGATAATGATTTAAAGCATGCGGTGCACAAAACAATACTTTTGACGACGTCACCGTAGAATCATCGTTCAAATAGACTATTTCATCATCACCAATCGGATTGTAATGATTACTACTAAAAAAGGTCTCAAAATCCAACCAATCTTTAACTAAATTATCATCTACAGATACTATTTGACTCATGGGCAATACAAAATAAGGCTTTTATGCTTCCCTTATTTTAGCATATTTAACACCAAAAGTTTAATTTTTTACTAACGACACCTTGAGGTCAGCGCCATCAATTTTGACATCGATCGTAAAATCGTGTATTTTTCTATCACTCAATTCAAGCGCCAAAGTCTCATTTTGAATAACATTTTTATGCAATTTTATTGATTGACACAAGTCTTCGTTCTCGGTAATTAACGATAGCTTAATGCGATCATCAACAACCAAACCGGCTTGCTTACGAGCGCTCTGGACATAGCGAATCACTTCGCGCATCAGACCTTCGCTCTTTAATTCTGGTGTAATAACAAGATCGAGTTCCAATTTATCACCAAGTTTAATTTTTTTGACATTTAGCTCTTCGCATAAAATATCTTCAAAATTGACAAATTTGCCCAAAGCAGGAACAGTCACACTTGCCAGCGGCTGTCGAACTTTTTGGCGCTCTTTGGCACGAATAGCTAAGCCAAGATTAACATATTCACGCACTCTTTCCATTTCATCAACTACCAACTCATTTACCTTGCCCGCATTTGGCCAATCAAGCAAATGAACACTTTCGCCACCAGTTAACTTTCTATAAAGCTCTTCAGCCAAAAACGGCGTAAACGGCGCCAAAACCATGCTCAAACGCACCAAAACGTAATGTAATGTACGATAGGCATTATTTTTATCATTATCATCTTCAGATTTCCAAAAACGACGACGGCTTCGACGCACATACCAATTGCTAGCATCCTCAATAAACGGCAAGATCGGCTTCACGGCATTTGGAATATCGTATTTGTCCATATTTTTCTCAATCGAAAGATTTAGCTGGTGAATACGACTAACTATCCATTGATCCATAGGGTTCGTCAGCTGTTCCGACGGATCAGACAAATCACCATCAAATCCCCACTTATCAACTTCGGCATACATCGTAAAGAAATCGTACATATTCCAAATCATAGTAAGTTTTCTGGCAACATCACTAACATCCTTGTCGATTAAGCTAAAATCCTCACCATTCAACAAAGGACTGGACAACAACAAAAAACGAAGACTATCGGCACTAAACTTATCCATTAGTTCATTTGGATTAGTGTAATTCCCCAAGCTTTTGCTCATCTTTCGACCATCATTACCGGCAATCGTACCCGTAACGATGACATTCTTAAAAGCGTTGCGGCCAAATAATGCTACACTGACAGCGTGAACATAATAAAACCAAGCCCGCACCTGACCAACATATTCGACAATAAAATCACCAGGAAAATTATTCTCAAATTTTTCAACATTCTCAAAAGGATAATGGAATTGCGCAAACGGCATGCTTCCCGACTCAAACCAGCAATCCAGCACCTTGTCGATTCGTTTATATTCGACATTATCAATTGTAAATTTCACATCATCTACCCATGGACGATGATAATCTTCAAGCTCCACGCCACTGAGCTCTTTTAGCTCAGCATAACTGCCAACAACTTTAATATGTTCATTGCCATCTTCGTCAACACCTTTCCAAACCGGCATTGCCGTCGCCCAAAAACGATCACGACTCAAATTCCAATCAGGCGCTGACAAGATGTTTTTTTCAAATCGACCGTGCTTGATATGATCAGGAAACCAATTTATTTGTTCAGTATTTTGTTCGAGCATCTCGGTACGTTGGCCGTCAATATCCATAAACCAACTGGGGTGAGCGCGATAAATTAAGCGGTTACCGGTACGTGGATTATGAGGATATTCATGACGAATATATTCGATTTTCCAAACCGTACCACGCTCATGCAAGGTTTTTGCAATAAGCTTATTGACGCTCCACAATTCCGCGCCTTTCCATTCAGTTTCGGTATATTTACCATATTCATCAAGGACATGAACAACTGGAATGTTATTTTCCCGAGCGAGCGCAAAATCTTCTTCGCCATAAGCTGGCGCAATATGAACAATACCGGTACCAGATTCGGTTGTAACGTAATCAGCCGACCAAATTTTGTGAGCATTTTCGCCCCGATTTTCAAAAAGCGGTTCATAAGAAAGACCTATAAGCTTATTTGCATCAATATCGCGCAAAATTTCATATTTGAGCGCCTGATGCTTCTCGTTCATTAAAACCTTTTCAAGATTGTCTTTGGCTAAAATCAATTTCTGACCATCAATCCTAATTTCGACATACTTTATATCTTTATTTATAGCTAAAGCTGTATTCCCAGGCAACGTCCATGGAGTAGTTGTCCAAGCCAACAGACACGAATCGCTGTCAGATAGTTTAAATTTCACATAAACGCTCGGGTCGGTTACGATTTGATAAGCTCCCGCATCCATAGTAACTTCAGCCTTGGAGAGTGGCGTAGCCCAAGCCGTATCGTATATCAAAACCTTTTCGCCCTCGTAAATTTTGCCCTTTTCGTACAAAGTTTTAAAAGCCCACCACACCGACTCCATAAATTTTTTATCCATAGTTTTATAGCCACCCTTGAAATCAACCCAACGACCAACACGATTGATAGTATCCTCCCACAAATTACCGGTCTGGACCATACTTTCACGCGCAGTTTTGATATAATCTTCAAGACTAACCTTCTCGCCAATTTCATGACGATCAGTGATACTCATTTTCTTTTCAACGAAATTCTCAGCTGGCAAACCGTGACAATCCCAACCCCAAACACGCTCCACGCGCTGACCTTGCATGGTTCGATATCTAGGCACGACATCTTTTATAATACTAGGCAACAAAGAACCATAGTGCGGCAAACCAGTAATAAATGGCGGGCCATCGTAAAAAACATACGAATTATCAACCGAACGATTTTTGATAGATTTTTCAAAAATTTTTTTATCTTGCCAGTAATTAACGAGGTCTTTTTCATACTCAAGTGCTCGTCGGCGCGAATTTGCTTTAAATTTCATATTTCTCCTTTTTTAAAAAATAAAAATCCCTTTTTGGTTACTGGAATCCTTATATCAAGGACGGTACCATCCAGTTTCCAAAAAGAGATTCTTTTTAGCACTTAGTTGTTCGATCTAACGCGTCGATTTACGTTCGGGTCTAATTTCTTGTTCAGATTTCTTCCGAAAGAGCGTTCGTGATCGATAGTCACTCATCTTTTAAAGAATGCTCTAGTATAATTATATCAATTTTTAGTATGCGCGCAAGATTCTTAAGACTATTGCACGTAATAACTAACTTCACTAATTGTCGGCAGGGGCAAACCCCGCCACAGATTTTGCATTATACCGTCATCACTTAGAGCTATTATCGTCGGATATTCAACAATGCCGTAACTTTCGCAAAACTGAATCCCACCATAGCTCTCGGGGTCAATCGTTTCTAACTCATGCCCCGTTTGAGATTCAAAATCACGCAAAAAATCAATCATTGTCCTAGTATAATCAGCTTGATCCCTAAAAACCGCTACAACCCTCATATTATTATACGTTACCTCGTTGCAATTTTCTCTGCTCTAAAATTTTTACAAAATCATCTAATGTCTTAAATTCATAATAAACACTAGCGAAACGTACATAGGCCACCTCGTTGCGGCCGGCTAACTCATCCAAAACCTTGTCTCCAATCTGCTTAGAGGTAATTTCGCTATCACCAAGAGCGTAAAGTGAATCTTCCATCTCTGAAATCATCTCTTCGATTTCAACTTCTGAATTAAAAAACTTTCCCACCGAGCGCTTCACCGCTATGGTTAGTTTATCGCGATCAAACAGTTCGCGTGCGCCGTTCTTTTTTATAACTGCAAGATTTGGTCGCTCAATTCGCTCATAAGTCGTAAATCGCTTACCATCCGGCGTTTCACGACGACGACGAATAGTAATACCGTCACTTACCTCACGAGATTCAATAACTCGACTGTCGCCAATATTGTATTTGGCCATATAGTTAACTAGTCCTTATGTTCAAAAAAGTTATTCTTTTTGCGTCGTCGCAAGAAAGCTGGAGTATCAGATTGTTCGTCGTCCTCCTCTGGTTGGTTCCAAATATTGTTTTGCGGTTCTTCTTCATTAAAAATAGCTGTTGGTTCAGCGCCATCAAGATTGAGATCAATCGCATTAACAGCTTCTTCGACTACTTGCGTTTCAGGTTGGTCGGCTTTCAACTCGGTATCGACAACAGGCAATGGACCTTGGAAATAAGCCGAATCAAATCCCGTAGCAATAACTGTAATAATCAGCTCATCTTCGAGCTCAGCTTTAAGTGTTGCTCCAAAAATAATATTTGCATCTGGTGACACAGCGCTAGTAATAATCTCAGCAGCTTCTTGAATCTCACTCATGCTCATATCGTAACCACCAGTAACGTTGAATAGAACACCCTTAGCACCATCAATCGATACTTCAATCAATGGAGATTCAATCGCCTGTTGAGCGGCTTGAGCAGCACGATTGTCGCCGCTAGCGCGACCAATACCCATCAAAGCCGATCCAGCATTACTCATAATCGCTCGAACATCAGCAAAATCGAGGTTGATCAAGCCGTGTTCGGTGATCAATTCAGAAATACCTTGAACACCTTGGCGTAAAACGTCATCTGCAATCTTAAACGTTTCAAGTAACGGCGTACGTCGATCAATTGTTTGAAGTAATCTATCGTTTGGAATCGTAATCAAAGTGTCTACTTGTCGACCAAGTTGAGCAATCGCCCATTCGGCATTCTGACGACGCTTTTCGCCTTCAAAACTAAACGGCTTAGTCGCAACACCAACAACCAAAATACCTAACTCACGCGCTACTTCAGCCACTACGTGACCAGCTCCACTACCCGTACCACCTCCGGCGCCGATAGTAACAAAAACCATGTCAGCACCTGTTAAAGCTTCACGAATCTCATCACGTGACTCATTAGCAGCTGACTCACCAACCGAAGGATCAGCCCCAGCACCCAAGCCATTCGTAGTAGAACTACCTAAATGAATTTTTACATCAGCTTTGCTATTGTGAAGAGCTTGAGCATCTGTGTTCATTGCAATAAATTGCACACCAGAAAGACCAGCATCTTTCATTCTGTTAACGGCTGAGCCACCGGCCCCGCCAACACCAACCACCTTTATGCTGGCAAATGTTTGTATATCACTTGGTTTTACTTCAGGCATTTTATCCGTTCATCTCCATATTCGTACTTTTAATCCAGTATAACACTTGCTAGCAAAAAACACTAAGCTTTAAACCGGCCTAAGAGCTTTGACACTATCCCACCACTGTTAGAAAAAACACTCTTGCCTCTCGAAGCGTCGTTTTTTTTCATAGAATTTTCAAATTCGGCATCAATCAACATCAAGCCCAAAACTGTCGCAAATTGAGGCTTATCGATATTATCGGCAACACCACCGTAGCCAGACGAGGTGCCAATACGCACCGCTAACCCAAGAGCTCGTTTCGCATAGTCAACGATGCCTTTTAATTGCGCCGTTCCACCAGTCAAGACTACCCCGTTTGGTAGCTTGCCAATCCGACCAGCACGTTTCAACTCTTTGTTAATTGCTTCAAACATTTCTTCGAGACGCGCCTCGATAATTTCATTTACTTCATCTTTTTGAAAACTATAGGTTTGCTTATCAAACTTCACGCTAACTTCATTTGAGTCACTGGTAGTTGAAGTATATTCGAGCTTAAGTTTTTCAGCTACTTCAGGATCGGTCTTTAGGCCGATAGCTAGGTCATTAGTAATGTTATTGCCGCCAACTGGAATAACAGCCGTATATTGCAAATCACCCTCCTCATATACGGCAATATTTGTAGTTGCCCCACCAATATCAATCAAAGCAACGCCATTTTCTAGCTGTTGCTCCGACAGGACCGCTTTAGCAGCGGCAACGCCTGAAATAACAGTCGAATGCGGTACGACTTTTGCTGCTTCAGCCGCTTTTTGAAGATTTGATAAATGCGGTGCCAAAACCGATACGACATGCGCGTCAATCTCTAGACGCGTGCCCGTCATACCAATCGGATTTTTTATATTATCTTGACCGTCCAGTTTATAAGAATGTGGAACAACTTCTAATATCTCACGATTAGCTGGAATCTTGCCAACGGTTGCGACATCTTCGATACGATCGATATCTTCTTTGGCAATTTCATGATTAGAACCACCAACCGCAATCATACCATTAGTATGAGTACTGAGAATATGAGCACCGTTTATACTGATAGTAGCAGCATCAATCTGGTAACCACTCATGCGCTCAGCTTCACCAAGCGCCTCATCGATGGCTTGAGCCGGACCAGCCAAGTTTACGACTGTGCCTTTTCGCATTCCGCTATTTTGCGCCACGCCGACACCCACTATTGTCGGCATGCCAGTAGTCCCATCAACGTGACCAACTACGCAACGAACAGTCGTGGTGCCAATATCTATTCCAACAGCATATTTAGAGGTTTCCTGCATATTATAGAGTATATCGCTTATGTAACTTTTTGGCTAGACATAAAACTTAAAGTTTTGTCAGGATTTCCACACCATCTTCAACTATCATCACGGTATGCTCAAAATGAGCCGCCAAACTTCC
>Ga0172378_10006584_pt1 | contig 10846 bp, 8 predicted proteins | sample GrowelOW332metaG_FD_119755 | JGI IMG/M metagenome (GOLD analysis project Ga0172378, IMG submission 119755) | Groundwater microbial communities from an aquifer near a municipal landfill in Southern Ontario, Canada - Pumphouse #3_1 metaG | ecosystem: Environmental > Aquatic > Deep subsurface >... | reverse complement strand
CTGAAGCCACCAAAGGAGGCAGGAGAATCGGCGTCAGAATCATGATGGCTGCGGTTGACTCAAGAAACATGCCGGCGATTAGGAGAATCACATTGGCAAGCATCAGAAGGATAACAGGGTTATCCGAGATGCCGAGCATGAGGGTCGAGACCTGCTGGGGCATCTGCTCAACGGTAAGCACCCAAGCAAAAATGGCTGCCGAGGCAACGATGAACAATACACTTGCAGTTGAACGCAAGGTCTCTATGCAGGTCTTTATAAAGGTAGAAAAAGTCAACTCCTTGTACGTCAGGCTGAGCACGATGGCATAGGCGACCGCAATGGCTGCCACCTCGGTCGGGCTGAACCAACCGGAGAGCATGCCACCCATCATAATGACAGGCATCAGCATGGAAGGAAGACCACGCTTGGCAACGGTGATGATCTCAGAAAGGGAGAACCTACGATCCACACCGCGGGGGTAGTTGAACTTTCTGGCAAAGAAGGCAACTTGTACCATCAAAGCCATGGCAATCACCAGAGCTGGAAGGATACCGGCGATAAGCAGGCGCATGGAGGAAGTCTCAGCTGCAGCCCCATAAATAATAAGAGGAATAGAAGGAGGGAAAATCGGTCCGATGACTGCAGAGGCCGCCGTGATAGCCGCCGAATGCGTGCGGGGATACTTTTGCTTGTCCATTGCCTCAATTTCAATATTGCCCAATCCCCCTACGTCGGCAAGCGCTGCTCCGCTGATACCGCTGAAGATCAAGGAGGCAACAATGTTGACCTGGGCCAAGCCTCCTTTCATTCTTCCTACCAAAAGCTTGGCAAACTCAAACAGACGTTCGGTAATCCCTGAGCTGTTCATCAAGCCGGCGGCTAGAATAAAGAGAGGGACCGCAAGCATCGGAAACGAGTTGAGGCTGGTCACCATGCGCTGGATCAGCTGGCTGGGCGGGATGATGGACATCATCAGATAGAGGGCGGAGGGAATACCCATGCTTACGGCAATGGGGAGCCCGGTTGCAAGCAAAAAGAGAAAGAGAATGATTACCAAGGAGCCACTCATACCTCTTCCTCCTTTCCACTCAGGGTCATCCAAACTCCCAGCAGGGATAGAACGGTCATAGCAAGAACTCCCAACGTGATGGGAATGTAGAATACACTATTAGGCATAGCCAGGGCGGGAGTCCTGACACTCCAGTTGCGCTCCATGATGGTGGCGATCGCCCACAGCACATAGATGCCGAAACCCATAACCAGAAGCTGTGTTGCTGCCGATACCCATCGCTTTACGCTCTTGGGTAGATACAGCAGTACGATATCGACGATGATGTGCTTCTTTTCATACGTGAGGACTGGAATCATAAGAAAGACCAGCGAAACCAAGGAGACTCGGGCAAGTTCCTCCAGCTGAATAGAACCGGCATGGAAGACGTTTCGCATGATTATCTGGATGAAGACCGAAAGAAACAATACCAGCAGAAACACTACCGCTACTGCCTGATACGCTTTGGTCACCTTTTTTGCGAGGTTGTTCATAGGATTGTTCCTTGCTCAAAACAAACGTGAGTGGATGGAAAGAAACTTTCCATCCACCTGAATCAGGGCACCTTATTTGATGGCGTTGATCATATCGTAATACTTGCCCCAGTTGGCGCCGAAACGATCATTGACAACCTTGGAAACGGAAGCGCGGAACTCATCCACCTTCAGCCCGTCGGCTGCGGTAATGATGGTCATGCCCTTGTCCTTGAGTGTCTGCACATCCTTTGCCTCGTTCTGCTGCACATAGTTGGATGCCCAGTCGCGGGTCTCGCGTGCAACTTCAGTGAAGAGCTTCTTGTGCTCTGCACTCAATGCCTGCCAGACTTTCTCGTTGATCACCACAGGCTCGCTTCCCATGATATGGTCGGTCATCATGGCAAACTTCTGCACTTCAAAGATATTGCTGGTCACCAAGGTGCTTACCGGATTCTCCTGGCCATCGGCTACGCCGGTGGAAAGAGCCACAGGAACTTCAGCCCAGTCGATGGGAACAGCGACCGCACCCATGCCCTCGACGGCGGCCAAGTAGATGGGAGAAGGAATTGCACGGATTTTCTTGCCTGCCAGATCCTTGGGGGAGTAGACAGCATGATTGGCGGTGAGCTCACGGGTGCCAAAGTAGAAAGAGTAAAGAATTCTCACTCCTCTGGTGTCGATAAGTTTCTGGTTCAGTTCCTTGAGGGCCGGGGAGGTCTCGGGATCGGTAGCCTTCAGAAGGTGGTCGACGTTCCGGTACAAGTACGGGGTGTCGAACAACCCCAAGTCGTTGAGCAGGGGCTGCAGTCCACCGTAGGTGTTGTGGTGCATGGCGATCGAGCCCATTGAAACAGCTTCCGCCATTTCTGAGATCGAACCGAGCTGGCTTGCAGGATACACTTCAATCTTGATGGCCCCACCGGTCTTTTCGGCAATCTTGTCAGCAAAGTAGGTTGCCTGCAGTCCATTCGGGCTGGAAGCCGGGTTCATGTGTGCATAGCGAAGTACCAGAGGTTTGGCGGCCGTCGGTCCGCTGGCTTCAGCCTGCCCTGCTGCAAACAGGACACCAACCAAGGAAACAACGAGTAGCAATGCGATAATCCTTTTTTTCATACAATGTTCTCCTTTTTGATATACGAACTCCGGCAGAGCCGGAAACCGTTACTGTTTTTTATGTGCCATAGCCTTCTTGGCCGCGCTTACAATATCCTCCACGCGCATGCCATAGGCATCAAGCAACTCTTCAGGGAAGCCCGATTCTCCATACACATCCTGCAGCCCAAGACGTACAAGGTACGCAGGATTTCCTTCTGCAATCACCTCGGCGACAGCGCTTCCCAACCCGTTGATAATCGTATGGTCTTCCACGGTCACGGCGCAACCGGTAGCATTCAGCACCGATGCAAGACCGGCGGTATCCAACGGCTTGATCGTAGCCACTTCCACCACCTTGGCGCTGATGCCTTCTTCCTTGAGCTTCTTTGCAGCCTCAAGAACACGACCCAGCACAAATCCATGGGCAAGCAGGGCAACATCATCCCCTTCATCACTAAGAATTCGGATTTTTCCTAGGGAAAACGGTGTACCATCAGGGAATACCTTATCCTCACGACCGCTTCCGATACGGATATACACAGGACCCTCAACATCGACGCTGGCGAGCATGGCCTCATATACCTGACCTCCGTCGGCAGGGCAGAGAATGGTAAAGTTGGGCATACCCCTGAGAATTCCCACATCCTCTATGAACTGATGGGAGACACCCTCACGGTTACCCCCGTGCAAGCCCCCATTCGCCCCGACAAAGCGAACTTTGAGATTCGGGTAGGAGACGAAAGTACGCATCTGTTCACAAGCTCTCATCGTGAGAAAGCCTGCATAGGTGCATATATACGGAAGGAGGCCGCTGGCAGCCAGACCGCTGCATACACCCACCCCGTTCTGTTCAGAGATTCCCAGTTCCAACACCCGGTCGGGAAACTGCTGTAAAAACGGTTCGCCCTTCACCACCTTCAAGGAGTCGGTAGAGACGAAAACCACGTCCTTTCGCTCAGAAGCCAACTTAAGAAGGGCATCGCGAAATCCAATTCTTGTGCTGTCGATTGTGCTCATACTGCTCCTCCCAACTCTTTGATGGCCTGCTTGTACTCTTCTTCAGTATAGACACGTTTATGCCAGGAGTTCTCTCCTACCATGAAGGAGACACCGTTGCCTTTCACGGTCTTGCAGACGATGGCGGACGGTTTGTCAGTAACCAGGTGAGCAATCTCTACAGCCCTCAGAATCTGATCCATATCGTGTCCGTCAATCGTTTGGACATGCCATCCGAAAGCCTGCCACTTGTCCTCGATCGGATACGGCCCTGAGACTTCACCCACCGTTCCGCCGCTTTGGTAGTTGTTGTTGTCGATGAAAACGGTCAGATTACCAACCTTGTGGTGGCTTGCTGCCATTGCAGCTTCCCAAATCATCCCTTCTCCTAGCTCTCCGTCTCCGGTTATGGCATAGACTTGGTAGTCCTTACCGCGAATCCTGGCAGCCAAGGCCATGCCTAATCCAACGGAAACACCATTGCCCAAGGAACCGGTGGTGGCGTCCAAACCCTTGGTCTTGGGTGCATAAGGATGCCCCTGCAAATGGCTGTTGAGATAGCGCAGGGTGAATAGTTCTTCCCGGTCGAAGTAGCCTTTACGGGCAAGGGCGGCGTAGAGGATGGGACAGCTGTGCCCTTTGGAAAGGACAAAACGGTCGCGGTCCTCCCAATCGGGACGGGTGGGGTCCAAACGCATGATAGCGAAATACAGAGCAGTAACAATGTCTGCCACCGAGAAGCTTGGACTGGGATGACCGTCCTTGGTCCGGTACACCATTTCAACCACATCACGACGAAGAGCCAAAGAGATTTCCTGAAGCGCTTTTATATCCATCAGCGGGCCTCCCTCAGCAGGTCCCTGACCATCAGGGCACCGAGACGAGGGCTTGAAAGCACGGTCTTACCGGTAAGGGTGGCAAGCGGTTCTTCCATTCTGGCCATCGAACCTTGAGCAAGCAGGATGACTTCACAGCGGTCGGATACTTGCTTCGCAGTCTCGGCGATCAGACGGTCGTGCGTCTGACTGTCGCCTGCGGTGATGGCGCTGAAGGCACCATCGGCCAACGCACTGATGGTGCGAATCGACTTACCCATTTCACTGGCGCAGCGTTCGAGCAAGCGTATGGTGGGGTCCAGTGTAGTAGGAAGGGTCGCCAATACTGCGATTGAATCGGTAAGCTCGATAGCCCTTCTTGCCATCGGCTCGTCGATGCGTACGATGGGAATAGGAAAGAACTCTCGTGCCCCATACACAGCATCCCCGATGGAAGAACAGGTATTGAGGATCAATTCGGCACCGGAGGCACAAGCAATCTCATAGTAACCGTACAACCGTCTTTTCACCGCCTTGGTCAGATAGCCGGTTTCGATGATTTCGGCAATCATGCTGTCGTCAAGGATGTTCATCACCTTGCAATCGGACAACGTCTGTTTCAAAAGGTCGGATAGTGGTTTAACCAGTGCAGCACCGGTATATATTGCGGCAATCGTATGTTCAGCCATGGAATGCACCCCCAAAAATTTTAACATCATACATCATACATATGAAGAATGAGGCACATTTTTCAATCTGTCAAGAAAAAGAATCCACCCCTGTGAGAGGGTGGATCAGTGGCTAAGTACGTGATTGTTATTGATGAAAAAGAACCATCATTGAAAATTTCTGCCGCTAACGGTAAAAATTTTCAGTGCCCTTCTGAAACAAATGCATTCCAAAGAGCATCATCGGGCGGTGGGGCTGTGAGGGTGATCTGCTCCTTCTTCACCGGATGCGTGAAGGAAATGGAGCGGGCATGCAGGCATATTCCACCATCGGGGTTGGACCGTGCCGCCCCATACTTGAGGTCGCCCTTGATATGCAAGCCGATGGCAGCAAACTGGGCCCTGATCTGATGATGGCGTCCGGTGTGCAGGTTGACCTCCAAGAGGAAGTAATTCTTGGAAGCAGAAATCAGCTTGTAATCGAGCTTGGCAAGCTTGCCTCCCTTCTTCTCCACTGAGAGGGCCACACTCTTGTTGGTCTTGGTATCGCGCACGATGTAATGGACCAGCGTACCCTCGGTTTGGTTGGGCATATGGTCGACGATAGCCCAGTAGGTCTTCTTCATCGCGCTTCCTTTGAAAAGCTCGTTGAGTCGAATCAGGGCCTTCTCGGTCTTTGCATAGACAACAATTCCGCTGGTGGGACGATCCAAGCGATGGGGGATGCCCAGAAACACATTGCCCTGCTTGTTGTAGTTCACCCTTAGGTACTCCTTCACCAAATCAGCCAATGTTTCGTCCCCTGTTACATCACCCTGCACCAATTCGCCGCAAAGCTTGTTGATGATGATCAGATGGTTATCCTCATAGAGAATCCTATCCTTGATGTCCATCATTCCTCCTGTGTTTCATCATCGAACAATGTAGGTTCGGCACTTGCGCCGTGCACCACTTCCTTGACCGATCGCAACTTCAGTGACGCAACTTCCTTAACGGCAATCCTCACCCCGTTGGCCTTCACATTCTTCACCAAGTAATCGGAGAAATAGAATTTCTCCTCAAGAATCCTCAGTCCGGCTTTGGGCTTATAGGTGATGGTCAATTCGGCATTGGCGTACGTACTGAGCTTGACCAACTTGAAGTTGCCCTCAGGCAACAGCGGGTACACCTTCTTCAATTGGTAACTTACAATCTGGCAGCGCTTGAGGAACAGATACTTGTAGGTCTTCTCCTGATAGATGACCGAGAATACAAGATTGGCCAGCTCGGTCTTTTCGGCATATCCGCAATAGAGCAGGCCCTTGCCTACAAACTCCTTCTCAGGAGCGTCGATGACCTGATAGGTACCATCCTTGCGTATGATCAGGACACGGTCGAACGTGCTCACTTCCAAGAGAGTGTTTCCCGTCTTGACCCCATACCCGAGATAGCCATTGGCCGGGTCGTACTTGACGGCGAGGTTGCGCTCGGCAACTTCCTTGACGTCGATCAACTCAAACGTCTTGATGGTTGTCTTGCGCTGATGTTCCTTAATGCCGAGCATCGTCTTCAGCTCGGCAATATAGGAAAGAGCATACCCGATCAGATTTGCAAGCTTTCGCTCGATTTCGGCAACAGTATCATTGATCTGGTCAATCTCTTCCCGGTTCTTCTCAATATCGAACAAGCTGATGCGCCTGATGGGAATCTTTAAAAGACGTTCGACATCCTCAAGCACTACAGGCCTGAACAATTGCTCCTCAAAAGGCTTAAACCCGGTTATGACCGCCTTGTTCACCTCTTCTGCACTCTTCTTCTGCTCGATTCGTTTGTAGATGCGTTCCTCTATGAAAATCCGCTCCAGGGTTCGGGCATGCAGCTTATCCAGCAGATGGCCTTTCTCCAATTCAAGCTCCGCCTTCAACACAACCACCAAATGTTGGGCATGCCAATCCAGAATCTCATGCACCCCCATGATGGTCGGCACGTTGTCACGAATCACCAACGGGTTGATGGACAGCTTCGTCTCGCAATCGGTATAGGCATACAAGGCGTCGACAATCTCCTGTGCATACGTGTTGCGCGCCAGATTGATTTCTATATTCACCTTTTCAGCGGTGTAGTCGTTGATCGAGCTGATCTTCAGCTTTCCCTTCTTGGCAGCTTCCTCCACCGAACGAATCATTGCCTCGCTGGTTGTGCCATAGGGAAGTTCCTCAATAATAATCCGCTTCGGGTCAGTAGTATTGAGCTTGGCCCTAACCGATACAGAACCTCGTCCATCGCGATAGTCCTCAACGTCAACAATGCCCCCGCCAAGGAAATCGGGATACAATTGATAGCTCTCCCCCTTCAAGGAAGCCGCCATTGCATCGAGCACTTCCAATGGGTTGTGGGGAAGAATGTAGGTACTCATACCTACCGCAATACCACTGACACCTTGGATCAGGACGACGGGGATCTTCGCCGGGAATACTACCGGTTCCTGGTTTCTTCCGTCATACGAGTCGACAAATTCCGTCAGTTCAGGGTTGTACAACACCTTCTTGGCGAAGGGAAGCAAGCGACACTCAATATAACGAGCTGCCGCCGCACTATCACCGGTAAGAGAGTTTCCAAAGTTTCCTTGTCGTTCGATGAACAGGTCGCAGTTGGCCAGGTTGACCAAAGCCTCATAAATGGAGGAATCCCCATGCGGGTGGTAACGCATAGCCCAACCCACCACATTGGCAACTTTGTGGAACTTTCCGTCATCCATTTCAAAAAGAGTGTGAATGATACGCCTTTGTACCGGCTTGAATCCGTCACCTAAGTCGGGAATCGCCCTCTCCTTGATGACATAGCTTGCATATTCCAGAAAATTTCGTTTGAAAATTGAGTGTGCCTGGGTCATTAGATCAGATTCTCCATGATGAATTCGCGTCTATCGGGTGTATTGCTACCCATATAGAACTCCATGGTTTTATGCATCTCATTCATACCTGCTATCGAGACAGGAATGAGGCGCATATCCTCACCGATGAACTGACCGAACTCCTTGGGGTCGATCTCCCCAAGGCCCTTGAATCGGGTCACCTCGCTGTTCTTGATCTGGGCAGTGGCGTCGTCACGCTGATGCTCACTGTAACAGTAGACCGTCTGGTTTTTGTTGCGTACCCGAAAGAGCGGAGTCTCCAGGATGTACAGCCTGCCTGCAAACACCAAATCCTCAAAATAGGTCAAGAAGTAGGTCATCAGAAGGTTTCGGATATGAAACCCGTCGGTATCGGCATCCGTTGCGATGATGACTTTGCCATACCGAAGCCCTTCCACCCCGTTTTCGATTCCCAGGGCAACCATCATATTATACAGTTCAGCGTTCTTATAGATTTCAGTTTTCTTTTTGCCGTAGACATTGACGATCTTACCCCTGAGGCTGAATACGGCCTGGGTCATGACATCACGTGTTTTGGTGATGGTTCCGCTGGCACTGTCACCTTCGGTCAGGAAAATCATCGAGTGTTCGCACTCATCGGGATGCGTGGTACTTTGTCCGAGGTGGTATTTGCAGTCCTTGAGCTTGGGGATGTTCAGCGATACTTTTTTTGCCGACTCCCTCGCCCCTTTCTTGACTTCATTGAGCTCCTTGCGAAGCGCCTCATTGTTGATAATCTTTTGATAGAGCTTTTGGGCTTCCTCTGCATTCTTGAGCAGGAAGTCCACGATGGCATCGCGCACCTCGTTCACAATCCAGGTTCGAATTTCGGTATTGGAAAGCTTGTTTTTCGTCTGGGACTCAAACACCGGATCTTTCACCTTCACCGCAATAGCTCCGACCACTCCCTCACGGACGTCCTGGGGTGCCCAGTTCTTCTTGAAATGCTCGTTGATACCTTTGAGAATACCCTCCTTGAAGGCACTCTGATGGGTTCCCCCATCGGTGGTATGCTGGCCGTTTACATAGGAAAAATAGTTCTCACCATAGGAACCCGCCACGTGGGTCAGGGCGAATTCCATTTGCTTGGCCTGATAATGAATAATGGTATACAGACCCTCGGTACCAACTTCCTTATCCAACAGGTCCAACAACCCATGGGCTGACTTGTAGACTTTGCCGTTGTAATCGAGACAAAGACCGGTATTCAGGTAGGCATAGCTCCAAAGCCGGGAGAAAATGAAATCCTCGTTGTAGGCATAATCACCGAACAACTCGGGATCGGGGGTGAACACCACCTCTGTCCCATCGGCTTCCTTGGTCTCCCCTGTCTCCTCTTTCAGTAATATGCCCTGTGAAAAAGTAGCACTGTGGTACTTTCCTTCCCGAAAGCTGGTGACCATAAAATGCGAAGAAAGGGCGTTGACCGCCTTCGTACCCACTCCGTTCAAACCAACGGAGAATTGGAAAACATCGTCGCTGTATTTTGCACCGGTGTTGATGATCGAAACACAATCGACCACCTTGCCCAAAGGAATACCTCGGCCATAGTCCCTCACCCGTACTTCGCACTCTTTGCGACGGATGAGAATTCTGCTGCCATAGCCCATGATGAATTCATCGACGCTGTTGTCCACCACTTCCTTAAGCAGGATGTAAATGCCATCGTCGACATGCGTGCCATTCCCCAACCGTCCGATGTACATGCCTGGACGCTTTCGAATATGCTCCAGCGCACTTAACGTTTGGATTTTCGATTCATCATACGTTGTCTTTGCCATATTTGGGGATTATATCAGAATTCCTTGAGTAAGGCAAAATAGTATCCACTTTTGCTCTTGCGATATAAAACCAGCTATATTACCCTGCTCCTATGGATACGATTCTCCTCCTATATATCGGCTTAGCACTGATACACTTGAGTCTTCGTTCTGAAGGCCTAAAAAACCTGGGCTCATTGACCAAGGTCCTGCTCATGCCACTTCTCATGATGTATGTGCTGAAAAATGGTGCAAAGCCTCTGCTGCTCTGCTCACTGGCATTGGCAACGGTGGGAGATTACTTTCTTACCAAGGCATCCAGAAAGAATACTTTCACCTTGGGCATGATCAGCTTCGCCCTCGCACACCTTTGCTATTCCATGCATATACTCCTTACTCCGCTGCAATGGCTGCCCATCGGTATCGGATTGCTGCTTGTACTCGCACCCTTCTTCTATTTGCTCAAACTCCTGAAATATTCACCCTTCAAAATCAGATACATCCTCTATGCGGTCAACCTGTTTGCCATGACGGTTCTGTGCTTCGGCTCCGGTTCAATGCTGGCTTCGTTGGGAGCCTTGGCTTTCATCATCTCCGACGGTATGATAGCTATGGGAAGTTTGAATCGACACCAATGTACCGTCACTACTGAAATGGCCATGTATATACTTGCCCAACTGTTACTGATTCTGGGATTGGTAACCTTGTAGGAGAACGCATGCACGAAAAAAAAGTGAATCCCTATGCCCACAAGAAAAAGGAAGGGTTGGCAGCCGGAAGCCTTATCTATGTCGGCGATACCCTGCCTCAGCAGACCAGTATCCATACCCATATGTACCGAAGTGGCTCCTATCGGATGGAAAATGGGTATACGCAAGCCGAGAAGGAGAACCTCCGTTGGGTCGAGATCTCAGGCCTTGAGGATATCCAGGCCATCGTAAAGATTGCCAAGGAGTTTCAAATCGCCAACCTCAGCCTGGAGGACGTGTTTTCCACCGACCAGAGGCTTAAGCTCGACCAATACGATGCCTACCTTTCGGTCACCTTGCGCATTCTGGAACACCAAGGGACCCAGGAACAGCAACTTACCCTGTTTCTCGGTGATGGCTGGGT
>Ga0172378_10006583_pt1 | contig 10847 bp, 16 predicted proteins | sample GrowelOW332metaG_FD_119755 | JGI IMG/M metagenome (GOLD analysis project Ga0172378, IMG submission 119755) | Groundwater microbial communities from an aquifer near a municipal landfill in Southern Ontario, Canada - Pumphouse #3_1 metaG | ecosystem: Environmental > Aquatic > Deep subsurface >... | reverse complement strand
TCTATTCTTCCTAAATATTCTTTTAGTTTGTCACTATATTTTCTTGGTAAATCAACTTCTACTTTATTAATTTCAATTTGTAAATCGCACATCTTCTCTAAATAATCTTTAGAATTTTGCACTTTTTTAAAGGTTTCATCTAGTGTATCGCCAGCAATATACTTTTTAATTACAATGACTTTATTGTCTTTAAGTTGCACTTCTTCAATCCCGTAAATAAACTTTATTTATTAAATCATTCAATAATTTAATTCTTTTACTTTCTTCATACATCTCAATATATGGGATGCTTTTATAAATTTTTCCATTTTCTAAATAAACTGTTCCTAATGCGCCTGTTCCGATTTTCTCCATATTTAATCTCCTGTTAATAGTGGCAATTTTTAAAACCTTTAAATTTTATTATTTACATCAAAATATAAAATCTATGAATAATACAAATTTAACTGAGATTTTAATTTTTCTACATTAAAAATCAATTAAAAAGTTTGATAAATCTAATCAAGTTTCCTAACATAATATCAAAAAAGACAACCACTTTAATACAAATGTAAAAGGATGTCTTCACAATATTTTATAATAATTACCCTTGGTTTTTATTTATTTTATTAGATATCACAATCGAGTAAATATAAATAATTACAACAGCTAACATTATTAGACTTAAACTAACAATTACACATATTATTCCGGAAACAAATATATTAATTATTACCATGGCTAATCCAGTAATCATTAGACAAATGCCACCAAAAAGTTGTGATTTCTTCCATACGATTTCATTGCTTTTTGTCCATTTATTTCTTAATCCAACTACTGAATTCATTTTAGCTTTTGGCATAATATTACCAATTATCATTAATAAAACGCCTAAACATCCAAAGGTTATTTGAAGAAAATTTTCAGCTTTAATAACTGGTTGCTCGATATTTATAAATGCCATAACAATTTGATATACAGTTATTACAATGAGTATACTTAATAATAAATTACTAGAAATCATAAAAATCTTTTCGTTATTTTTACCATTTGTTTCTTCTTTAGTAACTCGCAACTTACGTATAATTTCCATTAAAATAACGAATACTAAAGCAATAAACGGAACAAGCAATAACTCATATTTACTTCCGTATCTATCAACTTGCAAATTAATATCATAATGCATTGGGATTTTATCAGGCAAAAACGGAATCGAAACTATATAAGCCAGCAATAATATTCCAAGCAAGACATATGTTAAGATTTGTTGTTTTTTCATTATTTATTTCCTCCCTTTAAATTGTAAATCCACATGATTGCTTCATCTAATACAGTTAAATTTAATTCATAATAAATAAAGTTTTTATATTTTGTTTCATAAATCAGATCTGCTTTTTTAAGTTTTGCCAAGTGATAAGAAAGAGCTTGTGGCGTCATATCAAGCGCAACAGCCAAATCACCCGATGAGATTTTTCCTTCTCTTAATTTTTGTAAAATATTTCTTTCGGTTTCATTACCCAAGGAACTTAATATATTATTAATTGACATTCCATCGCTCCTATTCTATTTCAAAATATATTTAAATAGATAATATCAGTAGTAAAACTTTTTAACAATGGTATTTCTAAATAATTATCAATAATTCAAAATTAATAAAAAGAGAGCAACAATACTTAAAAAGCATTAAGCCCGGAAGCCTACAAAGTTTTAGGTATTGAAGAATCGAATTCAAAATTAAAAAACTGGTACACTCGAAAATGTAAAGACTACGAACGTTGTTTATGTCATGAAGATTACATATTTTTTTACTGGTTGTATTTGGAATTTGCTTCTTTATCTATTATAAAAAAGTAATATTATTATAAATTTACTCTTTTCCTTTTTATTGAGCTAACCTTGAACAAAAAATACGTTTGGAATAAAATAAAATTGTAGAGAAAGTAGTTAGATCTTAGTGCAGCACATCAGTATACCATCTGTAGAATAGTGTGCTTCAATAGACGAGATTCGCATAACAAAAAACAATGCTTGCTGTATAAGTAATTTATTCATAAAGTGAGTTTTATAATACGGAAAAGCACGTATATTTTTGTTTTAAAACAATAATGTAAAAACATATTATCTAAAAACGAAGAAATAGATTATAGACACGAAGAGTAGTAGTCGTTTGAGTTTGCGCTTCGCTTCCTTGTAATTAAAAAAATATAAGGACATATCGATCTATGAAAACAAAGAAAATCGTAGCATCTGAAGTTGTACATAAAGATGAAGCCAAAGAAAGGCTTATATTTTCGGCTACCCATACAGAAACAGAATTTTTTGATACATTAAATACATCGATAAACGGACTTACCGATAAACAGATTGAGTCTTCCAAAGAAAAATATGGTAACAATATTGTTGCTCACGGAAGGAAAAATCCTTTATTAAAAGAATACTAAACGCGTTTATAAATCTCTTCACAGCAATTTTATTTGTACTTGTGGTCGTATCTATAATAACTGATATTATATTACCGAAAATCGAAGAAAAGAATTACATTACTGTAATTATCATTACTTCAATGGTAATGATTTCGGGAGTGTTGCGTTTTGTTCAGGAAACGAGAAGTGGCAACGCGGTAGCTCAACTCAAGAAAATGATTTCTACCAATGCTTGCATCGAAAGAATCGAACAAGACAAACAGGAAATTCCAAATGAAGATATTGTCGTTGGCGATATTGTTTATCTTTTCGCTGGTGATTTAATTCTCGTGAATGTTCGTTTTTTGTCTGCAAAGGATTTGTTTATAAGTCAATCGGCATTAACAGGAGAAAGTGAACCGGTTGAAAAATTTGAGGTTTTCGATACTAAAAATGGTGTTCTTACCGATAAAAGCAATCTCGCATTTATGGGTAGCACAGTAATAAGTGGAAGCGCAAAAGCCGTTGTCGTTTCGGTAGGTAATGATACAATGCTTGGTTTTATGGCAAAAACGCTAAATTAAAAGCCACCTAAGACGAGTTTTGAAAAAGGCGTAACGCAGTTTCCTGGGTTCTTATTTGCGTTATGCTTGTCTTAATGCCGGTAGTTTTTCTCGTCAATGGATTTACAAAAAATGATTGGCTTCAAGCTTTTTTATTCGCGATTTCCGTTGCAGTAGGGTTAACGCCCGAAATGCTACCAATGATTGTTACGACCAATCTTGCGAAAGGTTCTGTAGCAATGAGCAAGAAAAAAGTAATAATCAAGAATATGAATGCTATCCAGAATTTTGGTTCGATAGATATTCTTTGCACGGATAAGACGGGAACGCTAACTCAGAATAAAGTTGTGCTTGAATATTATCTTGATATTAACGGGAATGAAGATAACAGAATACTTCACCACGCTTTTTTGAACAGTTGGTTTCAAACGGGATTGAAAAACCTGATAGATATTGCTGTCATTGAACGACAAAATAGCTAAGGGAGCGAGGGATTAAAGCAGAACTATGTAAAAATAGATGAAATTCCATTCGACTTTTCCCGTCGCAGAATGAGCGTTGTCGTTGAAGATAAAACGGGGAAAACGCAACTTGTAACAAAAGGTGCAGTAAAAGAAATGATAAAATACTGCACTTATGCGGAATTAAATGGCAAAGTTGTTCCACACGATGATGAAGTAATGAATATTATTCTGAAAAAGACCGAAGAATATAACGAAAAAGGTATGCGTGTTCTTGCCATTGCTCACAAAACGGATCCTGCTCCTGTCGGATAGTTTTCTGTAAAGGATGAGTCGAAAATGATAATGATCGGTTTTTTAGCATTTCTCGATCCGCCAAAGCCAACCACACAAAGCGCAATCAAAGCATTACAAGAATATGGTGTAACCTTAAAAATTTTAACTGGCGATAATGATAAGGTAACAATCAGTTTAGCAAAACATGTCGTATTAGAAGTAAGCGAAGTACTTCTTGGTTCAGACATTGAAGAAATGACTGACGAACAAATTGCAATAAAAGCAGAAAATATAACGGTATTTGCGAAGCTTTCCCTGGACCAAAAAATAAAAGTCGTCAGCGATCTACGTTCAAACGTAAATTCTGTTGGTTATAAGGGAGATGGAATCAATGACGCCGCTGCTATGAAAGCATCCGACTTAGGAATTTCAGTCGATACCACAGTAGATATTGCAAAAGAATTTGCAGATGTCATATTGCTTAAAAAAGATCTGAACGTTTTAAAGGATGGAACATCGAAGGCAGAAAAACTTATGTAAATATGATTAAATATATCAAAATGACCACTTCATCCAACTTCGGCAATGTGTTTTCCGTTCTTGTGGCAAGTGCATTTTTGCCATTTCTACCAATGGCGGCGTTGCATTTGATTCTTCTTAATCTTATTTATGACTTTCCTGCACTGCAATGCTTTGGGATAACGTACATAGTGAATTTTTGTGCAAACCTAATAAATGGGATGCAAAATCTGTTTTTAAATTTATGTTGCTTATATGGGCGACAAGCTCTGTGTTTGATATAACAACATATTTGCTAATGTATTTTTTGATTTGCCCTATGGTTTGCGGAAATCAGTTGTTCCACCAAATTACAGATCCTTCTATGCAATCTTTATATATTGCAACCTTTTAGGCGGGTTGGTTTGCCGAATCAATATGGACTCAAACGCTTATAATTCATATGCTAAGAACAACAAAAATTCCCTTTATACAAAGTCATGCTTCACTGTCGGTTTTAATTCTGACATTAACAGGTATTGCAACAATAACGATTATTCCGTTTACACCGCTCAACAGCATATTGAATTTAGCTGCTCTACCGTCTATCTACTTCGCCTGGCTTGCTCTTATAGTTGTTTGCTATATGCTTTTAGCTACACTTATGAAAAATATATATAAAATTTCTTTAGTAGTTAATTACAAAAATCACAAATTAAAAGCAAGGTATTGAGATTTTTAACATTTTATACTTTTTATTACACTCCAAAAAACTTTTATTGCATAAATAAAAACCTAGAAAATCATCTAAAAATGACCGCTTACAAGCATTAATCTATAAAATTCTTACTTACGGAAAGAGAATATCCCCTATTTCCGTAAAAATAAAAAGATATGACTTTGTATTATTCATATCTTTTATATGGATAGTTATCTAAACATATGTCCTGATAAATCCGAAAAATCCATTACTTTTCTTCCTTTTTACTGTATCCTAAAAATATGTATAAACAAGAGATAGTTTAAGCTAAGCGGTAATACACTGTTGATCTACCAGCGCCTTTTCTACCTATTTTTCCTTCTTCATAAAGTTTCTTCAAGCAATTTTCAACAGAACCTCTTCCGATTTCAGGGCATGATTCCATAATATCACTCTTTGTAAACATACCAATCTTATTTTGGATTGCTTTTAATACCATATCCATGGCAGACATTTTAGTTCCTACAAGATTTACTCTTTCTTCAAAATCTCTATATGCCGCAAGTATTACACCTAAAATGTATTTTATAAATGGTGTGTCATCATTTTTTTCTTCATGCCATCTTTCACTAGATCTTGATAAAGCAGAATAGTAACTGTCTTTTGTGATTTCGATTTTCTTTTCTACTGAAATATATTTACCAACAACATAACCATTTTTATACAAAAGTAAAGTTGTAATTAACCTACCCATTCTACCATTTCCATCGTTAAATGGATGAATACATAAGAAATCATGAATGAATATTGGAATTGCAATTAGTGGGTCAATTCCATACTTTTCTATTGCTTTATTATATTCTTCGCACAATCTTTCAACTGCATCAGGTGTTTCAAATGGTTGGAGAGGCTTAAAGATAACTTCTACTCTTCCATCTGGGTATTTTTCATCAATTTCATTAGGTGTGTCTTTATATTTTCCTCCAAAAGTTTGCTCTGAAAATGAATATAGTATCTTATGAAGTTGAAGAATATACTCTGAGCGAATCGGTACATATTCATAACTTTCATGAATTGTCTTCAAAACATATTTATAACCTAAAATTTCTTCTTCACTTCTATTTTTTGGAGTAACTTTATCGCTCATAAGTTCTTTCAAGCGAGAGCTTGTTGTACCTATTCCTTCAATAGCATTTGAACTTTCTGTACTTTGTCTTTTGGCAATTTCTACCAAATTATCTAATTCCGCAGTTTTTTGCGCAAGATACAATTGTTGTCTTCCCTTAAATTCATGAATCTGAGCGATATAATTAATTACTTCTTGATCAAATGTCCTTTTTACCAATAGTGAGTAATCAAAATTTCTCATTAACCTCCAACCTCCTTTGGTTTTCTCCTAAATTATAGGACCTATTAGGAGATTAGTCAATCAATTAGGAGATTAATCTCCAATTTTATTATTATTTTTAGGATAATAATTAACCTAATAGGAGATTATCTAAACACTTAGTCTTTTAAATCACAATTGTAATTACATAATTATTTAAATTTTAAAACTTCAGCTTTTTAAAAAGTATTAATTTCATTAACCAATTTTCATTTCTTATGTTTGTCATGGACTTTCGTTTTTTTGCAAGGACCTATCGTTTACATATTAGCGCTATCGTTTGTCAGTAGAAATCTTTTGTTTGTAAGAATCTTCCATTTGACAGTAGATAAGAAAGAAACAAAAATGACTCTTGATTTTTCATTTAAAGACCCATCAATTAATCGCTATTAAGCAAAAATTAAGCAAAATATGCCAATTTATGGCTTAAATATATAAAAAGGTTTGATACTCATAAATTTCTTTGTATCAAACCTACGCTTCTTATATGGTGGAGATGCGGAGAGTTGAACTCCGGTCCATATGTCGCCACACATAAACTCTACAAGTTTAGTGTGCGTTTTTCTTTTTGCGTGTTAGCAAACGCCACAAATTCTCACACGCTAGATTATAATTTTTTCGTCAGCAACACATAATCATAGTTACCACTTATCTTCTTGTTATGACGGACAGTTATTCGTAAGAAGCGAAGTAAATAAGGTCCGCGCACTCTCTAATTAAGAGCGAAATTAATCGGCTGAACTAAGCAGCAAATGCGAATTGTCGATTATTGGCAATTATATTTTTTTTGGAATATAACGTTTCCAAGCGACTTGCACTCTATGCCCTGCAGACATATGTCGAAACCAAGACATCCCCAGTGGCAATATATTATATTTTTTTTAACTTTTTAGCAAGAAATATAACGTTTTTTACAATAAATGACCTTATTCATTAACAAATTAGGTTGATATTATGATATATACAAATTAAATACAAAAACACTCTTTTCAAAAACATTAATGATATCCCTATTTTGGATCATAAATTGCCTTAAGAAATTTGTGTATTTTGTTGTTATTTCTTAGGGAAACTGTTTAAAAGTCGTTAGAATATTCACTTTTTAAGAAAAATTAAAAGAAAATCGAACAATAATATTTTGCGTTACTATCTTTTATAGTTTATACTATTTAAGCAAATAAATGTGAAGGAATAACTATGAGTAAAAATTTTAAAGTTGAAAAACAAAAACATAAATTTAATTGGAGAAATCTTCTTCAATATTTTAAAGTCCTTTGGAGCAATCAAGCCGCTCTAAATGCGGGACTTAAATCTAAATGGTACATTGCTGTTATTGTCGCTTTTGTAAGCATTATCTTATCAATTGTCCCAATTACAGTTCATACAGCAACAGGTGCAGGCAGTAAATTTGTCAACACCACTTACGTTTACAATTATGATGAAGGTTTTTACAGTTTCCTTGAAGATGCTAATGAAAAAGGTTATACAATCACTTTTGATCAAACTACAGCAACTTCAAAATTGACTGGTGCAACAACTGCTTCAGCAAATAATTATCTTCTTTATGAACACAGCACTACTGCTGCCGATAATCACGCTTTGAGTAAAGTTGATTTCCAAGTTTACTACATTCCAGAAGGTGTAGAATTTGCAACCGCTCAATCAACAATCGTTGCTTTAGGTGCTAATTCAATTACTGGTCGTGATGTTTCTTACGTAATTTTTGGAACAAAATACTTCGCTAGTGCTTTATATAAACCAGAAACTTATACTTCAGTTGGTGGAGTAAGCGGAGATTATGGTAATTTAACTAGTGAATTTGTGAATTTAAAGAGTTTCCTTGTTACCGATCAAGAAACACGAAACGAAAATGCTACTGCTTCTTTAAAATTATTTAGAACATTCATGGATGAGACCTATATTAATAACCGTGTTACAGCTACTTGGTTACAAGTTGGTGTCATCACTGTTGTCAATACTAGTATAACCTTACTTATGGGTCTTGTTTTATTCTTAATGACTCGTGGAAAGAACAATCCAAACAATGGAATCAAATTCCAAAAATGTTTCAATGTTAGTTATATTTGTGCATTAACTCCTGCAATTCTTAGTTTAATTTTAGGCTTCTTCTTCTCTGGATACGAAATAATGCTTTATGTAATTATCTTTGGCTTCAGAATTATGTGGCTTTCAATGAAAGCTTTGTCTCCAACAGGTCCTGTTCAAAAGTAAATAAAAGGCATCCAAACGGATGCCTTTTTATATATCGTAAATTATTTAATATTTTCGAAATATTTAGAATACAATATGATTTTTGTTTGTAGAAGATGCTGAAATTAAAATCCTGTTACTATAGAAAAAGAAATCAACATTGTTTTTATAATATGAAGATGATCCCTCTTTTGTTGACACCACAAAACCTAAACTAACCATTTTTTGACAGATTTCGGTTTCGCTGTTTTCAAAAGTTAATCCATAAACATTTATAATTCTATCTGTAATTTCAACCCTAGTAACACATAAGGAATCGCTCACGTCAGGATATCCACTAATTAGGTATGTTACATGGACTGTAGGCGCTTTAAAATCGTCAGTTGCTTTATACCTACGATCCAAATATTCACTGGCACCAAACCAACCAGGTAAATAAGTACAATCATTAAAATCACTAGAAGAAACATGATCTGTAATCCAAAAATCAAGATTGGTATCTTTGGGTTTCTTTAAAAATTTTGATGAATCTTCACAACTAAAAAGAAATAACGATAATGCAAGAATTGAACAAAATAGTACATTATGCATGTAATATTTTATATGGTTTTTAATCTCCGTAATCGCTTCCCCTACTTATATAGCCACTATCAATATGAAGAGGATCTAAAATGTCTCCGACTTCTCTATATATGTATCCTTCAAGAGAAACAACTGGACTTTCAAAATCGGCAGTAAAAATAACGTGTTTATTTTTACCGACAATAGTCATCATTGACTTAACAATTTCTGGGAATCTGTCATGAAATCGCTCGGAAAGATAACTAAGCTGTGACTCAAAATTTGGTTCCATATAAAAATCATGATCTTTGTCTATTATATATAGTGAGCAACCAATAAAATGCTTGTCTTCTACTTTTTTAAAATCTTTAAATTCACTAAACTCCATAAAATACTCCTAACTAATGATGATACGATTCGTGATTGTTGATCTTAAATGCTCGATAAATCTGTTCAAGCAAAATAATTCTAGTTAATTGGTGAGGAAAAGTCATTTTTGATAAACAAATTTTAGCCTTCGCTCTTTTCCTTAATTCGTCACTTAATCCAAGCGTTCCGCCAATTACAAGCGCAAAACTAGAAACACCTTGAGAAGTAAGTTTATCAAGCGAACACGCAATCTCTTCGCTTGAATACTCTTTGCTATGTAAGTCTAAAAGCACAATATATTCATCGTTTTTTATTCGCGACAAAATGTTTTCGCCTTCTTCATTTAGTGTTTTTGTCATAAGCGAATCGTTATCGAAACTATTAATTTTTGCTTCCGAAACTTCAACAACAGTTACTTTTGCATAGCGTGACAGTCTTTTTAAATACTCTTCTTGTGCTTCTCGAAGATATGGTTCTTTAAGTGAACCTACACAATATATATAAATTTTAATCATTTAATAAAATCTTCGCTTTCATATTGTTTAGCGCATGTAAGATTTATTTTCATTAGCGAAACACCTTCGCTATTAAAAATTTCTTTATAAGTTTCAAGAGCTTTTTCAGGTGTGTTACATTCTTCGCTTAAATGAGCAAGCATTATACCTTTTGTTTGCTCTCCGACTGCATAGACAAGATATTTAGCGCTCTGTTCGTTAGAGAGATGGCCAAAATCACTCAAAATTCTTTTCTTTAATATTTCTGGACGCGATGAATTTAAAAGCATTTCTACATCATGGTTTGACTCAAAGAAATAATAATTTTTATTTTGTAAATAAGGCAAGGTAGATTCTGGAATGTACCCACTATCAGTTAAATAAATAAGCGAATCTTTTTTATCACTAAAAAGATAACCACATGGTGAAGTTGCATCATGACTCGTTAATAAGGGAGTTACTTTAAAAGAACCGAAATTATATTCTTTAAAAATCTCAAGTTCATGATTTTTAGGAACTTTTAGAGTTCCTGCTCGACAATAAAATAAATCGCTATTAAGAAATGAAATTCCATTTATATGATCACAATGTTCGTGGGTAAAAAAGACATAATTAATATCTTTTATTTTTTTATTTACCTCTTTTAATCCTTGAACAAGACGAGTTTTTGTCGTCCCCATATCGACAAGAATAACTGTATCATCATTATAAATAATGCTAGCGTTCCCTTTAGAACCGCTAGCAATAACATGCATTTTCATATCTATTCATCGCCAGCACTAATATATCTATTAAATTGCGCTTTCGCTTCTTCGCTTGGCGTGTCAAATCTTTGATAAGCTTTAAAGAAAAGAAGAGGAGCTTCACCAAGACGTCCATTACGGTTTTTCTTAATCAAAACACGAATAAGTTCACCAGCATCTGGATTATCATTAACAGCAGGTTT
>Ga0172378_10006582_pt1 | contig 10848 bp, 7 predicted proteins | sample GrowelOW332metaG_FD_119755 | JGI IMG/M metagenome (GOLD analysis project Ga0172378, IMG submission 119755) | Groundwater microbial communities from an aquifer near a municipal landfill in Southern Ontario, Canada - Pumphouse #3_1 metaG | ecosystem: Environmental > Aquatic > Deep subsurface >... | reverse complement strand
TCTGGAGGTTCACATACTCAATGTTAGCAGACATCGAACGAGTTCCGTCGCTATTTCCGTCCCATGCGACAAAAGCCCACAACATAAGTGAAATTACTAGAGAGACGGCAAAAAGACCAAGGTTAGACCTAAGTCTTCCCGTTCCACGTATATTGATCCAGCGATTCAACCTTTCAATATATCTATTAGCTATATCCTGCATTCTCCGAACGTCCTTTGAGCTGCCGCTGCTGCTATTGTTATTATTCTTCATTTGGAACACTCCCCGGCCACTGCTGAACGATCTCTTCTCTCAGCCTGTCCATGAAGTTGGAACCTCTGCCTTCATAGCTGAAATAATGGCCGCATATACTTCTGAGCTGGACCTCGCTCAATGGTTTTGAGAGCCGGCCGCCAACTGCAACTGTGATTTCTCCTCGTTCTTCAGAAACAGCTATAGCAAGAGCATCAGACATCTCTGTAACACCGAGGGCAGCTCTGTGCCTGGTCCCGTACCATCTTGAAATGTCAGTCTTTTCTGTGAGCGGCAAATAACATCCAGCTGCTATGATATTATTCTGGTCTATGACTACCGCACCGTCATGAAGGGGAGTGCCAGGCCAGAAGATCGATACCATCAATTCCTCTGTTATGTCTGCCTTGAGAGAAACAGCTGTCCTCCATACCTCTTTAAGGCTTGTGTTTCTCTGAAGTACACAAAGAGCTCCTATCCTCTGAGATTTGCAGTAAAGCATAGCCTTGGTGAGGTTATCGGCTTTTATGTCTACCATCTCTTCGTTGTTGTCAACTTTCCACAGATGCCCCTTGCCAAGTTCTTCAAGCATGTGCCTCAGTTCAGGCTGGAACAGGATGGGGATTACAATAATGAAAGCACTCAAAAGTTTTCCAATCATCCAGGAAAGGCTTCTCAGTTCAAGGATGTTAGCTAAAGCGCCGATCAGTCCTATGATCATTACACCTCGTATGAGCTGCATGGCACGAGTTCCGACCAGGAGCAAAAGAACTCTGTATATAATAAAGGCAACAATAAAAATGTCAGGGATATCCTGCCAGCGCAAATCAAAAAACGGCAATGGTACCACCTCCTTTTAAAAGCTGCGGCGTAAAATATGCCGCGTGAAGCTGCCAGGTGTAACGTCTGGCGTGAAACTGCGACAGAAATCAGTCGCGTGAAGCAATGGTGAAGCAGTTGTTAAGGGCTGCCAGGTGGAACGTCTGGCGTGAAACTGCAACGTGAAACGTGTTGCGTGAAGCCGTGGTAAAGCAATTGTTAAGGACGGATCCAATTCATTGCGGCTGCTTTGGGTCGCAGTCTTTACAACCGCTTCACCATTGCTTCACGGCGATAAAATCGCCGCTTCACGCCGGTGGTCTTCCGGCAGCTTCACGCCTGCTGCTACTCTCCCCTGAGTTTTCTGAGCAGCGCAAGATTACCCTCATCACCCATTCCCTCTTTGGGCGTTTCAAGTACTGCCGGGACATCTTCGAATCTTTTATCGTTTACCAGCATTGAAAAGGGGGCAAGCCCTATAGTTCCTTCTCCCAGGTGCTGGTGCCTGTCTTTTTTGCTTCCTTTTTCCATCTTGCTGTCACTAAGATGCCAACAATGTATCCTTTCCAGGCCAACATTCTTTTGGAGTATTCCTACCAGCCTGTTATATGATTCGTAAGTCCTTATCTCATAACCTGCTGCAAAAACGTGGCAAATATCCACACAAAAACCTATCCTGGGATCATCCTCCAAAAGATCAAGAAGGCCGGAAAACTGAGCCACGTCACCGCCAAGCACTGAACCCTGTCCGGCCATGGTCTCAAGCAATATCCGTACTTTCATCTCACAGGTAAGATCGAGCACTTTCCGGAGAGATGCAGATACCTGCTTCAAAGCCTCTTCCCGGGTACCATTGACCGCAAATCCGGGATGGAGGACAACATCGCCGATACTTAAGTTATTACACCTTTCCAGCTCACTGATCAGCGCTTCTTCACTTTTTTCTCGTGTATCGTCTGTACCTGCAAGGTTTATCAGGTAAGAAGCATGAGACACCACTTTTTTAACTGAGCTATCTCTAGATGCTATATAAAAATCCTCGATCTCCTGAAATGAGAGCGGCTTGTTTAGCCATTGACGCTGGTTCCTCGTGAATATCTGCATTGACTCACAGCCAACTGCGTCAGCTCTCTGATATGCTTTGTGAAGGCCTCCCGCAGTTGATATGTGAGCTCCTATAAGAGCCACTACTGGCTCCGCCCCAGATAAACAACACCGCGTATTCCGTCAAGAGTAATTAACATACCGTCCTCGACCGCATCAAATATCCCGGAAACTCCAACAATTCCAGGAAGTCCCATATCTAAAGAGGCAACTGCAGTATGACAGGAAAAACCGTCCTCTTCACTGACGACGCCTGCAGCCCTTTCCATGGAGGGGATAAACCCCCTGTCAGTTTTTCTTACGACCAGGATCGAACCAGGTGTTACCTTCTCATTTGCTTCCTCGCAGCTCTCTGCCTTGCAAACGACCCCTCTGACTTTTCTTTTTATAAGCGAAAGTCCTTTACCAATTATTTCTCCAACAGTATAGACCTGAACTAGGTTAGTACTGCCCGGAACTCCAAGTGGGATCCCAGATGTGAACACTACGTTATCTCCGCCTTTAATAAGCCCTTCTTCCTGGACTAAGGAGAGAGAATTTGAAACAGATTCTTCTACATCTGTAGTGAATGGACAAACCAGTGGATATACTCCCCAGACAAGCGCCAGTTCACGCCATGTTGAAAATGACGGTGTCAGAGCAATGACCGGACAGTCAGGTCTGTATTTGCTCACCATTCTTGCTGTTGACCCGCTCCTCGTTAATGAAAGGATAGCAGCAGCACATACTGTTTCGGAAATATCCCGTGCAGCACGGCTTACAGCATCCGCTATCTCTCCGCAGTTGAAAAAGATCTTTGGTGTCCTTTGCCATTCCCTGAGGTTTTCTTCTGTCCTCATCAATATTTTATTCATTATCTTTACTGATTCAACAGGATATTTGCCGCTTGCTGTTTCACCTGAAAGCATAACTGCATCTGCACCGTCTATTACAGCATTGGCGACATCGCTTGCCTCTGCCCGCGTTGGCTTTGGATTACGGATCATTGAATCAAGCATCTGAGTTGCGACTATAGCCGGCTTTCCCTGTGAGCGGCATTTTTCGATTATCTCTTTCTGTACCATCGGGACATCCTCGGTGGGCATTTCTACACCAAGATCACCCCTAGCGACCATTATTCCGTCAACGACAGCAAGTATTTCATCTATATTTTCGACCGAGTGTCTTGTTTCTATCTTTGCGATTATCTTTGATTCGCCCGAATTTTCCTCCAAAACTTTTCTTACGCCAATGATATCTTCCTTTCCTCTGACGAAAGAAACAGCTATATAGTCAACTTTGTGCTCAACACCCCATCTGATGTCGCTAATATCCTTATCTGTAAGTGTCGGTACTGAAAGGTTCGCTCCCGGCACGTTGACGCCCTTCTTTTCACCAAGTTCTCCGCCTACCAGGACACGGCATTTGATCGCTGCGGGGTCAAGGGCTTCGACTGACAGAAGAATAGAACCATCGTCTATAAATATTTCCTGACCAACAGAGACCTCCTTATAAAGATCAGGATAATCTACATATACTCCATCTGCGTTCCCCACAACGTGCTCAAAGAAAAGATAGAATTCTTTCCCCGATTCAAGCCAGACCTTTTCATGATTTGGCAGCATGCCGGTCCTGATCTCAGGGCCCTTTGTGTCGAGCAGTGTCGCGACAGGCCTGCGAAGTTTGGCTTCGACTTTGCGGACATTGTCAATTGTCCTTGTATGCGAGGCATAGTCTCCGTGGCTGAAGTTCATACGAGCAACATTCATCCCGGAGCTTACAAGCTGAGTGATGGTCTCCTCCTCCCAGCACGCCGGACCCATGGTGCAAATTATTTTAACTTTTCTCTCTAATCTTTTCATAATAGGTGAATACACCTTTTACTTTCCGCTCTTGATCTCACCGTGTTTTGTCAATATAGTGGCAGAGCCTCTAATTTTCATTGCCGATATGTGTTCTGTAAACTGGGCGATCCATACTTCCCCTTCGTCAAGCTTCTCAGTGTGCAGAAACCTGTTCTCGGCACCTCTCGTTACACCTATGACTGTAACTCCGTTCTCAAGCGCTTTCACCGCGATATAATCTCCGCCGGTAAGGCGTCCTTCGCTCTCGCTCTGAGGCATGAATACCTCTCCTCTCGTCTGCTTTTGTTCGTCAGGAACAATATGCCCTGCCCTTTGATTGATCTATGATATCCGCACACAGTTTCTCGTTAAGGTCTACCTTGATCGACTTGAGCAAGGAGACAACTGTCTGTTCAGAATTAACTAATTTAAGCAGTACGTCATACTTTCCCGGATGTTTGCGAAGCAGTTTGCAGAGATCTCCATAAAAAACCTCTCCCAATCCATCCGCTTCAACAGTAATTGTAACATGTGGCACAAGGAACAACTGAAAATCTTCTTCAGGGTATACCTCATCGGCAAGTATGGAAAGTCCCCTGTCCTGTCTCACCTGTCCCCTGATAAAGTAAAGAGCTCCTATATTCAGAATTGGCTTGTATTTGCTCCACTGTTTCGGGAACATCACAGCTTCGATAGTTGCTTCAGAATCCTCAAAATCCAGGACTCCCATAGGGTCTCCTTTTTTTGTATAGCGCTCCTTATATGAAGTAAGCAGACCGGCTGTGACGACCTGCTGGTTACCGGCCTGCCAGAGCTGCATATCTGAGAATGAGCAGTTGATATAGTTCTTGATAATGGGGAAATAGTTATCGTAAGGGTGACCTGAAATATAAAGCCCCATGCTCTCTTTTTCAAAATCGAGCTTTCCCCTGACAGAAAAATCTTCACATTCATCCATCACCGGGTCGAGCACAGCGTCCTCAACATTGTCGAAAAGAGAGCATTGATTGGTATCAGTACACCTTTTTGACGCGTACTCCAAAAACGAAGGCAGCGCGTTAAGAAGCTTTGCCCTGTTTTTTTCAAGGCTGTCGAAGGCTCCTGATTTTATGAGGTTCTCTATTACGCCCCTGTTTACCACCCGCGTGTCTATTTTCAGGAAGAAATCCCAGAAGGATTGAAATGCACCCTCTTTATCACGCAATTCTATGATGTTTTTTACTGCGCTGTGTCCTACCTTTGCAACTGCAGATAGCCCAAGCCTTATTATCTCTCCCGATGCAGAGAAATCTTCTTTGGATTCATTAATATCAGGGGGCAATACGGAGAAACCGGCCTCTCTCACACTTCTTATATACTGCCCCAGTATGCTCATTTTGGATCCAACTATGCTGGAAAGATACGCAGCGAGAAACTCCGGCCCGTAATTGGCTTTGAGCCAGGCGGTCCTGTAGCTTATAAGGGCATAGGCCGCGCTGTGAGACTTGTTGAATCCATATCCCGCAAATTTTTCTATGATGTCATAGATCTCTCCGGCTTTTCTTGCATCTACATTGTTTTTGACTGCACCGCCGATGAATTTCTCACGCTGTTCAGCCATGACCTCGACTTTTTTCTTTCCCATTGCCCTCCTGAGGAGGTCGGCTTCCCCAAGAGTGTAGCCTGCAAGTGCGGACGCGCTCTGCATGACCTGTTCCTGGTACAGGATGACTCCGTAAGTCTCCTTCATAGATTCTGCAAGTGCCGGATGGAGGAAGTGGACCGGTTCTTCCTTGTGTTTGCACCTTACATACTGGTCTGCCATTCCACTTTCCAGCGGTCCCGGTCTGTAAAGGGCGACAAGGGCTATCAGGTCTTCAAAACAGTCAGGCTTCATCCTTATGACCAGTGCGGTCATACCGCTGGATTCGAGCTGGAATACCCCCAGGGTGTCACCACGCTGAAGCATTTCGAATGTCTTCTGGTCATCCATCGGTATCTCTTCGAGGTCTATGGTCCCTTTGCCGTTGGACTTGATATTTTCCAGCGCCCCCTCAATAACAGAAAGCGTCCTTAACCCAAGAAAATCCATTTTTACAAGCCCCAGCTTTTCAACAGGATCCATTGAATACTGTGTCACTATCTGGTTTTCTCCGAATTTTCTCACCGGGACCATTTCAATTATAGGTTTAGGAGTAATGACGACGCCTGCGGCATGCTGCGAACAGTGTCTTGAAATCCCCTCTATGTTAGCTGATATGTCGAGGAGTTTCCTTACCGCAGGTTCGGTATCGTATATGGCCTTGAGGTCAGGGACTCCTGCAAGCGCCTCGCCTATGTTGGTGATCCCGGATTTAAGTGAATCGGGTATCAGCTTCGTGACTCTCCTAACGTCAGGAACAGTCATTCCTAATGCCCTGCCAACATCCGTGATCGCGCCCTTACTCTTCATCCGGTCGAAGGTAATGATCTGTGCTACCCTGTCACTGCCGTACTTTTGCACTATATACTCTATAAGTTCGTCCCTTCTTTTATCGGAGACGTCAGTATCGATATCAGGCATGCTTATGCGTTCCGGATTAAGAAAACGTTCAAAGAGCAGATTGTATTTGATAGGATCAAGGTCTGTTATGCCAAGTGACCAGGCCACCACTGAACCTGCTGCGGATCCTCTTCCGGGGCCGATCGGTATGCCCCTGTCCTTGGCAGCGGAGATGATGTCCGCAACTATGCAGAAATAGCCTGGGAATCCCATTTGTTCAATTACGCTGAGTTCGTAGTAAAGGCGTTCAATATAATTTTCCGGAGGGGAATCGCTTTTAAGTCTCTTTTTGAGACCCGCCTCTGCTGTCCTGCGCAGATAAGACTCCAGGGTCTCACCCTCGGGAAGCGGAAATTCAGGAAGGTAATAATGTCCCATCTCAAGTTTTACATCGCATCTGTCTGCAATTTTCTGCGTATTGAGAAGGCATTCAGGGATATCTGTGCCGAACAAGTCCCACATTTCCTGGGGCGATCTGTAGTAATAATCATTTCCCCTGAACCTGTACCTGTTCGGATCATCTACATTACTGTTTGTCTGGACGCAAAGCAGGACATCATGCCACTCCGCGTCTGTTTTACGCATGTAGTGAACGTCGTTTGTTGCTATCAGAGGATAATTTCCTTTTTTTGCCATCTCGATCAAACTTTTATTGACGATGGCCTGCTCAGGGATGCTGTTGTGCTGCAGCTCAAGGAAGAAATTTCCTTCACCAAGGATGTCTCTGTAAAGTGCAGCTCTGGATAATGCGCCATCCGTGTCACCTTTCAGTATCAGTCCCGGTATCTCTCCGCCAAGACAGGCAGAGGCACCAATTATCCCCTTACTGTATTTCGAGAGCAGTTCATGGTCGATCCTTGGTTTATAGTAGAAGCCGTCTGTGTTCGCAACAGAGACTATCTTCATGAGGTTATGGTATCCCTCTTCATTTTCGGCAAGAAGTATAAGGTGGTACTGGTTTTTGCCCTCCCTGCAGGTGTAGCCGTTAGGGTCGACATAGACCTCGCATCCAAGAATAGGTTTTACTCCCTTAGCCCTGCATTTGTTGTAAAACTCCACACATCCGTACATGACTCCGTGATCTGTAATTGCAATGGAATCCATTCCCATTTCGACAGCAGCCGATGCAAGGTCATCACATTTATTTGCGCCGTCCAGCAGGCTGTATTCACTGTGGACGTGCAAATGAACAAATGGTCTGTCACTCATCAGTCAGCGCTCCCAAAATCATCAGTCTCGTTATCTCCGTTCGCATCCTTGACATAAAGAACTTCAGCCCCAAGCAATTTTATGATTCTGTCAGTGTCGGCAATGAGTGATCCCTTTGGAGCTTTCTCGCGGATATTTGAATTATCCTCCCCGACTCTGTTTTCAACAGGAAGGTTTTCGGGCATCACCGCAGAATTTTCCTTCCCGGCCGGGTCTTTTACCCCACAAAGTTCTTCCAGGGCCTTCGAAAGGAGCTTACGGTTCTGGGGCACCATAAGATATGTATGTGATGGTGAGTGAACATCGGAATCAAGTTTCCATTCTGAATCTTCTATTAAAATGCCGTTATTCAGCAGAGCTGCCCCAATTGCTATCCCCCTGTTTCCAAGCTTTGAAAGGAGTTTTGCATAGTTCTTGTCCGGCAGCTCTTCAAAAGAGGCCGCTTCTGTGGCTTGCAAAGGCGGAATATCCGCAACTCTTTCAGTGAGAGGCTTATGGACATTCGCTGTCGGTTCCGCCTGCCGGACCATGTGGTCTGGTCTTGGCTGCTCTGTCTCTGCTGATCGTAATCTCTCCTGAGGTTTGATGACTTCCAGAACCGAAGACAAGGTATCATTTTTTCCCTCGATGATGTTGACCAGCTCTAACATTATCAGTCCGGAAAAAACCTCCATGCGCATGCCATACCTTGCCCTTGGCAATAGGCTGTTGCAGAAAATGCAGGCGGACCTAAGCTTTTCTGCATTCCAATGCGGAGTTTCTTCCCTGAGGAACTTGCCCTCTTCTTCAGATATCTCAAGGGCTTCCATTCCCTTTTCTCCCCAAAGGGAGAATATCCACATGTCCCTGAATACTGCAAAAAGAGATTCCGTAAGCCTCTCTACTGAAATACCCCTGCCAAGCATTGCGTGGAGTGCTGAGTTTGATTCATTGGGATCAAGGCGGAGGTTTATTACCCATTTTTCCAGTTCTGTCCTGTTGCTTCCACCTGTCAGAGCCTTAACGCTTTCAAGGGTAAGATTTCCCTTTCCAAGAGAAACAGCCTGTTCAGTAAGTGACAGCGCATCCCTAAGTGCACCGTCTGCCTGCCTTGAAATTTCCCACACTGCTTCCATGTCGGCCTGGATATTTTCGGTGGTGCAGACATACGAGACTCTGTTGACCATGTCCGCCATGGATATCCTGTGGAAAGGGATGTGCTGGCACCTTGACCTGATCGTAACCGGCACCTTGTGGGGTTCAGTCGTTGCAAGAAGAAAGACCACGTTTGCGGGCGGCTCTTCCAGAGTCTTCAGAAGTGCGTTGAAAGCTGCTTCGGTAAGCATATGGACTTCGTCGATTATATACACTTTATAAGGGGCGATCAGTGGCTTGAGGTTGACATGACTCTTTAGGTCACGGATCTCATTGATGCCCCTGTTTGATGCGCCGTCTATCTCTATAACATCAAGATGCTCACCCTGGGCGATCGCTTTGCATGCTTCGCATTCACCGCATGGTTCACCGTCTGATCCGAGATTTTGACAGTTGAGTCCTTTTGCGACAAGACGGGCAGCAGATGTTTTACCGCAGCCACGCGGACCTGAGAAGAGATATGCATGACCAAGGTGACCTTCTTTTAAAGCTTCACGGAGGACGCTTACTGCTGCACTCTGTCCTACCATTTCAGAAAATTTCTGGGGTCTGTATCTTCTATAAAGTGAAATGTACATTCTACCCCTCCTATTCAGCTCTATCTATTTTACAGGAAGAACAAGAATTATTGACCTCAGTTTGTGTGAGTAAATATAAAGATCCTATGATCATCAGGCTATTCGTAGTAATCTGCCAACGGGTTATCCCTTCTTGCATCAGCAAGCGTCGTGATCACTCTATCTCTTATTTCAGGTATTGAGGGCATTTCTTCCGGCATTTCATTTTCACTCAATATTACCTTGCCCTTGATGATAAGAGTCTGATCTCCCGGGTCACCATGAACTGTCACATCATATGGAGCAAGTTCCAGCGCAAGGTTATCGTCTAGCCGTCTTTTGAGCTCGTTTAGAAATTTAATTGATCTATCACCTTCAGGCAAGTCAACAAATGTTTTACTATCAATGATCAAAACTGCCCTGCCATCCTTAACTGAGACCTCGGTCTTAAGTCTCTGGACAACATCCTTTCTGTCGACCTCTATTCCATTGTCTTTCATATACTTAAGGGCTGCTTTTACCCTCTCTTCGACTTCAGGGTGGGTCTGGAATATTCCCGGATCTACATAAGCTCTTTTCATACGTTCGACCTGGAGGCGTTCCATCGTTGTAAGCATTGCTGCCGGGTTATAGCCGGCTTTGTACATTATGTCTATTCCTCTTGCATCGGCCTCTTTTTCAAGCTCTATACTGTATGCTCCCATTATCGCAGTCTGAATAGCGCTTGACAGCATTGCGGCAGCCATTCCTCCGCCCTGGGTCGCAGCTATCATTCCTGCCAGTGTCAGCAGATTGAGCCTGTTGTTCCGCGCAGCCTGAATTATGCCATGTGCTCTGTCGGCGTGTACGAATTCGTGAGCCAGTATCGCTGCTGTCTCATCCTCGCTCTTAAGGAAATCAAGCATTCCAGTAGTAATGTAAGTAAACCCTCCCGGAAGTGAAAAAGCGTTTGGATCCTTCATCTCCAGGATCTTCACGTAGTACTGAAGATCCCGCTGAAGATAAGGCGTCAACTTGTTTGCGATCATCGCAAGTTTTGCCTCTCGAGATGGGTCATGAACGCGCGGTATTTCCTTCTCGACCTGCTCGGCTGTCTTCTTCCCTATCTTTATCTCTCTTGAGATGGTCTTATCCGTAGGCTCTGGGGAGGCAGCTGCGAATGACTGTGCAGTACACAGGAGGAGCAGCGAAAAAACTGCCATGATAAAAAGAAAAGATCTTCTCAACATCTTATCCCCCCTTGAACGATGGTGGAACAGCGATTGCAGTTGTAAAAATCGGCTGAGCTGTTGCTGAGCAATGGCTGAGCGATCGCTGAGATACCGTCTTAGCTACTGCTCAGCCATTGCTCAGCTGTATTATTATTCGTAATAATCCGTCAAAAAATTCTCTCTTCTCGCCTTTGTAAGGGCCTTTATTATTTGAGCCCTTATATGAAAAAGGTTCGGC
>Ga0172378_10006581_pt1 | contig 10848 bp, 11 predicted proteins | sample GrowelOW332metaG_FD_119755 | JGI IMG/M metagenome (GOLD analysis project Ga0172378, IMG submission 119755) | Groundwater microbial communities from an aquifer near a municipal landfill in Southern Ontario, Canada - Pumphouse #3_1 metaG | ecosystem: Environmental > Aquatic > Deep subsurface >... | reverse complement strand
GAGTATAAAGTCAAAGAATTAGCATCCGGTGAAGAAGTTACCAGAGACTCCAATGCGCCTATGGCAGCCATGGTATTCAAGACAACTTCTGACCCCTTTGTTGGCCGGCTGAGCTTTATCAGAGTATTTTCCGGCAATATTAAGAGCGACAGCACAGTGTACAATGCCAGTCGTGAAGAGGATGAACGTATTGCCAATGTATTTACCATGCGCGGCAAGACCCAAATCCCTATGAAGGTTATCTGCGCCGGAGATATCGGTGTAGTGGCCAAACTGCAGGTTACTGCCACAGGAGATACGCTAAGCGACAAGAATTCACCGGTGCAGTTTGCTCCTATAAATTTCCCTCTTCCTATGTATACAAGAGCTATTTCTGCTAAGAAAAAGGGTGACGAAGATAAAATCGCCGGGGCTTTGAACAGACTAATGGATGAAGATCCGACATTCATCGTGAGCCGTAATACGGTGACTAAGGAAACCTTAATTAGCGGTATGGGCGATCAGCATCTGGAAATCATTATGGAGCGCATGAAACGTAAATTCGGTGTAGAAGCAACTCTAAAGGCTCCTATTGTTGAATACAAAGAAACTTTGCGGGGAACCGCTGAAGTAGAAGGCAAACACAAGAAACAGAGCGGCGGACATGGCCAATATGGTGATGTAGTGATTAAACTGGAACCCTTGCCACCGGGATCAGGATTCGAATTTGTTGACAAGATTTTCGGCGGCAGCGTGCCTCGTCAATATATTCCTGCCGTAGAAAAGGGCATGAGAGAATCCATTGAGCATGGGGTGTTGGCTGCTTATCCTGTGGTTGATATCAGATGCACCTTGCTGGATGGCTCCTATCATCCTGTGGACTCTTCGGAAATGGCCTTTAAGATTGCAGCACATCAGGCTTTCCAAAAGGCTTCGCTGCAGTCCAAGCCTGTTCTGCTGGAACCATACTATAATCTGGATGTTTATTGCGCAGACACCATGACCGGTGACGTTATCTCCGATTTGAATACCAAGCGGGGCAGAATCATGGGCATGGAAACCATGGAAGATGGTCTGTGCTGTGTAAAGGCTCAGGTCCCATATGCGGAAATCTTGGACTATGCCGTTGACTTGCGTGCTCTGACCCAGGGCTTAGGAACCTTCGAAATGAAATTTGACCACTACGAAGACGTTCCGCCTCGTCTCTCTGAGCAAATTGTCGCCGACCGCAAAGAAGCCTTAGCTGCCGAAAAAGAAAAATAAAACACTGTACCACCGGGGACGGTTCTCTTTGGTACAAGCTTGAGAAGGGGCCTGCGTTTGCAGGCTCTTTCTTGTTCGCCTAACCTGTCCCCGGTGGTACAGCAGGTGAAACAATTGTTACACTAGAGGTTGCCATTTTAACAATAATATTTTATAATTTATAAGTCAGGATATTTTCCTGGCTTGTATTGATTACCCAAAATTTATTAGAGGAGCGCGTAGCATGAAGAAAATTGATAGCGAAAGTATTAATACTTTACGTTTCTTATCCATCGATGAGATTCAGGAGGCTAATTCCGGCCATCCAGGTTTGCCCTTAGGTACAGCACCGCTGATGTACACAATCTGGGACAGATTTATGCATTACAATCCCAAGGATGCAAACTGGTTTAATAGGGATAGATTTGTGTTATCCCCAGGTCATGGCAGCGCCCTGCTTTATGCTATGCTACATTTAACAGGCTATGGCCTGACATTGCAAGACTTGAAAAAATTCCGTCAATGGGGCTCACTGACTCCAGGTCATCCTGAATACGGTGTGACCGCAGGAGTGGATGCTTCCACAGGACCTTTGGGCCATGGTTTCGCTATGGCAGTTGGCATGGCTTTAGCAGAGGAAATGCTGGCAGCAAAGTATAATAAAAAAGGCTACAAAATTGTGGATCACTATACTTACGGCATTACTTCCGATGGGGATCAGATGGAAGGCGTTTCTTCAGAAGCTGCTTCTTTGGCTGGAACCTTGGGCCTTGGCAAATTGATTTTCCTCTATGATGACAATAAAATTTCCATTGAAGGTGACACCAAAATCGCTTTCCGGGAGAACGTGGGCGCACGCTTTGAAGCTTACGGCTGGCAGGTATTAAGAGTCGAAGAGTCTGAAGATATTGATGCTCTGGAAGCTGCCATTAAGGAAGCTAAGAAAGACACACAACATCCTTCTCTGATCATCGTTCGTACTCACATTGGTTTCGGCAGTCCTAAGCAAGACAGTGCCAGCTGCCATGGATCACCCCTGGGGGCCGACAATGTGGCTTTGACCAAAGAAAAAGCCGGTTGGGATTCTCAAAAAAAATTCTTCGTTCCTTCCATTGTAAAAAAACATTTTACTTCCAAAGCTAACGCCGGGAAGAAAACAGAGGCAGCCTGGAACAAGCTTATGACTAAATATGCCAAAGCTTATCCTGATTTGGCGGCAGAACTTCAAGACAGGATTGCCAACAAGTTCACTGTTAATCTCAAAGCGCTGGAAAAAATATTCGACGGCAAAGAAAGCGTTTCCACACGTGAAGCTTCCGGCAATATTCTCCAAAGCCTGGCTAAGATGGTACCGGCTTTGACGGGTGGCAGTGCTGACTTAGGTCCTTCTAATAAGACTGTTATGAAAGATTATTCTTTCTATGAGCAAGAAGATAAAACCGGACGCAATATCCACTTTGGGGTAAGAGAACACGCAATGGGTGCCATCGTCAATGGTTTGTGTTTACATGGCGGAATTATTCCTTTTGGTGCTACTTTCCTCGTGTTCGCTGATTTTCTTCGTCCTGCCGTGCGCATGTCTGCGCTGATGGGAATTGGCAGCATTTATGTGTTTTCCCATGACAGTGTTTTTGTGGGCGAGGATGGACCTACTCATCAACCTATTGAACAAGCTATGAGCCTGCGCATGATTCCTGGTGTTTCAGTGTTCAGACCTTGCGATGCACTGGAAACAGCCATTGCCTGGGAATGTGCTGTAAAAAATCGTCAGCAACCAACCTGCATTCTTTTGACTCGCCAAGGATTGCCGGTTTTGCATGACTACGTTAAAACTATTAATGCCAATGCGGTAAAGGGCGCCTACGTTCTTTCTCCCGCTGCTAAAGGCAAACAAAAGGCTGTCATTCTGGCAACTGGCAGCGAAGTACATTTAGCTTTGGCTGCTCAAAAGAAATTGGCTGACAAGAAAATTAATGTTAGTGTTGTGTCCATGCCTTCCTTTGACAGATTCGACGCACAATCGCCTGCTTACAAAAAGAAAGTTATGCCGAAAGGTGTACCTTGTGTAGCAGTAGAGGCTGGTGTACCCTTGGGCTGGAGCAAATACACTGGCTCAGATGACAGAGTGATGGGAATCACTACCTTTGGCAAGAGCGGCAAAGGCAAAGAAGTTTATGAAAATTTTGGCTTTACAGTTGATAACTTAGTAAAATTAGTACAGAAAGTGAAATAGTGTTACATTGGGGACGTGTACTTTTGTAACAAAAATACGTACGTTGTCTGCTGTTGTCACCGTAAACATTAACTAAATTTTCCTAAAAAACAACAAATAAATTATAGAATAAAGGAGCGCTTATGAAACATTTACTTACTATTGCAGGTTCGGATTCTTCAGGCGGTGCCGGTATTCAAGCTGACCTGAAAACATTTGCTGCACATGGCTGCTTTGGCATGAGCGTTATTACTGCCGTTACGGCTCAAAACACAGTTGGGGTTACAAAGATACAAAATATTAATCCTGACATTGTAGCGGCGCAGATTGATGCAGTTTTTTCTGACATTCGTGTGGATGCGGTGAAAATCGGCATGGTGTCTCAGACACCTATTATTAAAGTGATTGCCGAACGCTTGGCTCATTACAAACCGTCTATTATCGTGTTGGATACCGTCATGGTGTCAAAGAGCGGGTTCGATTTGTTGGAACCGGAAGCGTGTAGTACCTTGATTAATGAACTTATGCCTTTGGCAAATCTGGTTACGCCTAATTTGCCGGAAGCAGAAAAGATTGTAGGCTACGAAGTAGAAAGTAAAGATATGATGGAAAAAGCTGCGGCCAAGATTATTGCCATGGGGCCAAAAGCCGTACTAGTCAAGGGTGGACACCTGACAGAAACAGCTGATGACTATCTCTATGCTAATGGCAAAGGCGAATGGTATCCGGCTGAGCGTATTGCTACAAAGAACACACATGGTACAGGATGTACGCTGTCCTCGTCATTGGCGGCAGATTTAGCCAATGGGCTCAGCTTAGAAGAAGCTGTCAAAGCTTCTAAGGCTTATGTAACTTTAGCCATTAAGCATGCGCTGCCCCTAGGCCATGGCTGCGGGCCGACTCACCATTTCGTAGAAATGTTCAAAAAGGCAGGAATGGAAAAATAACTTACCAAGGTTGTTTTTTTTGTGGTAAACACAGTAATTAGCTTATCTAAATTTTAAAATACCGGTTGGGAATAATTTCCCACTGGTATTTTTTTCTGCTATAATAATCTTAATGTACAGCGGAAGTGAGGTTTTTGTCATGGAGTCAAAAACTGAAAAATTAGGAAAAAAAGCTTTGAATAAATTTACTAAACGCATCACCGATGAATGGTTCACATTTATTCAGAATGATACAGCCCTCATGAAAGAATATAATGAAGCTGTTCGAGAAAGTTCTCAACAAGGGGTGAATTCTGCCCTGGGCAAACTAATCACTGAAGCTTTTCACTTAGAAAATTTGGGCATTGAAACCAAGCCCAAAAGCATATTACTAAAAAAATACACTAAGCATAAAGTCCAAAGAAGCAAGAAAACTTCTTCAACGGATGATATACCGGAACAACTTAAAGGCACAAATCTTTTTGCCAAACCTAAGAAACGCAAAAAAACTAAATTAGGCAAAAAGCCACGACAACAAACTAAAAATATGGGTGAAACAGGTCTGTTTGAGTAAAGCGTTGTACCACAGGGGACAGGTTAGACGAACAGAATATGTGCCGCAAACCAAGACCCCTGCTCGAGCTTGTACCACCGGGGACGGTTCCGAATGGTACATGACCCCAATTTTCGGGATATGTGTGCCTTTGTAATAAGAGTTACAATTTTGAGAAAGTTGCGATGAGTGGTGTATCACGAAAAAATTGTGTGCTACATCAGAAATTTTGTACCACAGGGGACAGGTTAGACGAACAGAATATGTGCCGCAAACCAAGGCCCCTGCTCGAGCTTGTACCAAAGAGAACCGTCCCCGGTGGTACACAAAAGCAGTGTCAAGTAAAATTACTTGACACTGCTTTTGCTTTGTAGTACAATAGCACAGGTGATATTATGGAAGATACAGATTTCGCAAAACGCATTCGTTTTGGGCGCCTCTACGATTTTTACGGCGGACTTTTGACGGATAAACAAAAAAATATCATGGAGTTTTACTTTTACGACGATTATTCTTTGGCGGAAATTGCAGCCAAAGAAAACACCACACGACAGGCTGTCTACGATTTGCTGAAAAGAGTGGAACAGACCCTGGAGAAGTACGAAGAAAAGCTGAAGCTTTTGGAACGTGATGAGAGCCAGCACTTTGAAGTGCGGGCCGCAGCGAAACTGCTGAAGACCTATATCTTGGAGGGACACGAAGATCCGCGTCTCAAAGAGACTTTGAAAATATTGCAGGACATTGAAGAAAAGGGCAGGTAAACCATGGCTTTCGAAAATTTAACGGATAAACTGACGAATGCAATGAAAAAAATCCGTGGTACCAAAACTGTTACTGAACAGGATTTACGGGCCACTCTTCGTGAAGTGCGTATGGCATTGCTGGAAGCCGACGTTAACTTCAACGTAGTTAAAGACTTCGTTGCTAAAATAAAAGAACGTGCTTTGGGTCAAGAAGTGCAGAGCAATCTTACCGGTGGTCAGCAGGTAGTTAAAATTGTTAACGAAGAACTGATTAAGCTTTTGGGCGGAGAGCAGAGCAAACTGAATTTTGCCCCCAACCCTCCCACCATTGTAATGTTAGTAGGTCTTCAAGGAACCGGTAAAACTACTACGGTAGCTAAGCTAGCCAACCATTTGCGTAAAGAACATAAAAAACCTTTAATGGTAGCAGCGGACGTCTATAGACCTGCAGCTATTACCCAGCTGGAAGTGCTGGGCAAGCAGCTGAACATTCCGGTTTTCAGTTTGGGCGACAAGGTTACTCCTGTAGAAATAGCTAAGCAAGCCATTCAGAGAGCCAATGCTCTTCTGTGTGATACCATTTTGATTGATACAGCCGGCCGTCTCCATGTGGACGAAGAGCTTATGAACGAGCTGAAAAACATTAAGGCCGCTGTTAAGCCTCAGGACATTCTCCTGACAGTTGATGCCATGACCGGTCAAGATGCCGTAACCGTGGCGGATGCTTTTAACAAAGCTTTGGGCATTACCGGCTTAGTCGTAACCAAGCTGGACGGCGATGCCAGAGGTGGCGCTATTCTTAGCGTAAAGGCTGTGACAGGCTGCCCGGTGAAGTTCGTCGGCAGCGGTGAAAAGCTGGACGCTTTGGAACCCTTTTACCCGGATCGTATGGCTTCACGTATTCTAGGCATGGGGGATGTGCTATCCCTGATTGAAAAAGCACAAGAAGCTATCAGCATGGAGGATGCTAAAAAATTAGCAGAGTCCATTAAGAAAAATGAATTTACCCTGGATATGTTCCTGGAACAAATGCAGCAGATTAAAAAAATGGGTTCCCTGGAAAGTATCCTCAGCATGATTCCCGGTATGGGAAAAATCAGTCAGCAACTGGAGGGGGCCGAGCTAGACGGCAAGGAAATGCACCACATTGAAGGCATTATCCGGGCCATGACTCCCAAAGAACGTCGGGACACCAGAATTATCAACGGTTCCCGCCGCAAGCGCATTGCTGCAGGCTGCGGACTGAGAGTCCAGGACGTTAACAAGCTTCTGAAGCAGTTTGAAGAAAGTAAAAAGATGATGAAGCAAGTCCAGGGCATGAACAAGTATGCAAGAAAAGGCAGATTCAAAATGCCTTTCATGCAATAGATTTTCCTAGGTTTTCAATTAATTAAAGGAGGTGAATTTACATGGCAGTTAAAATCCGTTTAAAACGTATGGGTGCTAAAAAGAACCCTTTTTATCGTATCGTTGTAGCTGATGAGCGTGCTCCTCGTGATGGACGTTTTATCGAAACTATCGGGACCTATGATTCAACAATAGCTCCTGCAGTTGTTAAAATCGATGAAGAAAAAGCTTTGCAATGGTTAACTAATGGTGCTCAACCTACTGACACAGTTCGTTCTATGTTCAGCAAGCAAGGTATCATGGCAAAAGTTGCCGAAGCCAAAGCCGCTAAAGCCGCTAAATAAGGGAGGCATTTACAATGAAAGAGATAGTTGAAGTTATTGCTAAATCGATCGTAAATAATCCCGACCAGGTCCAAGTGGAGGAAGAGAAAGACGGTACTTCTGTTGTTCTCAAGCTCCACGTGGCTCCGGAAGATATGGGTAAAGTGATTGGCAAAAAAGGCCGCATCGCTAAGGCTATCCGTGTAGTAATGAAGGCAGCCGCAACCCGCGAAAATGTTAAGGTCATTGTTGATATTGGTTAAAAAGGATGGAAACAACATGGATAAAATGGTTGTAAGAGTTCCTGTAACTATTAAGTCCAAAGTTACTGAACAATTGAAGGCTAAAATAGTTGCTGACCTTAAGAGCAGCGTGCAAGCTGCCAGTTTAGATTTAGAACAATTTGAGTTTGACGCTAGACGTGCTATTAACGAGCAAGCCAATGTTAATTCCGATGCTGTTGCTAGGCTCAAAGAACAAATTGATTTTGAACGTTCCAAGCGTCAAAGCGCTAAAAAAGAAGTTGAAGACAAATTAGAAAGAGCTGAGAACTTGGAAATAGGCAGCGAAATTGGTCACGGTCAGATTGAGCGTTCTGTAGAAATTGCTATAGGAAGCAATCTGGAAGAACTAATGGGCGCTGAAATTGTTGTGGAAGATGGCAAAGTCATAGCTTTTAGGGCGTAAGCATATGAAACAACAAATCATAATTGGCAAAATTGTCGCCCCGCATGGTGTGCGGGGCGAGTTTCGCATTATGCCGGATACGGATAATCCGAAACAGTTTTTAAAAATGAAAAATATCTGTTTGGAAGATGGTCAGAGCTTCACTGTAGAAACTGTGCGTTTCCATAAGCAGTTTGTCCTGATGACAGTTGGGGAAATCACCGACATGGATCAGGCAAACAAATTGAGGAATAAACACATTGTCATCAGCCATGCCGAGCTGCCCGAGTTACCTAAGGGCAGGTTTTATGTGTCTGATATAATTGGGTTTAAAGTAACTACTCCCGAAGGTGAAGAAATAGGCACTTTGAAGGACGTTATTACCCCCGGCAGTACGGATGTATTCGTTATTGACGGAAAAGACGGCAGAGAAATCATGGTAGTGGCCATCGACAGTAACATAAAAGAAATAAATATGGAGCAGCGGCTAATTAAAGCTGTGCTGCCTGAATGGGTTGAGTAAGATGAAATTTATTTTTCTCTCTTTATTTCCGGAATTTATTGAACAAGCAGGGGATTTTAGCATTTTAGGCCGGGGCAGGAAAGCCGGCCTTTTTCAGCTGGAATGTATTAATCCCCGGGATTTTACAACTGATAGACATAGGAGTGCAGACGATACTCCCTGCGGCGGAGGCGCCGGCATGGTCTTAAAGCCGGAGCCTTATTCTCTGGCCATTGACGCAGCCAAAAAGGTGGCTCCGGATAGTCTGGTTATCGCTTTGACACCGGGGGGGAAACCTCTGACGCAAAATATAGTCAAGGAATTAGCCGCCAGTCAAAGGGATTTGGTTTTCGTCTGCGGCCATTACGAAGGCTTCGACCAGCGTATCCTGGACAAAACGGATAGGCAATTGTCTGTGGGAGACTATGTTGTCACCGGGGGAGAATTGCCGGCCCTTATTATTATGGATGCGGTAGCACGCTATATTCCCGGTGTTCTGGGCAAGGAAGCCAGCACGGAAGAAGAGTCTTTTTCTGACTATCTGCTGGAATATCCCCAATACACACGTCCTGTGGATTATCAGGGGGCCAAAGTGCCCGCAGTGCTTTTATCCGGCAACCATGCAGCCATCAAAAAGTGGCGGCGTAAAGAAGCTATCCGTTCTACCTATAAACTCAGACCAGACCTGTTAAGCAAACTGAACTTCAATGAAGAAGACGGAAAATTGTTCTTAGAAATTTTAGAGGAAGAAGGTTCCAAGGAGAATGAGTAATTTGTTTTTGGGTTTAGTACACTATCCTTGTTATAATAAAAATATGGACGTTATTGCCACTGCTGTGACTAATTATGACATTCATGATATAGCCAGAACTGCCAGAACCTATGATGTGGAAAGATATTACATTATTCATCCCCTCAAGGTTCAGGCGGAAATGATTAAAAAAATCACCGATTACTGGCAGCACGGATTTGGCAAAGAGTATAACCCTGACCGCAATGAAGCATTGGAACATGTGCATTACATGCCGGATATTGCCGCTGCTGTTGAAGATATTACTAAACTTACCGGCAAGAAACCTTTAACCGTAACCACAGATGCCAGGACTTATCCCAATACAGTGAGTTATAAATATGTCAGAGGGATTCTGGACAAAGGTGATCAGCCTATTTTTTTGCTTTTAGGCACCGGTTTTGGCTTGGAAAAGGACACCATGGCCTCTTTTGATTTAATTCTGGAACCTATTTGGGGACCTACAGACTATAATCATTTATGCGTTCGCTCTGCAGCGGCTATAATGCTGGATAGGCTGGCTTCCAGACCTAGCAAGTTATAAAACTTTCAAAAGTAAATAAAATGTGAAGAAACTCCTTCTGGTATGATTTTATCGTGCTGGAGGGAGTTTTGTATGTTATAATATAAAGTAATGTTTTTACCTAAAGCACTTTATTATTAGGAGATGAGTTTGTGAATTTATACGAAAATTTACTGACTGGGAAAGAAAAATTAGCTGTAGTGGGATTGGGATATGTAGGCATGCCCATTGCCGTTGCGTTTTCTCACAAAATAAAAGTCGTGGGTTATGATTTAAACGAAGAAAAGATAAATTTATATAAAAAAGGCATTGACCCCACCCGAGAAGTTGGTAACGAAGCAGTTAGTAAATGCACGGTTGATTTTACCGCTGAGGAAAACAAGCTTAAAGAAGCTAAATTCTTTATTGTAGCAGTACCGACTCCTGTTCACAAAGATCACACTCCCGACCTGAGCCCTGTTGAAAGCTCCAGCACCATTGTGGGCAGAAACCTGACCAAGGGCAGCATCGTAGTATATGAATCCACTGTTTATCCTGGTGTTACCGAAGATATTTGCCAACCCATTCTGGAAAAAGAGTCAGGATTGGTTTGCGGCGTAGATTTCAAGATTGGTTATTCTCCGGAGCGGATTAATCCCGGTGACAAAAAACATAGATTGAACAATATTGTGAAGATTGTTTCCGGCATGGATAAGGATACCTTGGACACTGTGGCCAAGGTTTACGAACTGGTGGTAGAAGCCGGCGTGCATAGAGCTGAGAGTATTAAAGTCGCCGAAGCAGCCAAGGTAATTGAAAACAGCCAGCGTGATATTAATATTGCTTTTATGAACGAATTGTCCATTATTTTTAATAAAATGGGGATTGATACTAAGTCCGTTTTAGCTGCCGCTGGCACTAAATGGAACTTCCTGAAATTCCAACCAGGTCTGGTAGGGGGGCACTGCATCGGCATTGATCCTTATTATCTGACCTATAAGGCGGAGATGCTGGGTTACCACAGCCAGGTGATTTTAGCAGGTCGTCGAATTAATGATGACAT
>Ga0172378_10006580_pt1 | contig 10849 bp, 16 predicted proteins | sample GrowelOW332metaG_FD_119755 | JGI IMG/M metagenome (GOLD analysis project Ga0172378, IMG submission 119755) | Groundwater microbial communities from an aquifer near a municipal landfill in Southern Ontario, Canada - Pumphouse #3_1 metaG | ecosystem: Environmental > Aquatic > Deep subsurface >... | reverse complement strand
TCATAAAATCATAATCAATCCGAAGAATTTAAATGGAAATACTTTCTATAGTATTCCCAATAAAATTGATTTGCTATATACAAATGACATTAATATTCACATAGCAGAGGGAATATACGACATACAATCAATATTTGCTAATTTAGAAAATTCAAATCTTCAGAATTCATATTTTTATGCATCCTGTGGATTTGGATCTTTAACTATCCTCCGATATTTGATTTCAAATGGAATTAATACAGGATTAAATGTTCATATATATTCCGATAATGATAAAACTGATTATGATCATATTCAGTATTTATTTAAGAGAAGTAATATAAATGAATGGATAGATCATGTATATATTCATCGAAATCAATTTGATGGTGAAAAAGACTATGGGGTTCCAATTGATCATATCAAAGATAGCAAGCGAAAATTAAAATAAAAAAGGAGTAAAATATTATGGGAAACGGATGCCATAGATACGTGCGAATTTGTTTTGATGGCGTTAAATATCGTTCAGAGGGAGGAGGAAATAAAATAATATATGATGATATCATTGAAGCTGTTAGAGATAAGAATCTAGCTAAATATTTTAGCGAAGATAATAAATATAGAGCACGCAATTTTGTAACATTCATTTTCATTAAAACCCATGGATGCCATGCTGGACGTACTATTGAAAAAATAGTTACAATTACAAGCAAAGATATGAAATGGGAGCGTAACTTAAATCTTGAGTTAGATAATATATGTGATCCGTGTCAGGAAAAAATGTTTAATAATTTATCCAAAATTAATCTTTGTGATTCATCAGGAGAATATGGCGGATACATGCCAGATGATGTCAAATGTAAAAGATATGCATTCAATGCAATGCGATTTAATAACTATAAAGAAATGCTGAAAAAATTATGGAATTATGATGAATCCGTAAAATTGTCTGATAACGATATTGAAGTTGTACGAAAATGCTTAAATCGTGGAAAGTTTGGTCATTTTGATGAGAGAGGGTTACAAACAGAAAAGCAGATTAAGCAACTTATTTTTCATCGAAGTGATTGGATTGATAAATATGACTTTCATCCTAGTAGCACATGGATTGAACGTCAAAAATTAAAGAAAATGCGGCAAGAAAAGGTAGCTCTAAAATTAAAAACGGAAGGAAGCAATTAATCATGAAGGATGGATTTTATAATACTGAGACTGACTTTGAAAAACGCGTATTTAAAGAAGGGGATGATGTACTCATCGAGGCGCCATGGACAGACAGTACCAGGTATGACGGTCCACAATGTAGTGCAATTGAGACCGAATTTCTTAATAAGATAAAGAAATATGATTATAATTTCGTTAACATGGGTAGTGCATTCTGTCAATATCTGTTTGATGCCTATCATGTATCAGGAGTTGATCTGGAATTTCTATTTTATTTAGTATTTTCAGCACATTCATATGGTGTTAAAGTCGGAGCTGAAGATACTGTTAAAATGGTACGCGCTGAATTAGATCACCTATATAATTTAGATGGTAATGATACTATGGACAAAATGGATATACCAGAAGAAAATGATGAACAAGGAGAAGATATTTAATGGTAAGCATAGAAACACCATTTAGCAATTTATTTGAAAAATTTGAAGAGACCCCGATTAATTTAGCAGAACGGGGAATACCGCAAAACACGGATTTTAGTCATGTACCAGTCGCATTCTTAAATGGATATATTAATCTTGTGGATGTTAAGCGCGTTATCATGGTTGAGCGAAATACCGAGTTTAATACGGAGAAAATCGATCGATTAAAAATGCGGCTGATGAATCAATTTGATGTCGACTATAATGATTATTCAGATGAGTTTGAAGATACAATTGATGACATTATTCTATTCGGAGAGACAGTAAATAGTTATTGGTATTTTTGGCTAGATCAGGATCGTTCTGACCATAATTGTAATATTGGCAGGATATCAAAAGATAAAGTTGAAGATATCGATGAATTCAAAAGATTATTCATTGAATTCTTAGATATCTGTGATTATTATAATGGGCATTATACGGAATTGCCTACTCCCCAGGGTTGGATATCTTTATAAATTTAATAAAAGGAGTATTTTTATGGAAGGCTTTGAGATTGAGCGTAAATTCTTGATGGACCAAAATTGTCATGTAATTGGAAAGCAAATTCATGATGGTGTATCTATTCAAAGATATCTTTCTATTGATCCTGAAGTGAGAATTAGAAAAGATATTGATAGGGATACAGGAAAAGTAACTTATGAAATGGCATTTAAAGGATCTGGCGGACTGAAGAGAAAGGAACTTAATATTCCCATTGAAGAATGCTATTATGAAGCACTTAGTAACCTTGTAGAAGGTACTCCGTTAATAAAGTTTTATAAGAACTTTGAAGTTCAAGATAATAAAATTCTGACATTCTCTTCAGTTGATCCAGATCTTTCTCAGCATTTCATGTATGGAGAAATTGAATTTTATGATGAAGGCGCTGCAAATAGTTATATTCCCGACTTTGAATTTATAAGAGAAGTTACGGACGATCAAGACTATAAAATGAAAAATTATTGGTTAAGAAACCATTATACTGGGGTTTTAGAAGTTAATCCCTAGTATTAATTGTATTAGAAAAACTCCAAAAGAAACATTACCTGCGCTTGCTACATGATATTTAAAAGCAGAAAGGATGAAACATTATGGGAATGTCTATAGAGGAATTGAACAGCATAGCTGATGCTGTGGTGAATAAATTAAAGCCCATCTTAAATTCTACAAATCATTGTTCAATTAGTATGCCAGAAAATAAAACTTTACGAGTTAAAGGTAAAGTAAACTATCTGTCCTCGGATTGTCTAGAGACATCTTCCGAAGATACAGAAGATCCTAATAAAGTAGGTAGATATTTTATGAAGGCTGATAGTCGTCCTAGAGGAGTAATTAATATAGATGTGACAAATCGCTTACCAACACTAGGACAAGTATTGTTTGTTATTCCTGAGAAAAATGAGCTTACAATTTACAAAGGTAATAATAAATTGAAAATTACCGATTGGCATCCATACGATGATTATAAAGTAATTAAAATAGAATTAAATTGTGATGCATTTGAAATTACAATCGAAGATAAAGATTTCTTTTGAAAGGTAAATAAAAAATGGACATTTGGCTACTTTTATATCGTGTTGGAGAAATCGCTGCGATTGCGATTGCTGTATTCATAATTAATCGTAAAATTCAAGATATAAAAATCGACAATCAAGAATTATATAATCGTCAAAACGATTCAATGGCTGAAGCTTTTGATAATAAAATTAAAGAATATCTGAAATCAACTGCTGACAAGGATATTGAAAATCTACTAAAGAATCTTCTTGCACAAAAAATAGAATCAAAGAAATTTATAAATTATAATGAAACTGATCATGCTAATATTACTTATTTCAGAGTGCCATCTGATTTACTACAAAAATTTATGTATTTGGTATCAAATAGTGAAAATTTTGATAAAATGTCACTACTGGGTATTGCTTTTATTCCATGTATATACTACCAAGATGGCGATATTCAAAGTACATATTTTCCTACGGAATTTAGTACTAATAAGTATGCGAACGGAAAAGATTTAGTATTTACAAAGTTAACTTTAAAATACTATTATTATGATATCAATGAAAATAAATTTAAAAGCGGATCTGATACAATTAATGTTAATTTTAGGTATTATGATAGAGCCGATTCTTATCGAGAAATAATGATTAGATACGAAGCATATAGTACTTTAGAAGAGTTAGGACAATATTTCGATTATGATTTTGATGAATAAATTCTATTTTTAAGATATAAGGAATAAGCGAATGAATGTTAAAACTAAGGGTGAAGTCTCTCAGCGTTTTAATTATATATTAAATCTTAGAGATGGATGGAAAAATAGCAAGGGCAAAGCGTTTCATCCAATTAAAAAGGATATTGTTTGCAATGCAATGAGTATAGCAAAAGATTTACTATTCATTGATGAAATTAATTGTGAATTTTATAATTCAGTTGAGTTGCATTATAAATTAAAAGATAACTTTGTTAACTTTTCTATTCATTCTGATTATATTCTTATTACAGCATATAAGGACTTTCTTAAAACCCAGGATACATATTATCCTAGATATACTAAGAAATTAAATCTAGGACTTGATCTTCATCAACGCCAGTTTATAATCGATTTTCTTAATGCGTGCATTATATATTATCTAGTATTGAGAAGCGTTGATATATATAATATCAATCCACAATTTGTATTGACTGAGGAATGTAAGAGCATTATGCATAATCATCAATGCTTAGCTAAAATTAATAGAAAGGAAGAAAAAATACTATGAAAGATCAACCAAATCCTGTAATGCCTGATGCATTAAATACACAAAAAAATGATAATGGTACAAATTCCATTAAAGATGGAAGCCCTCATATAAGTATTGCTGAGAGCTTCCAGCAAATTAGAGAATTGAAAGAGAATCAAAACGCTAAAGATAATCCAGTATTTGATCCTAAGTTTGTAAATCAAATAGAAATCATTTCAAAGAGAATGATTCTACCTCCAGAGATATATCCAGCCGCTAAGGGATCTATTCAATTTGTATATAATCATAAAAACAATCTGAGCGGGTGCTCAGATGATAACGATGAGCAATATCATAAATATTATCTTGTATTCACCTTTGCTTCTGATAATAAAGTTTATATTTTATATTCAATTGAATATTGTGATGACGCATGTGAAGATGCTCTAGAAAATATGCTGTATAGTACTACTCCATATCAGGAGTTCTCAAAGTGCCTGGATTTCAATGATATGACATTAAAGTATATGAATGCGCTAGTAAATTATTTGATGCATGACAAAAAGGAAGACCAGATAAAAATGTTGGATTCCGTTGAAAATGCAATTCTATTCGCATTAAATAATTCTTTTGAAAATAAAGGATTCAATGATGTAAATAATATTCAGCGCATTACAACCCTCAAGTATGATTCTCTTACGAAGGACTTTTATAAATTAATTGACCATGTTTTAGGAAAGGATTATTATATTATGGGTATGGACTCATACACATGTAATGCCGAAAGCTGCTCAGATCTTAAATACCGATTTGATACTTTAAAAAGTCACCTTGTATTATGGAGAGGAATTGCTATAATCACTACTATAGCGTTCCTTGCAGCATGTGCAATTTTCGCATGTATTTAAAGGGTTCTAATATGGTTATTAAAACTGAATTTGAGCCTAATGAAGAATTAAGTCTTGATAATTTATATGCTGATAATAGATTAATGATTTTGCCCGCTCCAATTGGTTCTACTATATATCAAATAGTATTTAATAAAGCCAAAGATAAGATATGGCAGATTCATATAATTAATTATATATTTAAGCCTTATAATCTGGATCCATATCTGTTCTTTGACATAATGCGACGCTTTAATATTACATTCTTTAAAAGCGAGAAAGACGCTAATGAAGCATGCGAAACTTATAATATGAATCCTAAAATTCTAATTGACAAGTTGAATGCCACAATAATGTAAATTTCCTTTAGAAATAAAAAAGAACTATCATTATGATAGTTCTTTTTTATTTTAATATATTAACCCTTAAACTCTGCTACTATATTTGGGACAAAATATTCGCCTTCTTGACTAAAACTGCATATATATTTAGTCAAGCGTACCTTGCCATTATATTTTTGCAAAGTTGCACTATCCAAAGTAACCATAAATTGCTTATTAGGGGTGAGCATCTCTAGATCTACATATGACATGCCAATAGTAAACACTTTAGTCTCTTCAGATAGTGATGAAGAGATTGCGCTTGTAGTATCTCCGCCAGTATTACTAATCAGATATTGACTAGTTCCACTAATTTTAGAACTTCCTCCCTTGCCACTAGTAATGTTTCCAGACTTAGTATCAATAATCTTAAAATTATTTCCAAAGATTTTATCATTTAGATCTGTATTAGATACTGATTGAATTGTATTAGTATCAACAGCAATTAAATGATACTTTTCTTTAGAATTAGTATAGCATCCCCGATAATTCTGAGCGCTATTGCCCGATGATTTATTTAAAGATGCTAAATAAGTTAATTTGTATTCATTTGCTACGTATGCATTACATGCCGGTTGCTTATCAATCATATAGATTCGATCTAGATCAAAAAATATCATGGTTCCTTTAGTATGCATAGCATATTCATTGCAAATTCTTTCTAATTGATCAACCGCAGAAAATGGAGTAATACAAAATTGGCTAAGGCTAGAATTATTATTAGGAGGGGACACCAGGACCTTATTTAAACCAGCTTTATTTAAAGTGTATACAGCAGCATCTAGTAAAGTACACCCAGACAAAATTGCATTTGATATTACTCTAGAGCCATTTAGATAAGATTCTTTATAGAGTAGCATCTTTATTTTAACTGCATCTCCAAAAGCTTGCCCTTTTTTATAAGATTCATTTTCTTTTGCTACTGCAATTTGTGTATCTTCTGTTAGATCAGGAGACGCGTCATCAATAATTCCATAATAAGTGTCATTAATAAAAGTAGTAAAAGACGCCTTTTCTTCTATATCAAGGGCAGCGTTTTTAAATTTTCCTACTTTCATATCAATAAAAACTTTAATATTACCAGTTGACTTACGCATTGCAGTTGCTAGCCAATTAGGCACATTAATTGTAATTGTAAACAATGGAAAATACCGATCATCAAATTCCTTCTGAATAATAACATCGGAAATATACATAGTTTGAATTTGATAATTACTAGTACCAGTGCATGTTATTAATAATCTTTCTATTTTATAACGAGCCATTGAGATAGTTACGTCGTTTATATTCAAGAGAATCAACTCCTTATTTTTATTTTTATTACTTATAAGTTGATGAAATAATGCCAAATTAATGGAAATAAACACTATTATAATTATATGGATATAACATTATATTAATACAACCACTATTTTATGCATTATATTATGAAAGGTAGGTTATATAAATATGCTAAAGTTTATGGAAACGTGTTCCGACGCTACTGAAGCAGTTGTTGATGTTCCTAGCTATTTTGGCTTTGACTTCGACCCTGCTACTGAGGGCGTGAAAGAAATGGGCGTAAAAATCAGCGGGGCCCTTAAGAGCGCCGGTGAAAAGTTGCATGCGGCTATTCGCAAGTTTGTTGAGTGGATCAAGTCTAAGTTCATTAGCTTGCTCAAGATTGACTCTATTACCATTGACGCCAAGTACTGGGATAATGCCATGAAGGTTGTTAGTGAGCTTGAGAAGGCAGATACTACTCCAATTTCTCAGAAGGTGAAGCAGGCTCTTGCTAATCTTAAAAATGGTAAGGGCGGTAAGGATGAGGCCCAGGCTGCTGCTGAGGAAGCACTCTCTAAGAAAATCGACGCTATCAAAGAGTCTACCGAATTCGGGGCAATCAAGGAATATTCTCATGCTGAAGGCAGTCAGATGATCAGTGTTAGGACTGGCAAGTTGTCCAGCATGAAGAATAAGCTTGCTAAAGATCTGCAGGCTCTGCAGGAAGTAGCCAATGGTTATGACGCTGGCGTGTCTGCTTCAGATGAAGCCAGCTATACTGACATGTACATGGGCGACATTACCAAGGGTACTTCTGCCGCTATTCGTACAATCCAGTTGACCATTGAGGTAATCAATGGCATCATCACTCATGGCAATCGTTCTAATGAGAAGGCACCTAAGGAAGATAAAAAGTAATTAAAATAGAGAGTACTACTAGTTTAACTAGTAGTACTCTCTAATATTTACCATTTCATAATATCACAAGTATTCTTAAGAATACCTAATAATTGAGAATCAATATTGAATCTCTTCGCATTAATCCCTAGAGAATCCTTAATGTTTCCTTTATTTGTCCTTTCAGTAGAGGCCTTCCAATCTGCTAGCATCTCTAATATATCGAATAAATTCATATCATTAATGCCATTTTTATAATGCTCAGGGTGATGTGAATTATTGCTATAATGATGCTTTAACGCCTCTCCCATTTTCTTGAGGTTTTCTTTATATTCGTCGGATCCATATGTCAATTTAGAGAGTATTGGCCCATAATATGCAAATAATTCTTTTTCTGGACTTTGCAATTTAGTAGCATCATGCTCTAGTCCACGTGTTTTTAACATATCAGCAAATAAATTCATATAATGTTCGACTTTATCAATATGATTTCTAGTATCGTCCATTGAGGAGTTCAGTACTGAATCAGAAACTTCAGGAATATTAGATTCATTAGTAACGATTATAAATTGATTTAAATCCATAGCAAATTTAATATCTCCTTTCACTTAAATTGCGTATTTCGATTAAATTTATTAATATATTATTTATATATAAATATAGAATTAATATGGAAAGCTTACTATTATTTGACGAAGGATGTATAAATCATGGATTGCAAAAACTGGAAAGAATATGTCACGATGGCGCTTCTTGGCGATACTATTGAAACTCCAGAGCTCTTAAAGATCTCTGGAAATCTCTCTAGCATAACTTTTAGTGATTATCAGAAATGCTATATGATGCTGGTGGTCGAATCTTTCAGAAATTCTAAAACTCTTGCAAAGGTTGAAGCATCTGCAAAAAAGATTTTGAATTATATGAATAAGGGGCTTGCAACCGATATGGGCGTTACGATGATAGTATCTCCTGCAGATTCTTCAAATTTTACTTTAGGAAAACTAGTAACATTTAATCTCGTTGATGAAGCAGAAATCCAATTTTCAAGTCAACTTATTTATCCTCATTATGTGTGCACCGGAGAAGGCACTGCTCCAGATGATTTCAAATGCTACATAGATCATGGCCCATGCTATGGTCATGTTCAAACTATTCCAAATAATAAGGAATATCGGTGTCCTATTTGCGGAAGCATAGTAATACCAGTATTTGACATTCATAAATACTATAAAGATAAGAAGAATAACATTGAAAAAAAGGAAGAAGCCATTATTTGAGATTAATGATATACATTTCATAATGATGGTGGCAAAATCAATTCTTATCTTTACAAGAAGTAAAAAAGAAAGACGACTAAATGTCGCCTTTCTTTTTTTATAACTTAATATATATTAGTTTCATTATTATGCTTCTTATCTTCTTCGTTATAATAGTTTCTTAAACAATTGATGGAGATTAGTATATTTTCTTTAGAAGCATCATTCTTAACAAGAATCTCAATAGCTGTAATAATACGTTCTTGAGCACGAATTTTGCCCACTAGATATTCAGTCTGAGACTTAACTTGATCATTAAATCTAGATACATAACTATTAAAAGACTCGTATTTATGTGCATCCAGTAAATAAATTTTTTTTGTGTACAAAGCATTCAACAGTTCATGCATTAGCAAAAGATAGTCAATTACCTCTTTATTTTCATTTAGTAGTTTCACAATTGGAATATCCTTAGCACTTACACTATTTTTAATAGGTTCGCCTTCATTAGAAGTGTTATCTTTATTATTATTAAGTGCATTCATAATATCATTATAAATTTTTTCATCAAATTTATCAGAAGAATTTAAATTTATACCCGAAATAGGCAACTTAGGTCCTTTCTTATAATTGTCTCCCATTACAATATTCTCCTTTCAATTCTGCTGTTTCCTAGTATATGGAGCTTCATTCGCACACGCTTTTGCATCATACTTAAATTCATCGCCAACTTTAACTGTATTTTATACTTCTTTGCTAACATGATAAGTAGTCTCTTCGCCAGAACCATCGTCAGCTTTTATTGAAATAGCATAGTCATCTTCATAATAATAATTATATGGAATCATTATTGTAGAAAAGCTTTTTCCATTTGAAGTCGTAACTGGAATAATCGTCATCACCGTATGAGCTTCTGTAAATTCCTTATCGTATACTTCACCGTTTTTTAATTTTGATTTACATGCTGTTAATAATGATAATATGGTAGTCAAAGCTAAAATAATACAAAATATTCTTCTCATATAAATTTCAACTTCCTTTTAATATCAGTATTAGTAGTTCCGATGATATAATCAGTACAATAGAAATTTGGAGTTCCCATGCACGTATTGCATGTTCTTCGTTTACAATCATTATTTGAATAATGTAAGCACGTCATACATTTACAATGCCTGCAGCAAAAATATTTATCGTCACTAAGTTCCATACTCTTCCTTTCTTAATCAAATGGTGTTTTTGAAGCACTTTGATTTCTTAAAAATTGCAAATTAATTGGAAATTTACTAAAAATACTATTATTCATAATTTGAAGATTTCGATCATCAGGAATATCTTGTATCTGCACTTGAATTGCAGTACGATCAATATCCATTAATGCATTATATTGCATATCGATGTCAATACAATAAATATTATTATTAATATCCTCATCCGTAATCTTTTTATCTTGTAAAAGTTTCAGCAGATTTCTTTTTGATAAGATAACACTACTATGGTCTTCTTCTTTAATCTCATCAAGATATTTAAATAGAGTCTTCCAACCTATTTTTCTTAGTCTAGGGATATCTCGATACTTATCCCCAACTATAGCTTTACTAATCGTATAAAGACTATAATCATATTGTAATTCAATGGGATCTTTATAAATTCTTTCTTTAATATTTAAATAATCCCACATATTTTTTTCATTAATAAAATAAGAATTATCTCCCCTAGGGGAGATCAAAGACCATTTATTACGATATGCGTATTGTAGATCATAAGAATCTCTGGATACTACAATATTCCAATCCGCGTTAAACACATTTTCTGATATATACAGTGGTAACATACTTG
>Ga0172378_10006579_pt1 | contig 10851 bp, 5 predicted proteins | sample GrowelOW332metaG_FD_119755 | JGI IMG/M metagenome (GOLD analysis project Ga0172378, IMG submission 119755) | Groundwater microbial communities from an aquifer near a municipal landfill in Southern Ontario, Canada - Pumphouse #3_1 metaG | ecosystem: Environmental > Aquatic > Deep subsurface >... | reverse complement strand
TTCATCCACTTATTCTTCAGATGGTTTGAATAGCGGTTATGACTTTGGTAATGGAGCGAACGCAGTTAACCCTGATGATGTTGAGAATATGACTATCTTGAAAGGGGCTGCTGCTACTGCGCTTTACGGTAGCCGTGCTGCTAATGGAGTAATTCTTATTACAACAAAAAGTGGTAAAGCTCAGAAGAAAGGCATTGGTGTAGAATATAACGGGGGATTACAAGCAGAGACAATATTGCGCTATCCAGAGATGCAAAATGAATTCGGTATGGGCTGGAACGGTAATCACACGGAATTAGAAAATGGTTCTTGGGGACCTCGTTTTGACGGATCTTTGCAGCTTTCGGGGAATGTTTATAACAATTCACAGAAGTTGAAATCTTATGTAGCTCTGGAGGATAATATAAAAGATTTTTTTGATACTGGTATCCGGTATTCCAATAGTTTATCGTTTAATGGCGCTACTGATAAAAGTGACTATTTCGTGTCTTTCTCACAGATAAGTAATGATGGAATGTTGCCAACTAATGCAGATACTTATGATAAGTATACATTCTCTGCTCGTGGCAGCCATACGGCAGGTAATTTGAAGTTTACTACTTCTATTAATTACGCTTCGCAAAGAAATAAATTTGCTACGACTGGTCAGGGACTTTCAATGATTAACTCATTGTATCAGACTCCAAGGGACATAAGCATTATTGGTTTAGAAGATTTAAATGATCCATTTAATACCCCAGGCTACTATTATACTCCATACGGTGTAACCAACCCTTATTATATTTTGGAGAATAATTTGAATACATATAAATCTGAAAAAATTTACGGCAAGTTTGAGGCTGAATACAGTTTCCTTGAATATTTTAAAGCCGTTTACCGTATTGGATTAGATTCTTCAAACAGTAGTCGTAAATTGGGAGAGCCTAACTTGGAATTACTGTTCCCTGATACTCCTAACTGGTCTAATGCTTTATTTGGACACACAGGACAAGTTAATGTTGAAAAGGATAATCGTAGAGAGATAAACCAGGATTTCTTGCTTAGTTTTGCAAAGAAAGTTAGTGATTTTGATGTAAATGCATTGGCTGGTTTTAACTATAATGAACGTACTTATTCATCTGTAGAGACGACTGTTACAGGTTTAGATATTCCGACTTGGTACAATCTTAGTAATTCTGCAAATACCCCAAAAGTAGAAGAATACTCTTATCGCAGAAGATTAATGGGAGTTTTTGGGCAGATTGATTTGGCTTGGAAAAATATGTTGTATGTAACTGCAACAGCTCGTAACGACTGGTCTTCAACATTACCAAAAGGTAATCGATCTTTCTTCTATCCAGGTGTGACAGGTAGTTTCGTTTTCACAGAGGTTTTACCAGAATCTCTTCGTAATGTTTTGACTTTTGGTAAGATACGCGCAGCTTATGGTAAAACAGGTAATGATGCAAGTCCTTACATGATAGATCCAATTTATGCTCAAGCTCTTGCTTCAGGTAGTGGTTTTGCTGATGTAACTTTCCCATTACAAGGAACTAATGCTTTTAGTTTAGGAAATACTTTAGGAAATGCTAGTCTAAGTCCTGAGATTACTACTGAATATGAAGTTGGTTTAAATGTTGCTTTGTGGAATGGTCGTGTGTCTTTAGATGCTGCTTACTATAATCGTAACTCGGATAAACAGATTTTCAGTTTGAATATGGATCCTGCAAGCGGATATACTGCACAAAATATAAACTTGGGTAAGATTGAAAATAAAGGTGTTGAGTTATTACTTTCTGTACGTCCAATAGAAACTAAAGATTTTAGTTGGGATCTCTCTTGGAACTTTACGAAAAATAATAGTAAAGTGATTAGCTTGCCAGAGGAATTAGGTGGTATTGCCACTATTTATGGGCTGACAGGAAGTACAACTATGTACGCTATTGTTGGTAAACCAGTAGGAACATTCAAGGCTGAAGTTGCAGATCGTGATCCCAATGGAAATATTGTTGTTAATGCAGCTACGGGTCTTCCTGTTGCAGCTTCAGAGTATGCTATCTGTGGCGATATGAATTACGATTACGAAATGGGGTTATCAACTACACTTAAATACAAAAATGTAAGTTTAGGAGTTGATTTTGATATTCGCCAAGGTGGTGTCATGTATTCGAGAACAAAAGATATTAACTATTTTACTGGTAACGCTATTCAAACTGCTTACAATGATCGAAATACATTCATTGTTCCTAATTCAGTGAATAAAATTGTAGGTACAGATGGTAAGGTTACTTATGTTGAAAATACAACTCCTATTGAGTCTTCTTCAGTTTTGACTTATTGGGATAATGGTGCTACTGATATGGGAAGCTATTCTCTTATAGATAAATCATATATCAAATTGCGTTCAGTTGTTCTTGGTTGGGAGATACCAAGTAAATGGCTTGCAAAAACTCCTCTACAAGCTGTTAAATTGTCGGCTTATGGAAGCAACTTATTTGTTTGGACTCCTTCAAGCAATACATTTATAGATCCAGAACTTAGTTCATTCGGTAACGATTTGAGTGGTAAATATGGTGAATTTACAGCTAATCCGAGTTCACGAAAGTTTGGCTTTAACTTAATGGTTAAATTCTAATTAGAGATTGTTTATGAAAAAGATATTACTTTTAACTTCAATAGTTTTGGGATTAACTAGTTGTAACTTAGATGTTAACACTGACCCAAACTATCCATCGGAGGTTTCTCCATCTTTGTTGTTGCCTTCAGCGCAAAACTTTATTGCGGCTACTGTAGGTGACGGAATGTACAACTATGCAGGTTTCTTTTCTCAATATTTTGACCAGATGCCTGAAGCTAATCAATACAATCAAATAGCTGAATATGATTTCACAGAATCTGATCAGATAATTGATCGTTCATATAGAAATTTATACGCAGGTGCTTTAATGGACCTAAACAAGGTTTTACAGCATGAAGAAAGTACATCTGGAGATAAATATGCCGCTACAATATTGAGAGCTTTTTGTTTTCAATTGTTAGTGGATAATATGGATAAGACTCCATATTCTGAATCATTATTAGGTAGTAGTAACTCAATGCCTGTATGGGATAATGGTAAAGATGTATATACTGGTATCCTTCAGGAGATGGATGCTGCTGAAGAGGCTCTAGGGTCTTCCACTATGTCAAGCAATGATCTCCTTCTAGGGAAGAATCTGACTCAATGGAAAGGCTTTGCTAATGCTTTACGTTTAAGAATGTATCTCCGTTTTATTGATGCAAATGAAGATGCTGCAGGTTATACTGCTAAATTGAAGACCTTGATTGATGCTGGAGAGTTTTTCACTGGTGATATTAAATACGATGTGTTTACAGACGAAACCAATAAGAGAAACCCATGGTATGCTACTAATAAAGTTGAGTTAGCTAATAATCATGTGGCAGGCTATGCTATTACTACTTATTTGACTTCAACTTCGGATCCCAGAATCAGTTATAATTTTGTAAAAGCAGCTAATTCGGGGAGTTATGCAGGTGAGCTTCCTGGCTCAAAACAGGTTCTTGCTAGTAAGAAAAACGCAGATTACAGTGCTTTGAACTATTATGCGACTAAACCTGTTTACTTTTTTACTCAAAGTGAACTTCAGTTCCTATTGGCAGAATCTTATTTAAGATTCTACAATGATGCAACAAGAGCTAAAGCTGCATACGAAGCTGGTATTGATGCTGATTTTGCAGCTCGCAATTTATCAAATGCTTCGCAGATGTATGGAACAGGTGGTACTGTTGCATGGTCAAGCGTAACGACCCAAGCTGCCCAATTAGAACTGATTTATATGCAAAAATGGGTTGCTCTATGTTACATGGATCACATGGAAGCATGGTCAGAGATTCGTAGAACTGATTGTCCTAAATGGTCTGCAAAAACTGCGTCGGAAATTAACGCTGATCCAACAATTTATACAGCAGGTGATTTGATCAAGCCTATGCGTAACGGGTTAGGAACAGGTGTTGTTAAGAGAATGTTCTTCCCATTGTCAGCAAGACAGTTAAACAAGAATACTCCGGCAGCTGTAGAAATAACAACTCCAGTTTGGTGGGATGTAAAATAAGTGTATTATAGATAAAAGAAACATTTATGAAAAAATTATTATATATTTTATTGATATCTTTAACTGGCTTTCTTTCTTCTTGTGAAGATGAATCAAGTTATGATGATTCAAAGGTTACATATTATGTAAACTTTGATATGAAAGGGGAACAAACCACTTTGGTGACTGTTGGAAGTTCTTATACCGATGAAGGGGTAGTTGCTACTGAAGGAGAGACGGATATTACCTCTTCAGTTGTAAAGACTGGTACAGTAGACCCTACTAAAGTAGGTGTTTACTACATTTCCTATTCTGCTACAAATGCTGATGGCTACAGTAGTAGTGTTACAAGAACTGTCATTGTATATGATCCGACTATAACAACAGATATTAGTGGCACATACAAAGTTGCTAGTGGCTCTTATAGATATTGGCTCTCTTCAGGAGCAAAAGTTTCCTTTTCTGGATATGATGTAGCTTTAACCTACGTTGCACCGGGTATTTTTGAAGCTTCTGATTATTTTGGAGGTTACTATGACAAACGTGCGGGTTATGGTTCTACGTATGCAATGAAAGGCTTTTTGAAGCTCAATTCAGACAATACATTAGAAGCTTTATCTGGTACGGTTGCTGGATGGGGTGACTCATTCAAGTCTTTTGATAATGCAAAATATGATCCCGCTTCTGGCAGTGTGTATTGGGAAGTTGCTTATGCTGGTTCTATGGTTTTCTATATTACATTAACGAAATAATAATTTAGGTTATGAAGAAATATTTAATATTATTTTTAACGGTTCTTGCTTTCTCATTCACCAGCTGTGACGAAGATACCGAACCTGGAGGAACTGCTGTAGAAAAGATGGCTGGTGATTGGTGGGTTACCTACCAACAGAGTGTTGATGAGTACAATTATTTATTTAATGGTACTGGTGCTATGCCTGATGAAGCCAATATAGAAAACTGGAATTGGGATTATGTTTATGATGATGCTCATTCTCAGATTTATACATATAATACAGCTGCAAATGTTGCAACCGAAATGTTTATTACTGATAAAGAACATTATTGGGATTATAGAGTTAAAGCTATGGTTGATTATGCTGCTAAAACTTTCACATGTCCTACTACTACAAATTTAGCTTATGATACAGACGTAACTATCATTGGTGGTAAGGTTCTTGAAAATGCAGCTACAACTCCAAGTGGTATGCCAGCAGATAGTATAGTGTTCTATATTAAATTCAGCGATGATGAGTACGGTTTCACTTATACTAAAGTATCAGGATTCCGTCGCACAGGTTTCACTGCAGATGATTTCTAAGTAGTTTAGCTTTCTACTTTCTATAAAATAGGGTGTGTCACTTTTGACACACCCTATTTTTTTGTATTTTATGCATTTCCCATATAAACTTTATTTAACTATTGTTTGATATGACATTATCTTTTATATTGGTCCATATTATATCTTTAATTATTTATTTATAGATATAAATGTGTTTTTATGATTGTGTTTTATAAGATTTGCTGAATTTATTTTGAGATATAATCAGTGTAATATTGGATTTATTGGTTTTTGTTTTATTATAATTGTGTCTTTTTGCTATTTAAATGCTCTTTTTATTATCAAAAGTTTGTAGATGAATATTTTATTTATAGTTTTGCAAAATGTTAGAGAGTAGTAATTGTTTTTAAAGGTTAAATTTAAGAGAGAATTTATGAAAAGAAAACTAATGTTGTTATTGACCTGCCTTTTTGTGGGTATTGGTCTGGTAACAGCCCAAACGCAACGGGTAACTGGTAACGTTACTTCAGAGGAAGACGGGCTGCCGGTAGTTGGAGCGTCTGTTTTGGTTAAGGGAACCACTGTAGGTACCATAACAGACATCGATGGTAATTTTACGTTGTCTAGTGTACCTACTTCTGCAAAGGTGTTGCAGGTGTCGTACATTGGCATGCAATCGCAAGAGGTTGCTATTAAACCTTCTGTGAAGGTTATTTTGAAAAGTGACGCTAAAGCGCTCGATGAAGTGGTTGTAACTGCATTGGGTATCAGTCGCGAGAAAAAGTCATTGGGCTACTCAGTTTCTGAAGTAAAAGGTGACGAGTTGCTGAAATCACGCGGTGGCGTGAGCAATCCTGTCAACGCTTTGCAGGGCAAAGTGGCCGGTTTGCAAATAGCGGGTGGTTCCGGAAATATGGGAGGATCATCAAAGGTGTTAATCCGCGGTGTGAGCTCACTATCTGGTAATAACCAACCCTTATTTATAGTTGATGGTGTGCCCATTGAAGGTTCCGATTATAACTCTGCTGATACGCAAAGAGGTGCGGGTGGTTATGATTACGGAAACTTGATTCAAGATATCAACCCCGACGATATTGAAAGTTTATCTGTTTTGAAAGGTGCTAATGCTTCGGCTCTTTATGGTTCTCGTGCAAGTAACGGTGTAATCATGATTACAACCAAAAAAGGCAAAAAGGGTGAAGGCTATGGAGTTACATTCAGTTCTTCGGTAGGATTTGAAGTAGTCAACAAATTGCCCCAAATGCAGAGGTTGTATGGTGGTGGTTATGGATCAACATTTGAACAGGTCTCAATTAATGGTAAGGTGTACAATTATCCTGATTATGCAACAGATGAGAGCTGGGGACCTAAATACGAAGGGCAATCTGTTCTTAGCTGGTATGACTTAGCGAAATGGGAAGCGGGTGGCCAAGTTGGTGATCCAACAACATCTATTTGGCAAGCACCTAAACATGATATAGAAGATTTCTTTGAAACAGGTGTTTCATTTGCGAATAGTATATCTGTCACTCAAGCAACTGATAGAGCCTCAGTTCGTTTATCATATACCAATACAGACTTGAAAGGGTATATGCCTAATAGCTCGATGAAGAAAAATGTATTCAATATTTCGGCCTCGACCGTTAGTGCCGATAAAAAGCTGGAAGTATTTACTAACTTGACTTACTTCAACTCTGCTGCCAAAGGACGTTCCGAAACTGGTTATGCTGACAACAACGTCATGCAGAAGTTTGTGCAATGGGGACATCGTGAATTGGATATGACAGAGCTAAAGGATATGTATATTATGCCCGATGGAACTCAGGCTACATGGAACCGCTCCGGATGGGATGATCCAACGCCTGCTTATAGTAATAACCCGTATTGGAGTAGATACAAGAATTATCAGAATGATACGCGTAATCGTGTTTACGGTAATGTAGGTGCTAGTTATCAGATTACTAATTACCTGAAAGCGCAGTACAAGGTGAATTTGGATTTCTTTGTTGATAAGCAATTTGAAAGAAATGCAGTTTACTCTCAGGAACAATCAAAATATAAAGAGATTTCTCGTCAGCAGTATGAGTTGAACAATGAATTTATGTTGATGTTCAATAAATCTTTTGGGGACTATTCTGTTACTGCCAATGCAGGTGCCAACCTCATGAAGAGTAACTATGAATATGTTTTGGGGGAGACAGTTGGCGGATTGGCTATTGCTGACTTTTATAACTTGAAAAATTCGGTTTCATCTCCTACTTCAGCGAATATACGTAAAAAAAGAGCGACTAATTCATTGTTCGGAAACGTGAGTGTGGGTTGGAAGAGCATGATGTATTTGGAAGGCTCATTAAGAAATGACTGGTCATCTACGTTACCCGATGGTAATAACTCTTATATCTATCCTTCTGTAACCGGTAGTTTCATATTTTCAGAGTTGCTGAAAGAAGATTTTGAATGGTTGAGCTTTGGTAAAATCAGATTGGGATATGCTGAAGTAGGAAATGATACAGATCCTTATAGAATTATAGATACTTACACTCAATATACCAACGTTGATTCTTCTACTCCGGGTTACATTATGAGTACGGAGTTAAAGAATACAGGCTTGAAACCGGAAAGAACATATTCTTATGAGGCAGGTTTGGAGATGAACTTCCTAAACAACCGCTTAGGCTTTGAAGCTACATATTACTATGCCAAAACCAAGAATCAGATTATTCCTTTAAGTGTATCGGGTTCAACAGGTTATCTAACCAGAATAATCAATGCTGGTTTGATTGAAAATAAAGGTATTGAATTGGCTTTCCATGCTACTCCGCTTAAGCTGGCTGATTTTGAATGGAATACTTCTTTGACTGTAGCATCTAATAAAAATAAAGTGAAGGAACTTTTAGACGGTGTTGACTATTATCGTTTGGCTAGTGCGCCGTTCAAGGTAGAAGTTGGTGCTAGAGTGAATGAAGCTTATGGTGTAATCATGGGTACTAATTTCGTTTACGATGAAAAGGGTAACAAGGTTATTGATGAGGAAGGTAACTATGCAGCAACCAATGGAAATGAGAAATTGGGAAGTATTTATCCTGATTTTACAGGTGGTTGGACCAATACATTTAAATATAAGAATTTGGATTTGAGTGTTTTACTGGACTTCTCAAAGGGAGGCAAATATTTCTCTACTTCTTATATGTGGGGTATGTACTCTGGTATGCTCGAAGAATCAGCTGCCAATAACATTCGTGAAGACGGTATTATTCTTGATGGTGTACAGGAGGATGGTAGTAAGAATACTGTGAAGATTAGTGGACAGACTTACGGTGAAAGTCACTATTCAGGACCTGCAGCACAGAATGTGTTCAAGTCTGATTACATTAAATTACGCGAAATCAATGTAGGCTATTCATTCCCAATGAATAAAAGTGCATTCATTAAGTCTCTTCGCTTGTCTGCTTACGGACGTAACTTGGCTGTGTGGGGACCTGATACCAAACACTTTGATCCGGAATCAATTGTAACAGGATCCGGTAATGTTCAAGGTATTGAAGGTGCTGCGTTACCTGGAATTGCAAGTTTCGGGTTCAACGTAAGTGTGAAATTTTAATTTATAGGAGATTACATTATGAGAAAAATAATATATAAATTCTTTATTGTAGCTGCATTGTCTTTCATCGTTTCTTCGTGTGAAGATTTGCAGGTTACCAACGTAGATGGCAATAACCCCGATGAGGTGCCTTCGCACATGTTGATGAGTGGCACTGAAAAGAAAATAATGGATTATGTATACGACAACTGGTTCAGCGGTCGTCAATGTTTGGTGTACAGCCAGTATTGGGCTCAACGTAATTACACAGAAGAAGATAGATATCAGATTCGCGAAAGTGTAAATAATAGCTATTTTAATGTGCTTTATACGTTGATAGCCGACTTAAATCAGGTGATCAAATTGAATACGGATGAATCTACAGCAAATGTATCTGCTCTTTATGGTGCCAATCAGAATCAAATTGCTGCCGCCAGAATTTTGAAGGCATGGTTGTATAGTGTCATGGTAGATACTTGGGGAAGCATTCCTTATTCAGAAGCCGGACAGTTGAAAGATGGTCTTTATTATCCTAAATATGATGATGCAAAAGTAATCTATGCCGATTTAATTAAGGAGTTGACCGAAGCTGCTGCGATGATTGATGTGTCCCAGAAAGCATTTACAAGTGGCGATATGATTTTCAGTGGCAATTCAGCTAAATGGAAGAAATTTGCTAATTCTTTGAAGTGTCGTTTAGCGTTGCACACCTCTAAAGTTGATACTAATTGGAAAACATACATAGCTGAAGCATTGGCGAGTGGTGTATTTGAAAGTAATAGCGACAATGCTTTGTATCATTATTCTTCTACTGCTCCTGAATATTGTATGTTTTACGAAGGATTTTACATTGAAGCCAGAAATGACTTCACCGTCTCACGTCCTTTTATGGATATCTTGAAAGGGCAGGCTGATACGTTGAATGTGAAATCTCACCCTTGGGAAGGAGTTGAGGATCCACGTCTTGCTATTTATACAGGTGGTCCGAGAACAGTAAAAGCCGACAATGATTCTACTTTAGTTGGTAACAAATACTATAAAAACGGAAGTTACTACATTGGAGTTCCTTATGGAATTGCAAGTTCAAATATGACTTCTGCATTTCGTAATATTGCTCCAAACATTTATGCAGCTCAACCGGTAGTACTTAAAGATAATTTCCCGGTGCCGTTAATGACGTATGCGGAATTGATGTTTATTATCTCTGAATACAAAGGTTTTTCGGAGGCTGAATACAAGGCCGGAGTTAAAGCTTCTGTTGAATATTGGAGTGACTTAGCCGGAGAAAGTGTGCCTAGCGACCTTGATGATTATGTTACTGAAGTCAGTAAGAATGTAAATGCTGAAACAGTAGCGCTCCAGAAATATATAGATTTGTATATGAACGGGACAGAAGCATGGGTAGAATATCGTCGTACCGGTTATCCTACTCAGTTGCTTAAGCCCGGACAGAAATCTGTGATTATAGCTACTAAGATAGATCCTGTAACTAAGAAAATACTAGAAGAGTCAGCGTTGACGTTCTCTCCGCTATCTGAAGTAAAAGGTGATATCATTTCACGCGTGAAGTATCCTACAAATGAAAGTACGCTGAACGGCGAGAGCTTTAATGCAGCTGTGGCAAAATTGACTGATGGTACCAATAACTATTATACCAAAATGTTTTGGGATGCTCGTACCACTACCAATCCGCATCCGGCAAATAAATAAAAGTTTTAAACTTTAGAATAAAATAACGGAGGTATCCTTTAGGGTATCTCCGTTTGTTTATTTATATATTTAGTAAACATATCTCTAAAAATAACTATATTTGCTCCCATTAATAAAAAAAGATTGGGTAGTATATATGAAAGAATTTGTAATTTCCGAAGCACAGGCCGAGACCGCCGTATTGGTTGCATTAATCACGCAAAGCCAGG
>Ga0172378_10006578_pt1 | contig 10852 bp, 7 predicted proteins | sample GrowelOW332metaG_FD_119755 | JGI IMG/M metagenome (GOLD analysis project Ga0172378, IMG submission 119755) | Groundwater microbial communities from an aquifer near a municipal landfill in Southern Ontario, Canada - Pumphouse #3_1 metaG | ecosystem: Environmental > Aquatic > Deep subsurface >... | reverse complement strand
GTACCGTTCGTACAAGTGGGCAATAATATCGGTAATACCGCATGCCGTCTGGTATGGCGGCAGCGTCTGCGTAAGAGCCGGATTCAGAATTGAAAATTTCGGCCGGTATGCGTCGCCGGACGCTCCGCGCTTAATCATGCCGTCTTCTTTTGTAATAACGGAATCGGGTGACCCCTCGCTCCCTGCTGCAGCAATGGTGAGTATGGTTCCGACAGGCAGCGCCTCTGTCACCGGTTTTCCTTCATAAAAATCCCAGAAGTCGCCGTCGTACACGGTTCCTGCAGCAATCGCTTTTGCGGAATCAATGACACTGCCGCCGCCGGCCGCCAGAATAAAATCAATACTTTCCCTGCGGCACAGTTCAATTCCTTCATACACAAGGCCGCTGCGGGGGTTCGGCTTTACTCCGCCAAGTTCCTCAAACGCAATCCCCTCGCCGGAAAGCGATTCTTTTACGCGGTCAAGTAGCCCTGAACGGATAACTGAACCGCCGCCGTAATGAATGAGTACTTTTTTCCCGCCGAACCGTTTTACCAGCCGGCCCGCCTGAGTTTCCGTATCTTTTCCGAACGCAAAATACGTCGGTGCATAAAATGTAAAATTATCCATACAGTAATAATACGGCTGGTCAGCCGAAAAAACAATGCTGCATTTTGCACTTTAACGGCAATAGTATAGTAGAGGTATTCATGGAAGCACAAATACATACTCTCTCATACAGCAGCAAATTCAATCAGCACATAAGCCGGAACATTGCTCAGGGAAAAGAACTTAATATCCGCTGCGATGCCGTATTTAAATCGCTGTTCAGTAAAAATACGCCGGAGTCAAAAGGCGCTCTCTGCTATCTGATCGGAGCTGCAACCGGACAGAAAGTCGAAAACGCGGAAGTCATGAACAGTGAAACAACATCAGACATGCTCTCCCAGAAAGTCATCCGTATGGATATAAAATGCAGGTTCTGCAACGGACAGCTTGCAGATATTGAGATGCAGAAAAAAAATACAGGAGATGTTGATAAACCACGGAAACGAATGAACTATTATAATGCCCGGCTCATGGCCGGCCAGATTGAATCGGGAGAATCTGCAGGCGGAATAGCAGACTGCCATCAAATATCGTTCCTTGACTACAAAGAGTTCAATGACGAACGATACTATCATCACATCAGACAGTATGACCAGTACGGGAATCTGTACGACGGAGGTTTTCATCTGCATTTTTTTGAACTTGTAAAACTTAAAACGATTCTGACGCTGCCAGTAGAAGAGTTGTCTGATGCAGAAATCTGTGGTATCTTTTTAAAGTATGAAGGAGTACCGGAATATCAGGATATACTCCACGAAATTTACAGCCGTAAGGAGGGGGTACGTATGGCAAAAACAGTACTGAACAAAATGAGCAAAGACATGAAGGAATGGGCGATGCAGGAAACACGGCACCGATATGAAACGGATTATATGCTTGCACAGATACATCAGAAACATCTGGCAGAAAAAGCAATCAGAGAAGGACATGAAAAAGGTCTTCGGAAAGGCAGGGAAGAAGGCCGTCAGGAAGGAGCAATGCAGGCAAAACGGGAAGATGCACGCAATATGAAAAAAGTAGATATTCCGGCAGCAACCATAGCGCAGTGTACAGGCCTTTCGAAAGAAGAGATCACACAACTATAAACACAAAGAAACGATGCATTTACATGTCTGCCGCCGGTAACATTCCCTCTTCCTTTACCCTGCGGCAAGCGCCTGCTCTATATACGCAAGCGAAATGCGTTCCTGCTCAAGCCTGTTCCGTTCCGGATCGGAACGAAGTTTCATAAAAACAGCATGTTCCGCTTCCGTAAGCTGTTCAGGCACAGAATTACCGGCGAGTTCTTTTCCCTTTACTCTGAACTCACCGTACAGGTTAAGCGTTTCGTCATCCATGCAGAACGACTTTACTGCAGGAAACAGGGCGCGGAACTTTGAAAGAATGTCGAATCCGTGTTCGTCAAGATCGCCGAAATAGTACAGCCCGTACCCGGCAAGCCACATACATGACGCAAGCTGCGTGACCGTATAACCGTGCCCCCAGATGCAGAGCGCGTTTTCAACGTGCGGAAACGTAAGATAGACCAGTTCGTTTTCAACAATCAGTATTTTTTTTACCGCCGCAAGAAACCCCGTATCGGGAAGGTGCACAAAATCTGCAAGCGGCAGACAAAGTTCTGAAACGGACAGGTCACCGACGCGTATCCGCTGCTCTTTCGACAGCATCCTGAACCGAACGAGTACCGGTGAACTTCTTAATCCGTGTTCCTCTTCAAAAGACAGTCCCGTCGAAGAGGAAAGCAGACTGTGAATAAGCGCCCTGTTGTTTTCGATGAACTTCGTGTGGACGGGCAGCGGTATTTCCCGGATATACAGATTACTCTGCGGATTGTCGTGCAGCCAGTGTACGCAGAGGCAGATATGCTCCCAGAAAGAGGTTTCATGCTTCACCGTCAGTTCGGAAAGATGATTTTCCGCCCACCGGCTGAAAAAGGCCGGCTCCCTGGATTCAAAGTACGGGGAAAGCGCTTCCTTCAGTACGGCAAGCACATCGCGCATCCGCTTAACTTCCGCAGTCTTTCCGATGAATAAAAGGTATTCTTTTTCGCTCTCGAAATAAATACGTTTGATGACTGTCTGTGCCGCATTATGACGGGTGTTCTGTGCCACGAGTTCAAGCGTGTACCCGCTTCCCGTCTTATTTTTACTGTTGTCGTAAATCGGTGCCAATTCTGCAGCGCGCGTTGTAATGTTGTCGGCTGCACTTCCGGTATTGCAGCGGATGACGAGCGGAAAAAACGGTTGTCCGGCAGCGTCCTCAGGACTGGTAACCTGAGCGGCTGCCTGCTTCAGATACACACGGTACTGATTTTCCGCCTTTTCTTTTATTCCTGCAACGGTAATCACCGGGCCGCTTCCTCTGTCTGATTCATCTTCCGCTGCTGCCGCCGGTAATCGTCGATCGTCATGTGCAGCAGGCGCGAATCGTTCGAACCGCCGTTCTCCGTTATATGCACGGACGAAATATAATTTTCCACGATATTGATTTTGTCGAGCGGCGTTATCACCATCACCTGCAGATTCAGCTGGTCGAACAGTTTCATCGCGTAGTCGGAATTGTCCGCATCGCTTTTGCTGAACGCTTCGTCAACCATGATGAAACGGAACGATGACGCACGCTGCCCGTCGGATTCTATGTTGAACTGATACGCAATTGCAGAACCGAGTATCGTGTACGTGAGTTTTGCCTTCTGTCCGCCGCTTAAGCTCGACGTATCCTGGTAATAATGAGCCTGCGTACCGTCGTTCGCAAAATATTCTTTCGCCGCAAACGTAAACCAGTTTCGTACATCCAGGACGAACCGGCGGTCGTTTTCGTTATCCTGCAGCGTATCTATAAGCAGTTTTATCTGCAGAAAAAGCTGTTCTTCTTTATCCTCGTCGTGCTGCTGTACGTACAGCGCGTCCGGAACGGCACTGCGCAGCATCGTTTTAAAATTCCGCACGCGTCCGTCTGTCGTATCGGCAAGCTCAAGCTGCAGGTACGTATCGGGATTCCGGCTGTACGTTATTTCTTTAAGACTGGAGTTCAGATTGCCGACGGCATTCTTTATTTCCTGCGTCTCGTGCTCTATGAATACTTTAAAGTCGACAATATCCTCGCTCATCGTGTCGTGCAGGTACTCGCGGAACTGCGCGCTGTACCGGGGAAGATCGTCTTTTTTGAGACGGTTGTAAAATGCGGCATAATCATCAAGCGATTCCGTACTCTGCCCCAGATCGGTAAACTCCGCGGACCAGTCCCCGTACACTTTACGCAAATCCGCAGACGGATTTTTTACCGCTCCCATTTTCTGCGAAATGTTCAGTTCGTATCCTTTCATACGCTGACTGCAGCCGTTCGCATGGGATGTAATGTCTTCACGCATCTTTTCCTTATCCGCATCGAGTTCGGGAATCGACTGCGGTCTGCTCAGACGCTCGTACGCGGTGTGCAGCAGATCAATCTGTTCCTCCGCCTTTTTCCGCATCGACTCGTCGCCGCAGAACGTCTGCCTGACAGATTCGTTTTCTCTGAGTGCCGATTCTATCTCATGCAGTTTGTTTTCTATAACGCCCAGTTCCGCCGCAATCTTTCTGATGACGACATCGCTTTCATCATACTGCGCCGTCTTCCTTTCCAGTTGTGTCCTCAAATCCTGTATATCAGTTGCCTTCGATTCGAGTGCTTTCATTTCGTCCCGGAACGAATCGATCTGCTTCGCGCGGCTCTCGGTGTCGATGCTGTCCCACGACGTTACTTCCGCAATGTTCTCCAGCGTGCGTATACGCTCTTCACTTCCTGCAAGACCGTCAGAGAGCGTACTCATCGTCTTCTGTATGCCGTCCGCAAGCCGCGTAAGGTCGTCCAGTTCGGAACTGAGCTTCCGCCGTTTTTCCGTATTGTCCCAGCCGAGTACCTGTTCAAAAGAACCGGCATTTTTTCTGCTGTCGTCCTTTTCGTGGCGGATGCCGTTTTTAATAAGACCGGTCGAGGTGAGAGCGCGTTCAGCACTGCTGATTTCCTTCGTATCGTCGGTGCATACGTAGTTGTACCGGTCGTACACGTACTGCGTGAGCCAGTCGGTAAGCGGATGCCCCTGTTTGACGAGCATTTTTCCCGGAACGGTCGATTTGTCAGGCTGCAGCGCATCTTTCGACGAAAGCGAAAACGCTGCCGACGTACGCAGATAGACGACCCGTCCGCGCATATTGTTTTCTTTTACAAACGACGTCACTTTCGTATACAGATGTTCCGGTACCAGAATGTCGAGCGCAAAATTGTGAAGCAGTTTTTCTACCGCATAGTTCCACTTCGATTCATCCGGCGAGACGCACAAAAGTTCTCCGGCAAACGGCAGCTCGCTTTCCGCACAGTGAATGCCTCTGCAGAGAAAATCACGTACGGCAATATTCCCGACCGGAATGTTCGAGCTCCGTTTCCCGAGCGACGCAAGTTCCTGCCTGATCGTTTCCATTGTCTGCGTTCTGTCTGCAAGCTCCGTCCGTGCGGTAAAAAGTTTCTCGTTCAGCTGCTCTTTGCCCGCCGTTTCTTTCGCCTGCAGACCGTCTATCAGTCTGCGGTTGCGGGAAAACTCAGCTTCGGTACGCGGCAGTACCATTCCCACGGCGGTCAGCTTTTTGTTGAAATTATCCCGCTCGCCCTGTATGCGGTCCTTCTCGACGGAAAGCTGTTCAACACGGTTTTCTATTTCCTGAATACGGCGTGCAGTCTCGTTCTGAGCAAGGGCCGCTTTCAGGGAATCGATTTCTTTCTGTATCCCGTCCCGTTTCCGTATTTCAACCGTCTCATGTTCTTTTTCCGCAAGCTGCTTTTCGGCAAACTCTTTTTTCTGCTTCGTCAGCAGTTCTATTGCCGAATACGACGCCCATGCAGGAAGTGCGTCGGCAAGTTCCTGCTGCCGTTTCTTTTCGTCCTGTTCGTGTTTCCATTTTTCACCAAGGTCGATGATCGGTTCAAGCAGTTCGAGCTGTTTCTTCGTCTTCTGAATCTCGTTGTAACTCTGCATGAGTTTGGTATAATTCGCCTGAAGCTTTTCAAAACGAACCGGCGTATCGGTTTCTTCGAGCATGTTCGTACGGATAAAATCGGTAAGGTCGCCAAGTACTTTTAATCCCACTGTCTGTGAAAGGAGACGGAGCGCTTTGTCCGAACGGAAGCCGAACAGCTTTGAGAATTCGGCGCTGTAGTTTTTGAATGAATCGCCGAAAAACATCGTCCCGAATGATTCCGAAACGACTTTCTTCCACTTACCCGCGCGGTCGATTGAAAGCCCGTGAGAAGCAAGGCACGCGTTTATGTCGTCGAGGGTCACATGCTGCTTCGTAAGCGCATAGACGTGCTGCAGCGTGTCGCCTGAAAAATACCGTACCTGCAGCAGGCTCACTGTGCTCTGCGCATCCTCGTTTACGAAACAGCCGCTCAGTACGGAAAGCGTATCACGGTTACGGAGCATCTGCCTTCGCGCCGAACTGGACTGTTCGTCCTGAATGTTGCCGTACGCACCGAGCACATACGTCTCTTCCGTACGGTCGCGCCGTCTGTCGGTACCGGAAGACTGATTGTACGCACGCATCGAATACGGCACCAGAAGTGAAAGAAGTGCATCCACAATCGTCGTCTTACCGCTGCCGTTCGAGCCCGTAAGCAGCGATGATTCTCTGCGGCAGTCGATCGTATATACTGCGTTGTTGAAAATACCCCAGTTGTACAGCTGGAACACGTCGAGACGGTATCCGTCAGAAGCAAATAATCCGTTACTCACCGGCGGACTCCTCATCTGCAGCAGCGTCTTCTGCGGGCGCCGTTCCGTTCAGCTCCTGCAGTTTCTGCTTGAACTCCGTAAGAAATTCGACGTTTATTTTCGCCCGGATAATCCGGCGTACTTCGAACTCACGGTCTTCCTGATTTGCGGAAGTACCATGCTGGCCTGAAGGTGCATTCAGTTCGCGCAGGAACGAAAGATTTACCAGCTGATTCAGATACGTGTCGAGTTTGTTGAAATACCTGACCTGATCGTTCTTCTCTTTAATAAAAACGGCAAGCCGTTCCTTTATCTCGCTTTCTTTAAGCACGAGCATCGCCGACTGATTCTGCGACGTGTCGAACTGATCAAGCGCCTCGCGGAGCAGCACGCACAGAAGCGACACTTCCGGCGTGAGTGCATATTTTTTTATTAAGTGCGGCAGATTCGACGCCGGTCCGGCCGCATCGGTAACTTCGTCACTTTCGTCCCGCTGCTTCAGAAACGCATACCCGTCTCCCTGATCGACGAACACGGTAAGCCCGATCTGCGCAAAATAATCTCCGATTGCGGACGTCCACGCGGTCAGCGTGTTCCACGTCGTGTCGCCGGTACCCGTCCGGTATACCGGCCCCTGCAGCAGTTTGATGCAGACGGGAGCCCATACCGGAACAACAGTCGAATCACTCATACGAACAACATCCTCGGCACCGTCACTGAAACTACGGACCCGTTCCGGTTAAATTGTATTACGTCTGTTCTGTCGGGAAGCACCTGCATACGGTCGGTGTGCTCCGCCATACCGTACCACGCGACAATCTCCGCAAGACCTTTTTCAACCGGATATGTAGTAATTAATTCGGCAAGCGTAAACTGCCCGCCGTTTTTTCCGCTGCGGAATTCGGCAGCGTGCTTCTGCAGTACTTTCTCATCGATGTAAAACTGCGTAAACAGTTCTCTGAGCGACGACGGATCGATTGTCTGTTCGTCGAACCGGTGCATCTCCGTAAAGTCGTTCGTCTGCAGCGGAAACACCGGATACCGCGCCTGAGGAAAAAACAGTTCTGGCCTGCCTTCAACCGACAAAAAATCCGGAGGAACCTGAGCCGCCCCGGAATCGACGCGCGGCAGATACACAAGCATTTCTTTTTTTATGTCGGCAGTAAGCTGTGTAACAAGCCGGCGCTCGTTCACTTCCTGCTGCGACAGAATGCGGTTGATGCGGTCGGTAAGCACGCGGTTCTGCTCCACAATCTTATGTCCCGCCTGATACAGATACAGCTTCAGGTGCGTAAGAAACGTATCCGACCAGCCCGTATCTTTCGTCTCCGCCGAATCAAGAATCGCATTCACAAGAGTCCCGATTTCGTCGTCGCTGTCCTGCGAAATAAAATCCCAGAACGACGAAAATGTCTGGCCCTGTGGCGACACGCGCATTTTATGGTTCGTGTCGAGCGTATACCCCAGAATCGTCCCGCGCGTCGCTTCGACTTCGCTCTGTTCCCGGTAAATCTCCTGCAGAATGGAACGGAAATTGTCTTCGATCTGCCGGAAATCACCGAGGAGTTCCCGCGAACTCCTGCTGATCGATTCAAGCCGTTCGCGTATCTGTACCGCCGAATACGTCTGAGCTCTGCCCGTACTTTTTATTTCCCGTATCTCTTCGTCGATTTTACGCTGCGCTTCCCTCAGTTCGGCAATACGGGCTGCAGGATCCTCCGTCGTATGTTCCTTCAGATCGCGCAGCTGCAGCAGAATGTTCTGAAACCGTGATTCCGTCCCGACAAACTGCGTCGGTTCGCTGTTCTCAAGCCACGTGAACAGCCGCTCAACGCTTGCGCTCAGTTCAACGACAGGAATTCCTTCCGCGGAATGATACCGCCTGATATACGCCTTTTCATCCGAACACCAGAGGGATACAAGCAGCTTCGCTTTTATCTGCAGGTCATTGAAAAGTTCCTTCTTTGCGGAGAAATCCGCTGCAAACTGTACAGACGAATCATCTCCCATCTCTTCATCAAGAAGCAGTTCTTCATTCCGGTGCTCCTGCAGAAAAACAGCAAGCTGTGACTCAAGTTCTCCGGACGGAATAACCTGCACGTGCTTTTCACGAAACGTACCGTATAAAAAGGAAATAGTAAGGTGAGCCGCATGCGATCTGAGCAGTTTCATCCCCGCATCCTGTGCGATAAGAGAGGAAAAATACCCGGCCGACGTATTGTGCATGGATTTACTATAAAACAGACTGCGATAAGCGGCAAGAGGATACGGAGCTGAAAACAACCCACCGTCACGAATCAGTACAATTCTCTGATCCGGGCACGATTTAACCGCTGATGCAGGCCGCTCTTAACGCCTGATGCAGGCCGGTATGTGTACACAGTGCAGACCGCACAGTGTACGTAATCGAGTCCGCACTGCGCCGCATACCGGCCTGCACTGTGTACACTGTTGCATCTGCACTACGTACACTGTACGGCCTGCATCAGGCTGTACTCACACCATAAGCCGGTAGATCGCTTCAATTCCCGCTTTTGCCGTGTTATCAGGGTAATAGAAGTCCTTGCGGCAGTTCCACACACGCACGGCAATCTGCGCAAAGCGGTTCACGGCGGGCATGGCAACGGCAAGCCCCGCACCGTGCGCACAGTCGTACAAGGCGGAAAAAACAATGAGAATCCGGTATTCGGATGCAGAGACGCGATATTAATAAATCTGCACGGTCTTAATGCGCTGCCGGTACTCTTCCGGCGCTGCATTTTTTCTGCGGAGGAATTCACGGTAAAAATTACTGTAATCGCAGAATCCCGTACGGGTACCTATTTCGGACAGGGATAATTCGGTATTACGCATTAACGTCGTCGCGGCATCCACTCTGATTTTATTGAGTACATTCATGATACTGTCGCTGTATTCTTTACGGAATTCTTCCTGCAGGGTCGTCCTGTTGGAACAGAACTGTTTCGACAGACCGGCAAGTGAAATATGTTCGGAATAATGGACGCGGAGCCATTCATGGACGCGCTGTGCCTTTGAATATTCACTATCTGTGCCCGCAAAAGCCGGCCGCTGCCAGAAGAAAAACAGTATTTCAAGAAAAAAAGAACGACTGCGGCACGGCCAGTAAATATCACGCTTGTTCTCAAGTAAATCAGTCAGGCTGGCGAACAGTCTGAGCATGAACAGATCTTCTTCAGGGGTTAGCGCAAGCCGTTTGCCGCATTCTGAGCCGGAACCGGGTAAAACGGATTCAAGCAGTTCGCGGTCGCGGATTGCAAACGGATCGTTTTCCGCTTCAGGAGGAATGTCCGGCCAGGAGACAAAACTCTGATTGATAACCTCCGGTCTGTAGACGGCAAGCCAGCCTTCACTTCCCTCACCGACACGTACCATCCGGTCAACGGGTACAATAAAAGGCGCGGCAAGTTCAGCGCCGCTTTCGGTTCTGACCGATCCTGTATGACAGAAAAGGATTCCGTTAATACCACTGCAGGGGCCGATACGGCTGCAGCCGGAAAAATGCTTTATCCCCAGCGGAGATATATAATGCGGATAGAATACTTCTTCTTTCGTACTGCAGGCAACAGTGATGTCTTTTTCCTGTATATTGTCAAAAAAACTCTGTCTCATAGTAATGTCCGGTAAACTCCAGCAATAGTACTATAGTATAACAGATTACTGCTGCTGACAATAATCTGAATATTATCATAATCAAAGAGGAAGTTTTCATGAAAAATCTGATTACCACATTACTGATGTGTTCTGCTGCCGCAATATCGCTGTATGCCGCAGCACCTGCTGCCATAAACGAAACGTTTGATACCGTTGACGTCTGTATTCCTGCCGTGAATGAAAAAGTACCGGTTGTTTTTCTGGCTCACAACGGCGGTTCTTCAAAAGAAGCATGGGGAGACTTTCCCGGAGAACTTTCCGCCAAAGGATATGCTGTCGTAAACATGGGCTGGACAAACTTTCAGGGTGGCAACGATTTCCGCAGAGACATTCAGACAGTAATGGACAAATACAGCAAACGCATCAATTTCGAACGGGTGGCGTTCATCGGCGGTTGTCACGGCGGAGTAAAAATGCTCAGCATACTTGATGCAAAGCTGCCGTTAAACCCGAAAGCGATCGTACTGCTGTCAATGTCTGAAGTTGTCACTCCGCCGCAAAATCACGTGCCCATACTCGGTGTCTATTCGACACACGACCACCTTGGCGCAAATTATGTGTCAATACAGAAAAACGTGTACAGCAATATCATTACCGAACCAAAAAAGATAATCGTCATGGATATGACTCAGCACGGAAACGAACTCGTAACCGATCCGGAGACGAAAGGCCGGATCCGTGCTGAAATAGAAACCTGGCTTAAGGACCTGCTGTAAAAACTTTTCCGTTTCCTGTCAGCAGGCAAACGTACGCCTGCAGTCTGTTCTGAAAACGTACTGCCGTAATAATAACACGTTCCCTTTCCGGACTTTCTGCAGGTAAGAGCGCCTTTTCCTTTATAATAAT
>Ga0172378_10006577_pt1 | contig 10854 bp, 16 predicted proteins | sample GrowelOW332metaG_FD_119755 | JGI IMG/M metagenome (GOLD analysis project Ga0172378, IMG submission 119755) | Groundwater microbial communities from an aquifer near a municipal landfill in Southern Ontario, Canada - Pumphouse #3_1 metaG | ecosystem: Environmental > Aquatic > Deep subsurface >... | reverse complement strand
TGCAGGCGCCTCAGAAAACGCTGCCTACACCCTCCGGGGGTATCCTTCGCGCTCGGCAATCTCGTGATGCCGCCGGCATAGAGTAACTAGATTGTCAATATCGTACGCGAGGTCGGGTCGCTCTGACAATGGCTGGATGTGATGTACCTCTAGGCCATCGTAGGTGAGCGTATGCTCAGCCAAGCACATCTGGCACAGTCCGCCATCACGCTCGCGCGCTGCCTTACTGGCCTTGCGCCATGCTGCTGCATTGCGCAGCCTACTCTCCTCTGTGTCATGCTTCCACGGCTTACGCGCTGCACTGCATGGGTACCTGGTATCATGCACGCGCCCACATCTTGGGCAGGACTTGAGCATTGTGGATCACCTCGCATAGGGCAGAATAAATGGCAGAGTAAATGGCAAAATAAAGGAGCGGTCTCACGATCGCTCCAGTGACACAGGAGGTACACATGGGAATGGCAACCATCCAAACCCCATGCTATTATTATACTCCAACAAATGGGACATTGTGGGACATCATTTCTAGAGCTTGCTCGTGCCAGCGGTAGATCGTGCGCCGATCGGCATGGAGCATCTGCGGGACGCGCGTACTGACCGCCCAGCCCCGAACGTAACGCATCCACAGGAGACGTTGATGCGCATCTGGCAGCAAGGCGATAGCGGCGTCCATCTCCCCCTTGCGTGCCATGATGGCGTTGATCCTCTCCGCTCAGCCGTCCCCTTCTTAAACACGATTTTTTTGTGATAGGGGGTGTAATTTTTCGTGTTACCATCTCTCATCGGTTAGCGTTTGCTTACTGGTGCTATGGCGATGCGCGTGCTGCTCCTCATGGCAATCATGGCACAAGGATACAAGCTGCCTATAGGGCACACCATCCGTGCCAATGTACCAGATGGATAAGGCAAGCTCTGGGCGCTTGCTTAGATACCACACATGATGCACGGTGTTGGCTTGTGAGTGCTTGCCGTGCGCCCGGCACATCACACACTCGTTGTGATCCATCGCTAAAACTTCTGCGCGTTTGTGCGCCCAAGCATAGGAGCGATAGAAGTCCAGTCCCCGCTTGTGCGCAGCCTGCCTAATCACGCGCTGAAGCTCTGCACCCGTCAGGGCGTCGGGTTGTGTTTGCGCTGGTGTATGCAGTGCGATCATGCGCGCCACCTCCTCCATAGGCTAGAGCATGGAGCCAGAGTTGCACCGGCTGAGACGGGGCTATGAACCCAACTTGCGTACTGCGCCCCGGTATAATAAGGCGCATCAAACGCCGAGATGTTTGACAATGTCGCGCTCCTCGTCCGACAGCGCCCAGACGATAACCTCGCCTGCCGCCTTGAGCTCTGCCGCCTTGAGCTCTGAGATAAGATAGCCCGAGCCATAGATTGCTTTCCCGGCGCGCTTTTGCGAGGCAAGCGCTCGCAGGAAATGGCAGTCCTTGTGTGCAAGACGGAAATCAATTTTGTTTGCAATCTTGTTGATACGCACTGCGCTTATGACGCAATCAGGATAGCAATACAGCGGCAGCTCTGCTTTGCCCTGCTTGGCGGTCTCCTTTGCTGCTGCGTCAATGGCGCGCGCAAGGACAGGCGCGGTGCGGATATAATCGCCGCCCAGACTGGTAACAAAACTCGTCTTGATGTCTGCGCCGTTTTCGTAGATTACGTTTGCATTTGTGAGTACATAATTCACACCGTCGCTGTAGCTCGATAAGGCGGTCAGGTTCGGCGCAAACAGGAAAAAATCTATCCCGCGCTCGACGTAAAACAGCTTGATCTTTGCAAGGATGCTAAACGGCGGGTTGTCAATCACAACACAGCCCACAGGGTAGTCATAATGCTCAAAGTCACCGCCCGGATAAAACGGACGCACGATCTCGCGCCCCTGAAGCCTGTACTCCTGCACTGCCCAGTCGCGGGTAGCGTCATATACCAGCGGCGGCGTGTAACAGTCGTCAGTTGTGAGCTTGGGCCTAAACTTATCCACAAACTCCTCGTAGGTGTTGCTCTTTTTTCTCGGCATCTGTACCTCCGGGCAAAAGATAAGGCGCGCCGTGACGCGCGCCTTGACAAAAGGAGACGCGTGAGCCATATGCCCATAGGCTCACACTAATAGACTAACACAACAAGTCCGCAATAGTCCGCAAACTTTTGTCGTGCCAATAAGCCACGGTGCGGTCGGAGACGTGCAATTCCTGTGGTATTTTTATGGTCATCGTCCAGCCCCTGACGTACCGCATCCACAGCAGGCGCTGGAGGCGATCAGGCAGTTGGGCAATGACGGCGTCCATCCTCGACTTGCGCGCCATGATGGCGTTGATCTCGTCCGTCAGCACCGCGATCCGTGCGGTAGCATCGTCTCGCATCAGGACGTATCGGGCGGTGGGATCTCCTACCCCTGAGCCATGCGGCATACCTGTGATCACCTGCGCACCCAACACGCTCTGTGCATCCTCAGCCTGCGCCTGCAGGCGTCTGATCTCCGCCCTGCGCCGCTCACAGCCTGAGAGGGCATCGCCCCAGTCCCACAGGCGGCGCTTGAGGGCTGCGCGCTCTGCATCAGTCATTGCTCAACATCCTCCTTAAACGGATTTTCCGGGTCATCGCCCGCTGGTTCCATCCACGTCGCCAGCGCCGCCACGGTCAGCGCGTCCACCAGCGCACGCGCCGCCATTTCTTGCATCTCCGGCGTGATCGCCGCTTGGATCTGCGCCGTAGCCTGCAGCACTTTGCTGATCACCTGATGTGTCAGCCCGTCGTCGTGCACGATGCGCAGCGGAAATAGTTTGTGATCAAACTCATACTGCCGCGCCCGGGCGCACAGATCGTCGTACAGCGCTGAGTACTTTGTGCGCACTTCGGCGGGCAGCGACTCCGCCTTGGCAATCCTTGCAAGCACCTGCTTATACTCTGCTTTTGTCATGCGTTCCTCCTTGCGGATCTGCGGATGAAGAAGCGGCGGATGAGGAAGCAGCAGATAAAGAAGCAGCGGATGAAGAAGCAGCAGAGGGCCTGCGCCAATCCATGTAAGCTGTGAGTGCCTCTACTGCCGCGTCGAAGCCTTTGCAGACTATAGCGGCGTAACCGTGCGCCAGTAGCTCCTCGATCCACCAGATCTGCGCCTCGGATGCTCTCGCGCTCTTGCTGGTGCTCTTGAGCTCGATATAAAGCCCGTGATACGCCCCACGCGCCACAGGGAGGCAGAGATCCGGTACGCCCGACTTAACACCCATCGCTTTGAGCATCGCGCCTTGTTGAGGCGTGCAGCGCCTCTCATTGGGTACGTGATACAGCAGCTTGAGATCGGGCCAGCGACTGCGCACGTCGGGCTGTTGCGTCCATTTGATAAGCGCCGTTTGTATGCGCTGCTCCTCCGTCATGCGTGTTGCCTCCCCGCCATAACGTGATTGATAATTGCGGATGCTTGCATTTTGCTAAGGCCTGCGGGTGGTGTGTACCCATTGCACTTCCAGCGGATCATGTTAATCTGCTTTTCCGTTGCTGGCGTGTTGCCCCACATGGTAACGATGTTGAGATCCCACAGCGCGCGCTGATCCGGGAAGTTTTGTACGAGTGCCAGATAAACGCGATCAAGCGCCTGTTGCATCGAGATCATGTCGTTGGCGCCCAAGCGCACCATGCCGAGGTGATCCGCTGGAGGGATGCGCATCCGCCGATTATCCTTGAGCTGCACTACCATAGCGCCATCGGGCAGGCGCACATAGTTAACGCCGTGTGTATCGTACCCAGTGCCACGCGCCCAAAGGTCGACGACTTCCACCGATTTTATCCATGCATCCGGGCAATCCATCGCTGCCTCTGCGAGCATGGGCATCTCCAGCAGATCGCCTTGCAAATCGTCCTGCCGCGCCTCGGGTATCTTAGCGGGATCAATCCCGATCAGAGTCGGCGCGGTGCAAAGCTGCACCTTGCTGCTGCGCGAGGTAACGCCCACGCAATCGATCAGGGTCAGCTCGTCCTTGTCGGGGTGGAGGCGCAGCCCGCGCCCGACCATCTGCGCGTACAGCGTGCTGCTCTTGGTGGGGCGGGCGATGATGATCGTCTCCACCAGCGGGATGTCCGTGCCCTCCGTGAAAACCATGCAGTTAACCAAGCATGGGATCTCGCGCTCAGAGAAACGCCTGATGATGTCAGCGCGTTTTTTTGTAGCTCCGGTTACAACTACTGCGCCGGGGATCTCGTCGGCGATCGCCTCGGCGTGCTCTACGGATGTGGCAAAGATCAGCGTTGCGCCCTTGGCGTAATCCCTGTATGCTTGCGCGATCGCCGTTGCCGTGCCGCGCATCCGCTCGTTAAGCTCGCCCGGCGCATAGTCTCCGGCGTGAGTGCGCACCCCGCTCAGATCGTAGCCGATGTGCGCCCGCAGCGCATGGATCTTGCAAAGGTAGCCTTGATCGATGCCCCACTTTAGATCTCTGGAAAAGAGGATATCGTCGAACACATGATGCAATCCCACGCTGTCACCGCGGGAAGGCGTGGCGGTGAAGCCCAGCACCATGCGCGGCTCGAAGTGCTCCAGCACGTCGGCGTATGATTTCGCAGCGGCATGATGCGCCTCGTCTACGATGATCGTATCAAATTCGTTTGATGTAAAACGATTCAACCTTCGCCGGATGCTCTGTACGCTGGCAGATACAACCTCCTCACCATGCGCGTGCTGATTGCCCTGCTCTACGCCATAAGAGCAATCAAAGTATCTGCGGGGCTGATTAACTAGCTCCTCTCGGTGCGAGAGTAGGAGCACGCGCCCCTGCCTGGGGATGCTGGCAAAAGTCACCGTCTTGCCCAGCCCGGTTGCCATCTGCACCAGATGACTGCCGCTGGACTGTGCTGCGATCAGGTCGACGCACTCCTTTTGATAGGGCCTGAGGACAATATTTGTCATTTTTACCTCCTCCGTAGGTCTGTTTACACCTCGTTTTCACCCGAGGTGTAAACGAAAACGCTTAATTTTTGCCTGAATTCAGGGGTTTTTGATTTGGTTTACACGTTTACACCTTTTTTGGAGAGGGTAGACGTATATATTCATGTGTGTGTGTTTATTTGTTTTTAAAAATTTATCTCTCACACGAGATATAGTGTAAATAGGTGTAAACGTGTAAACAGGTGTAACTAATGCCTGAATATAGGGCTTTTTGGTTTACACCTTAGGTGTAAACGAGGTGTAAACGGTGTAAACCAAATTGCGCCCAGTCTCCGCTGTACGTCCGCGCCTGCTCTATCGCGCTCAGAATGGCAGCGCCTCCTGCTCCTCTTGTGCGGCGCCCACATCCGTGCGCAACTTATAGTATCTGCCAACTGTGCCACGCGAGCCCATGCTCGTTACGTGTGTGCTTTTGCCGTCTTTTGCTTTGATGATCCAGCCCCTAGATACCCATGCGGATACAACTGCGCCATATGGCAGCCCCGCTTTAGTCATCTCGCGCTCCAGTACTGTGCGGTTGATCGTGGCGATCCCACCGTCGATCCTGCCCCATACCTCGCCGCTGTTTCCCTCGTTGTAGCTTGTAAATCTCGCAGTGCTGGAGGCAATCCAATCCAGCGCCCAGTCGTAGGCGCGCTTTGATACATCGATCTCGTCCAGTGTTTGCAGGTACGGCAAACAATCGTCCACAGTCAGCGGTTGCTCGCCCTGAAGCACGCTCTCGCACGCCAGTTGATCGCCCAAGATGATCGCCGCCATAGACAGCGCTTGCTTTGCGGTTGTGTCCTTGCGCTGCATGATCTCTTTTTGTAGCGCGTTATAGCGCTCATTCAGCGCCGACTTGCCCTGCGCCGCGATGTGCTCGATGTATGGCTGCCCAGCGAGCCCGTAGTTTTGTTGGATGATGCTTACAATTTTGTTGCCCTCCGGCACGAGCACTTCGCCATCCGATAGTTTGATCTCGATCAGGCGGTTTTTAACGCCGCCGCCGGAGGCGTCCGAGGACACCGGGTGCTCGCCTGTAAAAATAAATGCGTTGCTCCACTGCCTGGTCTCGCGCGTACCGCCGTCAGCGGATCCACGTCCACGATCGATGCCCTCGCACAAGTACATCACAAGCCGATCCGGCGACATATAGCCGGTGGATACCGTCTCCAGCTCATCCGCAAACATCGGGATGTTGCGGAGGAAACTCGCCGACGCGCCGAAGAATGCGTAGGTGCTGTTGAGGCTCCACATGAGCTTGCCCTTTGTGGGGTTACCGTAGATGCTCATGGCGCACATGCCCGCCACCGTCTTTCCTGCACCTGTGCCGCCCCAGACGTGGAGCACAAACGGCAGTGCATTAAGGCACTCCAGGAGAGGCGATGCGAACGCCGCGCCCATCACAATGCGGAACACCGTGCTCTGACGGCGTAGAATGCCTATTGTAGCCCTCCAAACGTCTATGTGCCCTAATGGTGCCAGTGCCTTGTAAATCGCCTCGTAGGCGTCGCTACCGTCGTACACGACGTCCGTGCAGTAGGGCGCGAAATTCCCGCCGTCTTTCCCGTCTTTCCCGCCATCTCCACTCTCGCCGCCGCTGATCCAGCCGAGGCGGCCAATGCTCCGCTGCGTTTTAACAGCATCGGTGTTGAGCTGCACCATGTCCGCTAGTACGCTTACAAGGTTGCGGGCATTTTCGGAGGTGACTTCGACGCCCTTGTTGGCGATAGTACGCACGATCATGCCCTTGTCCGCCAGCTTGTCACGGTCGGCGGTGACATAGCGCCACTGCCCATCTTTGCAGTAGGCGACTTTAAGGCGCTCCATGCCGCTATCGATATTGCGCAACACTGCCACCGGCGCGATGGGGTGCGGGCAGGCGTAGACAGTCGAGTCCACACCACTGCGCGGATCAGTCTCTTGGCGGTGGACGCCGCCATCATCGCACACCCATGATCCGCCTACCCTGAGCGGCGGAAACGGCGCATCCTTGTAGATAGTGAGGTGTGTGTTAGTGGCGCGCATCGCAAGGGATCGGCGCGCCACTGCGTTGCGCATGATCCGATAAAACTCCGACTCCTTGCCGCCCCTGCTGGTGTAGTCCTCGCGCATCGTTTCAACCGTCAACTCACGCGTGTTGTTATCTTGCATCCACAGCTCCTCAAAGCTATTTATTGTCAGCTCCGGCGTCCCATCCTGCTGCTGCTTTGGCACGCTTGATCACTTCCTCTCCGCCATGCGTCCGCATCTCTGCGGGCGCATCCTCCAGCCAATCCAGGTAGTAGTCCCATTGCGAGTAACGTCCACCCTCGGCGCGTCGGGCAGCGCACAAAATGTCACGCGCGCCGCTTGCCCAGCGATCCAGTGCCTTGTGCGCCTCCAGCGCTTCGCGGCGTTGGATTGCGGCGCGGCTCTCCTCGTATGATGGCTGCGCACTCAATCCATGCCGCGCCATAAGGATCGCCGCCGCTTGCGCGTTGGTTGCGTGCTCCATACGCGCCACAAACGTGATCACGTCGCCACCGCTGCCACACGCAAAGCAGTAGTAGCCATCCTTGTACACCTTGAGCGATGGGTGCCGATCACTGTGCATAGGGCAGATCGCCCAACCGCCACGCCCCGGCGTGATGGAGTAGTCCGCAAGGGCTGCTTCCATCGTTACCGCCTCCTTGATCCTCTGATAGTCGATCACGCTGCGTCACCGCCTAAAACGGCAGACTGCTGGGATCATCGAGCGTCATCTGCACGCTGGGCGCGTGCGGTGCATATCCTGTACCGCCTCCAGCCAGCGGCTTATCCTCGGGCACAGGCGCATCCATCACGCTCTTTGTGCTGCGCACCGCCACGCACTTGCAGCTCCAATGCGGCTTGCCGTCTGTGCCGGAAAACTCCTCGCGCCCAAACACACCACCGAAGGTCTTGCCTTTAAGGCTGCGCTCGTCCCAATCCCAAGTGTAGCCGGGGTTACTCTCCTCAATGGAGGAGATCATGCCTTTGAAAAACGGCACGCTCTTAGGATTGTCGATGCCCTGGCGATAGGTGCCAGGCCACTTGATCTCGGTGCTTGCGGAAGGGCTTGCCATACGCGCCTTGTAGGCGCGATCGTACAGCCCCGCCTGCTTATCGTTGGGTGCCATGTCCAGCGCAAGGATGAGCACCTGCTGCTGTGTATTGGGGTTGATCTCCACGCGCGCGCCCTTGATGACGCAGTAATGTCCGCCGGGGGTAGGCTGCTCCGAGGAGCCGGTGCCGTCGTAGGTCCGAGCGTCGTCGTATCCGATAGGCTTTTTGATCATGTTGGTATCCTCCTAAAATTTGTCGTTTTGCCGTGCTGCTGCAGTAGTGCGGGCTCTAGTACTCGTCCAGTGCCTTGAGCACTGCCGTGATGTCGTTGTCGATCTCTGCCGCATCAAACATCCCCATGGGCGTCTTGGCGGTGGAATTGTTGCTGCGCGTCTCAAGGATGTAGCGCCCTTCCGGCGTCGCCTTGGCAAGTAGCACCGTGGAAAACTTGCTCTCAAGCACGATTTTGTCGAGCTTTTTGCCGTTAGTTTTGATGCGTGTCCATTGATAGCCGCTCTCGTCGCGCTCCGTCTGGGTGTGGGCGAGGAAGATGATTGTCAGATCATCGCGGTAGCTGTATGCGCCGTCCACCAGATCCCAAACAGCAGAGGCGAGATCTACCCACTTGTCGTAGCCCTTGTCTTTAACACGCCGCATCTCGTCGCCCACCATGATGCCGTTGATAGTATCCACTACAATGGTCTTGATGGCGGGGCGCTTTTCCGCGATGCCGGAAAGCACCGTTTGCACAAGATCCTTGTCGTTGCTTTGCAAATAATTTTTGCGCTCGGCATTGTACTGGCTGCGCCATCCGCGCCAGCTTAAGCCCTTGCGATCACAGTCGATGTAGTAAGTTGTTGCGGGGTCGAGGTTGCGGCAGCTGGTCGTCTTGCCGCTGCCGCTCTCGCCCATGATGCAGATCACCTTGCTCATGTTTGTTGCTCCTCCTGTGGATAACTTGTGTATAACTTGCACGTGTTGCCAGCGCGCTTACCTGATGCTCAAGCTCCTACCCTCGACCAGCCTGCACCACGGCAGCACCTCGCCGGTGTCCACCAGCTGCTTTTTGATGTCGGCCTTGCGCACGTCGTCCTCGGTGCGCGGCTTGAAGTACTCCTGCGGCACCTTGGCAACGTCCGTGATCTCCAAGCGCGTCGACGTCCGAAAACTCACGGTAAACTCAGGCGTTTTGATCTTGGCCTTGCCCTGCGCATCAAGTGCGACGCCGAGCGCATCCTTGAGCTGCTGTACAGCGTGCTCCCTGCTGCGCTTGCGCGCAGTGAGACGATCAGCCTCCGCCTTGAGCACGTCCGCCTCACCCTGAAGGTTGCGGATCAGCTTGCAGTAATTGGCCACCTTGCTCTCGATGTCGTCCTCCAGCTGCGCGATCGCCTCGCAAAACTCCTCGTAATCGATGTCGTCATCGTCCACCAGCTCCGCGAGATCGCGGTACTGATCAGTCAGCTCGTACAAACTTGCCATTATTTTGCTCCTCACTCTTGGGCTACGTATCGCAGCCTCTCGTCGGCAACGTCCTGCCGCGTCCAACACTCCCTGTAGCCCTTATCCATCTGCACCAGCGCTACAAACGGGTACACCTCCAGCACCGTGCCGCAGTCCCGTCGCGCCTTGCGCAGGATCGTGCCATCGATGTCCGTCCACTTTTTGTCCGGCCTTGCCACTGTAACACGGTCGCCGGGTTTGAGCGTCCACGGCTTGATCTTGGGCGGCTCGTCCATGATGGCCTTTGTCTGCGGCGGGAAAACATCGTCCACCGGCATCTGCAGCGCTACCGCGATCAGGCGGCGCACGCCCGCCGATGGGCTGTGATCGCCGCGCTCTATGTTGCTTATCGATGCCCCGTGGATCCCCACCCTGCACCCAAGCTGCTCCTGTGTGAGCTTGAGCTGCAGACGGTACGCCTTAACCTTGTTTCCCATGGCCGCCTCCTCTCCTGTATTGCGGGTTTGTGAGCGCGTCCAGGTGCGCCCGCTCCTCGTCCGTCATTTTGCGCCACGGCACTGGCGCGAAGCTCTCACTACGCCGATCCAGCCGATCCTGCATGAGCGCCTCCAGCTGCTTATAGTGCTCTGCCTGCCGCTCACGCTCGATCGCCTGCGCGCGCTCCCAATCTGGATTGATCTCGGCGGGATCGAGATCAAGCGCGGCGCTAATCCGCGCCATCGTGGCAGTGCTGAACATCGACTGCCTGATCTCTGCGCTCTGGATCGTGGACACACTTACACCGGATAGCTCCGCGAGCTGCTTTAACGTGAGCCCGCGCGCCTGCCGGATCTGCCTAAGCCGATTGCCCATCTTTAAGCACCTCCTTGAGCGCCGGCCAGATGCTCGTTTGCTTGAGTTCCAGCGCTTCGGCGATCAGCGCTCGCGTCGTGGGCATCGGCAGGTAGTCCGGGCGGCTCTCCGCCTTGTAGATCGCCGTTGTGCTCACGCCGCAGAGCTGAGATAGGCGCTTGCGGGATAGCCCGCGCGCCGTGCGGCACTGCTTAAGTCGGTTGCCCATCTTTAAGCACCTCCCTGATTTGATCGAGCTTGTGCTCGGCGTGATCAGCGCGATCACAGTGGTGCCGGATATCTGCCAGCATCCTCTCGCGCTCGTCCTCCAGCGCCTTGAAGGAGGAAACGAAATGAAGCTGATAGATTATTTGCATCCTCTCGCGCTCGTCCTCCAGCGCCTTGATGCGCTCCGAAAGGCGGACGATCTCCTGCGCGGTATCATCAGAGGCGCCGGACAACTTGCGGATCTCGGCGCTCAGCTCCTCCATGAGGCGCGCGATGTACGGCGTGCCCGCCATAGGCACGGCTTCCTCCTCCGCCTCCACCACAGGGATCGTAGGCGGCAC
>Ga0172378_10006573_pt1 | contig 10859 bp, 8 predicted proteins | sample GrowelOW332metaG_FD_119755 | JGI IMG/M metagenome (GOLD analysis project Ga0172378, IMG submission 119755) | Groundwater microbial communities from an aquifer near a municipal landfill in Southern Ontario, Canada - Pumphouse #3_1 metaG | ecosystem: Environmental > Aquatic > Deep subsurface >... | reverse complement strand
TCGATCCACGACCAACATACCCAATGACTCGATAAATGTGCTCTTCCCTGCACCCGGGACACCCGTTATGCCCACCCGGATAGAGTTACCCGCATAGGGCAGGCATTTTTCCACTATGGACTGCGCCAGCTCCTGATGCTCGGGCAATACGCTTTCAATCAACGTAACAGCCTGGCTCAACATAGAGACATCGCCTTTCCGTATGCCTTCCACATACTCCGACACGGAAAACACCCGACGCTGAGCCCTTGCCCCGCGCTTTAAATATGGGCTGACAGATGGCGGAGAAGAAACCCCGTCATTCACAATCAGGCCCTTATATGCCGCACTATTTTCAGGATGCACCATTTACTTCAACCCTCATATAAACAATAAAACCGATTAATAATGTCAGAATCAACGAAAAAAGGATAATCACACATCAATTGTGAGATTATCCTTCTTCCATATTTAAGACAACAGTATGATTACTTCTTTATCTCACCCGTCAATTCAATTGTCTTAACGCTATTGTTAGGATCGTTAGTCACCAAAGTAACACGGTAGCTGAACTTTCCTGGAACCAAACCTTTCGTATCGATAGAGAATTTGACATCACCCTTCTTACCTGCCTTAATCGCTTTAGAAGGTGCCTCCAATTCAATAGCCTTTGAATCTGAAGATGCTTTATGAATAAAAAGATCTTTCTTTCCCGTATTTGTAACGGAGAATTTCAAGTTCTTCTTTGTGTCCATCTTCAATGTTCCTAAACTGATGGTATTAGCCACGCTCAAAACCGAAGCTTGAGCCTTCTCTTCCGGAGTCATTGAAGAGAAATCCTCTATGATATTTCCGTGAACGGAAATCATATAAGATTTTTCCTCTACCACTTTGTTGTTCACTACAACATAAAAATCTTTAGTGAAAGAACCCCACTCGTTAGAGTTTTTAGATTCAATGGTAACATCAATAGTACCTTTCTCGCCTGCCTTCAATTTCTCAGGAGTAGCCTTAACCGTCATATAGCTAGGTACATTTTTGAAAGAAAGTGCGATTTCGCCTTTCGTATTGTTTACTACTGCGATACGCTCCGTTCTTGAGCTGGCAGGATACTTGATGTTGTTCAAATATACATGTTGTTTCTTGATTCTCAAACCGTTCATGTCGACAGGATACTGATCCTCCACTTTAGCGGCCTTCGGGATAACCTCACCCTTTATTGTCAACCTCTTATCACCTGCATTAGTGGTAACGGTGATTGTCTTGGTAAATGCACCCGGACGACCGTTAGCATTATAGGTTGCGGTAACCGTACCCTTTTCTCCCGGTTTGATCGGTGTTTTTGTCCATTCCGGAGTCGTACATCCGCAAGAGGCCTTCACCTTCTGCAATACCAAATCACTGGATCCCGTATTCTTGAATTCAAATGTACAAGACACTTTTCCCGATTCTTCGGGGAATGTACCAAAATCATGCACCAACTTTTCAAAAGATATCTCAGGCGCACCTTGTGCTACGGCAGCAACAGCATAAGCTATGGCTGCAACGACTAATAATAGCAACTTTTTCATGACTTCTCTTTTATTTTATATTTTTAATTCTTGTTTTTTCCACTTATCGGAAAAACAGACTCCTCTTCTGAGGATCTATTTTCTTTATTCGGATTGCAAAATTATAAATAAACTATCAAAATCATATTTTTATCTGAAAATAAAACTTAACAAATACAAAAAAGAAGATTATTTTAATATATACACATAGTTTAAGAAAATGTCATTGTCATTTTTTATAATTTTGATGCTGGTTTGAAACCAATCGGTCTCAATGCCATTCTAATTCATAATGAGATACTAAAATGCGCAAAATCATATTATCACTTGCATTACTATCTTCGCTAACCACGCAAGCTCAATTACAGAATTGGGAGGTCGTACCTCCTGTAAATCCGGTCACTACTCTCAGCGGAAGTTTCGCGGAACTCCGACGCAACCATTTTCACGGAGGTCTTGATTTCAGGACGGGAGGTGCAGAAAACAAGCCGATATACGCCATCGGCGACGGCTACGTGTCCAGAATCACCATATCGGCAAGGAGCTACGGCAAACTGGCCTACGTGACACACCCTAACGGATACACCACGCTCTACGCACACCTCAACGGATTTGTACCAAAGCTGGACTCCATCATAAAAGCCAAACAATACGAAAAGAGGAGCTACGAAATAGACATTCTGTTAAGTCCAACCGAATATCCGGTGGCGAAAGGAGAACAGTTTGCCATCTCAGGAAACACAGGTTCGTCCGGCGGCCCTCACCTTCACTTCGAGGTAAGGAGAACAGATGACAACTCGCTGCAGAACCCACTAAAGCTCAACAAATATTTCAAGATTCAAGACAATAAGAACCCGAAAATATTAGGAGTCAAACTTTATGGCCTCAACGGCGGACTGATCAACAACCAATCAGAGATGCGTATCAACACCTTCATGACAAAGAAAAAAGTCAAGACACTACAAAACGGGACCAACATCAACGCATGGGGAGAGATAGGATTCTCTGTCAAGGCCAACGACTACATGACAGGAACCGGGTTCACTCACACGCCTAGGGCATTAAAACTATACGTGGACAACAAACTCATATCCGACATATATATAGACAACATCAAGTTCTCCGACTGTAGGGCCCTCAACAGTCTGATAGACTACCAGCAATACGCCAAGAACAGAGAGTTCTTCATGAAGTCTTTCAGAGACCAGAACAATCCGCTCAACATATACGGAGAAGCATACAACGAGGGGAAAGTCAACATCAACGAAGAACGTGACTATCAAGTGAAGTATGTGGTCATCGACGACTTTGGCCATTCAGACTCCATCTCGTTCACCATTCACGGAGTAAAAGCAGAAATAAAACCAGTGGAGCACGACTGCAACAACTTTTTAGCAGCCGGAGAGTGCCATTTCTTCGACAAGAAGAATTTTCTCATGTACTTCCCCGCCAACGCCACATATGCGGATTTCGAACCCAACTACGAAGAGATTCCGACCACAAAATACTACTCTTCCATCTTCCAAATCGGAGAATACGACATGCCGCTGCACTCTTTTTGCGACATTTCACTAAAGGTGGAGAGAGACAGCTCGATTAAGGACAAAAAGAAGCTGTTCATTGCCAAACTGAGCAAAAACAATCTGATAGGAGGCTCTGCCGGCGGCAAATACGTAGACGGATTCCTCGTTGGCAAAACAAACACGTTCGGCAAGTTTGCCGTAGCCGTAGACAACACGAAACCCATCATCACACCCGTACACACGAAGGGGCTCAAGAGCTATCCCGTGCTAGTGTTCAAAATAGCCGACGGCCTTTCCGGCATAGCAAGATACGACGGATACATTGACGACGAATGGGTATTGTTCGAGCACGACGCGAAGACAAGAACCATCAGATACCGTATGGACCCTAAACGGGTAAAGCAGAACCAGAACCACAAGTTCAAACTTGTCGTCACCGATTTCTGCGGCAACTCTTCCTCTTACGAGAAGAACATTTATTGGTAATAATTCTTCGGAGAAAGACATTTTAAACTGATTAGATTATACTGAAAGTTCCCATTTATCAAGAAAAAAAATCATCATAATGAGAAGAGGAAATATTCTGGCAGCAATAGCCACCACTTTACTAACGGCAGGTATCGCCAACGCAGGAACAAACATACTTGTGGGCAAAAACGCTTCCGAAGACGGATCGACGTTCTGCACCTACTCGGCAGACTCTTATGCCCTATATGGAGAACTGATCCACTACCCCGCCAGCGAATATCCCAAATATACAATGACAGACATATATGGATGGGACACCCATAAATACCAAGGCAAGATCAAGCAAGTATCCAACACATACGCCGTATTAGGCAACATCAACGAGCATCAGGTCTCCATCACCGAATCAACATTCGGAGGCAGAAGCGAACTGATAGACACCACGGGCATCCTGGACTACGGAAATCTGATATACATCACCCTTCAACGTTCAAAAACGGCAAAAGAGGCAATCGAAGTGATGACAGACCTAGTCTCCACCTACGGATATTGCAGCGCAGGCGAGACATTTTCCATTGCAGACCCCAACGAGATATGGATTATGGAGATGATAGGCAAAGGACCCGACATCAAAGGTGCCGTTTGGGTAGCGATGAAGGTGCCCGACGACTGCATCAGCGTACACGCCAACCATTCCAGAATCACCACATTCCCGCTAAACGACCGCAACAACTGCCGCTTTTCGAAAGACGTCATCTCCTTCGCCAAAGAGAAGGGATACTACAACGGAAAGAATAAAGAGTTCAGTTTTTCCGACGCATATGACCCCATGTCGTTCATCGCCCGCAGATTCTGCGACGCCAGAGTATGGAGCGTATTCAGAAGGATAGACTCCAACATGGAGAAATACATCGACTACATACTCGGCAAGTCGGAAGAGAAGATGCCACTTTGGGTGAAACCATCCAAGAAAATCACACTCTTGGAATTAAAGAACCTGATGAGGGACAAATTCGAAGGCACTCCGCTTGCGTTGGACAAAGACCCCGGAGCCGAACCGTTCGGCGCGCAATATCGTTTTGCTCCCAGATACTGGAACGTGGACGGAGTGGAATATTTCAACGAGAACCCTATCGCCGGGCCACAAAACGCATTCTCCTTCGTAGCCCAAATGCGAAGCTGGCTGCCCGACATGGTTGGAGGCGTGCTTTGGTTTGGAGTAGACGACGCATCTTTCACCGTATACATTCCGATCTATTGCAGCACGACATCCGTTCCCGAATGTTTCAGGGCCGGCAACGGAAGCCTGCTCAAATTTTCATGGACATCCGCCTATTGGGTTTTCAACTGGGTTTCAGGCATGGCCTATTCCAAATACGAATACGTGGAGAAGGACATCAAGAAAGTACAATTGGACATAGAGACCAAGCTGGAAGACAATCTCGAAGTAGTAGAGATCGCCGCAAAATCGCTATACACCAAATCACCGGAGGTAGCCTGCCGCTTCCTGACCGAATATTCGGAAAACCAAGCCCTAATCATGATGGACCAATGGAAAGAACTCGGCGAATTTCTAATGATAAAGTATGCCGACGGAAACATCAAAAGAGAACGCAACCGCAAGTTCATCGACAATGGATGGGGTGTGCCTGACGGCATCGTGAAACCCGGATACTCCGACAAATATTATAAGGACATCATCGAAGCCACCGGCGACAAATACAAGGTTCCGGAAGGAACGGGAGAATAAGATGTACGTCAACATACATACCCACCATGCAGACGAAAGGAACGACGTCATGTGTGTCGTCAACCTTCCTTCCGGCGAACAGGCCATCCCTGAAGAAGGTCTGTTTTCCGTGGGCGTGCATCCTTGGGATGTAGACAGCCTTGTTCCCGCAAGGCTGGCCAACATCTGCCGCATACTACAGCAAGAGAGAGTCGCCGCCGTGGGCGAGATAGGTTTGGACAAACTGTCCGAAAACGGCTACGAATTTCAAGAACCAGTCTTCGAGACACAGATAAAGATGGCCAACCTACTGCAAAAGCCCATCATCATACACTGCGTGAAAGCATACAACGAACTGCTGCGCCACAAAGAGATGATGACGACACCTGCCATCATACACGGATTCAGAGGGAAGCCACAACTGATGGACGAGCTATGCCGCGCCGGTTTCTACATATCGTTCGGAAATAGGATGAACGAAGAAAGCCTTCTTCAAACACCCGCAAACAGACTGTTTTTCGAAACAGACAATGACGAAGACGCCGATATAAAGGAGATATACATCCGCGCTGCCAAAATAAGGAAATGTTCCGCTTCCGAGCTAGAAACCCAGATTGAAAGTAATTTTCGAACCATTTTCCCATAATTTCCATCCCTTCCATCAAAAATCAAACAACAAAAAATCAAAGCCTTTGGATTTTTATTTCTCTAATCCCAATTAAAACGCTAACTTTGCAGAGATTAAGAATATTGTATAAACACAGGATGCGCAAAATCCATGCTTTGAGCCTCCCCTTATACGATAAGAAACAATGGGACAGAAGCATCGAGAATGAGAACAAGACATCACATTCCGGCAATCTTTCTCTTTTTCTAAAATAAAAAAGATAACTCATATTATTTATATGCACAAATCCGGATTTGTAAACATCGTAGGAAATCCAAATGTGGGAAAATCCACATTAATGAACACCCTTGTCGGCGAAAAGATATCCATCATCACTTCCAAGGCCCAAACAACCCGACACCGTATAATGGGAATCGTGAACGGGGAGGATTTTCAAATCGTATATTCCGACACACCGGGAGTATTGAAACCCAACTACAAACTACAGGAATCAATGCTCAACTTCTCCAACAGTGCACTAACGGACGCCGACATCATACTATATGTAACCGACGTCGTCGAAAACGGAGACAAGAACCATGACTTCATCGAAAAAGTTCAGAAGAACAATGCGCCCGTCATTGTGGTTATCAACAAAATAGACCTAAGCGACCAAGAAAAGCTGGGAGCTATGGTCGAAAAATGGGGCAAACTTCTGCCAAAAGCAGAAATCATTCCGGTTTCAGCCCTCAACAACTTCAATCTGGACTACCTTCTCAAAAGGATCAAAGAGCTTCTCCCCGACTCTCCCCCATTCTTCGACAAAGACGCGCTGACGGACAAACCCGCACGCTTCTTCGTGACAGAGATAATCAGGGAGAAGATCCTGACCAGCTACGACAAGGAGATTCCGTACTCGGTAGAGGTTGCAGTTGAGCAATTCAAGGAAGACGAAAAACTCATCCGCATCAACGCCATCATCTACGTGGAAAGAGACTCCCAAAAGGGCATCATCATAGGCCAACAAGGCAGGATGCTGAAGAAGATAGGCACAGAAGCAAGAAAAGACATAGAGGCATTCTTCGACAAAAAAGTGTTTCTGGAGCTATATGTCAAAGTTGAAAAAGACTGGAGAAGCAAAGACAACAAGCTAAAAGCCTTCGGCTACCAGCTTGATTAACGAAAAAAAAGAACAAAGAAATGAGCAATTTAGTAGCAATAGTAGGAAGACCCAACGTGGGCAAGTCAACCCTGTTCAACAGACTCACACAGACAAGAAGAGCCATCGTTAACGACGAGGCCGGCACTACCCGAGACCGCCAATACGGAAAAGTATTGTGGAACGGCGTCGAGTTCTCCATTGTCGACACCGGAGGTTGGGTTGTCAACTCGGACGATGTCTTCGAAGAGGAGATACGCAAACAGGTACAGATTGCGGTAGACGAATGCGACGTGATCATGTTTCTCGTGGACGTACAGAACGGAGTGACTGACCTTGACCTACAAGTAGCCCGTCTACTAAGGAAAAGCAACAAACCGGTTGTCCTGATATGCAACAAGGTGGACAATTACGAACTGCAATACGGCTCCGCCGAATTCTACAAATTAGGACTGGGCGATCCATTCTGCGTGTCGGCCATCAACGGATCAGGATCGGGAGACCTTCTCGACATCGTTTTGGAGAAACTTCCGAAAAAGACAGAAGAAGAGCTGGAAGACACACTTCCGAGGTTTGCAGTGGTAGGAAGACCGAATGCCGGCAAATCTTCCATCGTGAACGCATTCATGGGCGAAGACCGATACATCGTCACCGACATAGCAGGAACCACCCGCGACAGCATCCATACCCGATATACCAAATTCGGATACGACTTCTACCTAGTAGACACTGCCGGAATCCGAAAGAAAGGAAAAGTGACGGAAGACTTGGAATACTACTCCGTCATTCGCTCCATTCGCGCCATCGAAGATGCGGATGTCTGTGTCCTTATGATTGACGCCACCAGAGGTATAGAGGCTCAGGACATGAACATATTCCAGCTGATACAGAAAAACAGGAAGGGTCTTGTTGTCTGCGTCAACAAATGGGATTTGATTACCGAAAAAGACGCAAAGTCGACGTTGACCATGGAAAAAGCCATCCGCGAACGCATGGCTCCATTCTGCGACTTCCCTATCATCTTCACTTCGGCCACCACAAAACAACGAATATTCAAGGTCATAGAGACCGCCATGGAGGTATACAAAAACAAGGTGAAGAGAATCCAGACAAGCAAGTTGAACGAGTTCTTCTTGCCTCTAATAGAGAATTATCCGCCACCTTCCATCAAAGGAAAATACATCAAGATAAAATATGTCATGCAGATTCCGGAGACGGCCATCCCTTCCTTCATATTCTATGCGAACTTACCCCAGTACGTAAAAGACCCGTACAAGAGGTTTTTGGAAAACAAGCTGAGGGATGAATGGGATTTTGCCGGCACACCGATCAATATATTCATTAGGCAGAAATAAGGAAAAAGGGCATCGGGCCCTCTTCCATAAGGAAAGCCGGTCTATCTGAGCCAGATAAACCGGCTTTCCCTTTTTGTGTTCGAAAGCAAAATCATGGCAGATACGCCAAAATAGGAATCACCCGATTGGGCTACCCCTCATCTTTCCTGATCAATAACTACAAAAAACAACTTGTGTCGATTTTGACAAAATGCAGGAGGCATCATCTCTTTGCAGTAGGAAATGGGCATCGGCAACCGCATTCCGGAGGTATGCACCATACACGACAATCATTTCTCTCCTCCAGACGGGCGGCTCTTACTACTTTTCTCCGGCAGTATGTGTCTATATGTCTCTTTTTTATCCTTGAATTTCCCGTCTCAAAAGTGTTGTACAGTCATCAGCCGACCATGCGGTGGCTATATTACTGCCGATACCTTGTGTTTATCCGACAAAGCCGACACTTTCTCTTGGCATCTCAACGCCACCATCTAAACCTTATCCGTGAATTCCGAACTGAATTTGCTTCTCGTCCCTTTCAGTTTCCTTCTCATTTCTTCTTTTTTACAGCATAGCAGGCAATCCGATTTTATGACAGTATTATAGACAACGACACGCCAACCAAAGAATTTTTAATCTTCAAAAATCACATGGTTCTTTATTATCCACTTTTCATCTTCTTTTTTAAGAAGAACATTTAAAATCTTACTGTCGGGCATCACTTCGATTTGAACTCTCACAGAGGTAGGGTTATTCCAATTTAAAGTAAAATCACCAAGCACAACGTACTGTTTATTTTTTTTCAATTTATCCCTACCAAGAATCAGAGCCTTACATTTCTTTCGCTTCAATACTAATGGAGAATCTTCTGTTAGCAACTCATTAGCTAAAAAATAAACTCGCTTCTGCTTGTAAACACTATCAAAGATAGCATCGTTAATTACTGAATTAAGAATATTTTCGGCCATTTTTCTTCTTTCTTCTGAACTAAATGTTTGTGCCATTGAATACTGACAAAACAACAAGAAGAAAGACAACATCAGAATTTGCCCATGCCGTTCATAGGCGAACTTCAGGTTCGGCTTGTCGCTGCCAGCTGTCCTTCGTATTTCCTTCACTTTTCCTTGCATTGTCCAACTGATTTCTTCTATTTCTTCGGATTTGTCGGCGACTAAGTTACCTATTTTATCGTATTTATAGTTATGTGTGGAGCCTAAATTTAATGATACCACACGATACAATCGTGCGGTAGCGGAGGAGAACTTTTATACATTACCCATATGGAACATTACCCTATTCTCCCCATAAATGATATACTGACATTTCGTCTCCCTTATTGCTTATTACAACAAAACCGTTTACATCATTACTTTCATCTGTTCCTTGTTCTATCATTATCCAACCTGTTTTAAACATATAAATATTTTGCTCCGTATTTATCCAACTAAAAAAACACTCATATTCATTATGTTGTGTCGTTGGATTTTTATTAAAACCATCACTCGAAAGTGGGAAAAATAATCCATTAACACCTTGCCATGCTTTTAAATCTTCATTTGATATATTAACGCTATCTACAAAACTCCAACCTTTTTTTGTAGCATATTCAATTATTTCATTTGGATTAAATGTATTTAATGAATCGGCTTTCCAATAAACAGCTCTGTATCCACCTCTTAATTCTTGATTATTAAGATGTTTTTTCAAATAATCTTTATGATAATCAGCCCAGAATCCACTTGGTTCTATTCTATTACAGGAAAATAATACTAACATTAATGTTAAAAATATTGCATTCTTCATTGGCTCTATAACGAATCGTATGGGTGGTCAAATTTATTTTACCACAGACGAAGATATCCAGTAAGATGTGTCGTCCGCAGACTTTCGGTCGGTGACCACTGCCGGCACGTTGCCGAGGTGGTTGGTCTGTTCGTAGCGGTTGTAGCCCACCGTGCGGATGTATTTCACAGCTTCACCACCTCCTCGCCGTACCGCACCAGTTCGTGCGCACGGAAGACGAAATAGAGGCCTCTCAGCTCCGTGCCGTAGAGGACGGAGGCTATCTGTTTATCTCCTGTATATTGCAGAAGCTGCGCTTTCGCGTCGGCCTCCATCTTCGCTATCTGCTCGTCGGAGGCGTCGGCCTTGGCATATTTGAGTTCGATGAGGTAGCTGAACTTAGCCCGGTTGTCCTCCCTTCCGTTGGGCGAGAGGAGCAGGTCGCAGAAACCTTTGTTCAGCTCCACCTCCGGCCGCACGGCATAATACTGGTTGATGCAGAGCAGCGCGCGCAGAAAACCCTGCACGTCCGCCTCGCGGTCTATCGAGTTGCGTATGCTGCTGTATTTGGAGTAAAGGTCGCCGAGCAAGAGCACGGCATCTTTCCACTCTCCGTCTATCGCCATTTTGACGATGGAATCGTCCAATGCGATGCGCTCGTCATTGATACGGAAACCTTCGTCCTCGGCTATGTTCAAGAGATAATTGAGATACATCTGGCGCATCGT
>Ga0172378_10006572_pt1 | contig 10859 bp, 8 predicted proteins | sample GrowelOW332metaG_FD_119755 | JGI IMG/M metagenome (GOLD analysis project Ga0172378, IMG submission 119755) | Groundwater microbial communities from an aquifer near a municipal landfill in Southern Ontario, Canada - Pumphouse #3_1 metaG | ecosystem: Environmental > Aquatic > Deep subsurface >... | reverse complement strand
GGCTCATTTACAAATCCTTTGGATTCATAAAACTCTTGCTCACCTGCTGTAAAAACGAACTCTGCTCCACAGTCTTTGCATACTAATGTCTTGTCTTCGAACATTTTTTTTACCTCACTTGATAATGGAATTATTTTTTTGCCCCGGACGGAATCGCACCGACACCTTTGTGAACAACGCTCTACATATTTAAGCTACAATGGGCATATAAAACGGCAAGCCAAAACTAAATTAATCTATTTTAACTTACACCGAATTCTTTGAATTGCGTTATCCACAGATTTCGCCGATAATGATAACCGCTCTGAGATTTCTTTATAACTATATCCGCTAATATGATAGCAAAGAACATTATATTCCATATCTGAAAGTTTAAATCTAGCTTCTTGTTGAAAGTTCAAATAATCATTGTGTGCAAAAAACAGATTCTCGGGATTATCTTCGTCTGAGCCTTTTAAATCCACTTCTGTTTCGCTATGTAACGAATCAACAAATAGATGTTTTGGAATAACTCGTGTATGACTATTTTTTCTTACTGCGGCAATCATTGCACGATTGATACAAACGCGAGCAAATGTTGAAAATGATGAAGCAGAAGGATTATAGGCTTTAATTGCAGATGCAAGTCCTATCATACCTTCTTGAACCAAATCTTCACATTCTATACCGCTTGATCTGAATAAAGCCGCCTGCGTTTTAACTAAAGGAACATACTTTTGCAAAAGCACCGCAATTGCTTCATGATCCAACGCTTTTAATGGCCTTAACAACTCATCTTCAATTAAATAATTTTCATCAGAAAGAGTGTTATTTTCACCGTTTGATTTTACAATCATTTCCATACCTACGTCATAGTTCTGTTAAAACATTATTATAATACAGCATAATAATCAATTTGTCAAGTGTATTTAAGTATTTTTTTGTCATAATTCTAAATTATTGTAATATTTGTCTTTATGGCACTATGTAAACATATTGACATATTTATTATAATGTATTACAGTTATTTATAAATAATGCTTGAGGAGAAATATTATGAATATTAACGAATTATATAGCTTGTGGTGTAAAAGCGCAGTTGAGGATTCTGATTTGCCTAAAGAGCTTGAAAGCATAGCTGATAAGCCTACAGAAATAAATGATAGATTTTACCGTGATTTGGAATTTGGAACCGGAGGACTTCGTGGAATAATTGGTGCTGGTACTTATAGAATGAACATTTACACCGTTGCAAAGGCAACTCAGGGACTTGCTGATTATGTTAATTCTATCACCAGCGACGGCAAAGTCGCAATTGCTTATGACAGCCGCAACAAGTCTGATCTTTTTGCAAAAACAGTAGCCGGTGTTTTTGCTGCAAATGGAATCAAGGTTTATATCTATTCCGAGCTTATGCCTACGCCTATGCTGTCTTTCGCTGTAAGGCGTTTAGAATGTGATGCGGGTGTTGTTATTACTGCAAGCCACAACCCTGGCAAATACAATGGATACAAAGTATACGGGAGCGATGGCTGTCAGCTGACACTCGAAGCAAGCGAAAAAGTGCTGGAACTAATTGAAAAGGTTGATACCTTTGACGGAGTTCGAAAAGACAATTTTGACATAGCTTTGAAATCTGGAAAAATAGAATATATCGAGAATTGGTTGATTGACGAATATTTGGACAATGTTCAAAGCCAGACAATTTCACCAGATGTTTGTGCAAACAGCGATTTCAAAGTTATATATACACCACTATATGGAACAGGTAATAAACCTGTTCGCGCAATATTAAAAAAAGTCGGAATAAAAGACGTGACAGTTGTTCCCGAACAGGAGCTTCCAAACGGTGACTTCCCAACCACACCTTTTCCGAATCCTGAAATCAGGCAGGTTTTTGAATGTGCATTAAAGCTTGCGAAGAGCGTAAATCCCGATCTTCTCCTTGCTACTGACCCAGACTGCGACCGAGTCGGAATTGCGGTCAGATCCGATGATGATTTTGTTTTAATGACTGGTAACGAAGTTGGTGCCCTGCTTTTAAACTATATACTTTCTCGTCGCACAGAACTTGGAACAATGCCTAAAAATCCAATTGCTGTAAAAACAATTGTTACAACTGCCCTTTGTGAAAAAATTGCTGCGAATTATAATTGTGAACTTATCAATGTGCTAACCGGCTTCAAGTTTATAGGTGAGCAAATTAAGTTGTTGGAAGATAAGGGTGAAGAGAGCCGTTATGTATTTGGATTTGAAGAAAGCTACGGTTACCTTGCAGGTTCCTATGTCAGAGACAAAGATGCTGTTGTGGGATCCATGCTTATTTGTGAAATGGCTTGTTATTATAAATTGCAAGGCAAAACATTGCTTGATGTTCTAGCAGAACTGGAAGCAAAATATGGCGTTTACCAGAACAGTCAGAACAGCTATACTTGTGAAGGACAGCAAGGTATGCTCCGTATGAAGGATATTATGGATAATTTCCGTAAGGATTTGCCTTCTGAAATCGGTGGTTACAAAATTGTTAGTATCTTCGATTATGAAACATCAGTAAACACAGAAGTTGTTTCGGGAAAGACGTCAAAAATCACATTGCCACAGTCAAATGTTCTTGAATACAGACTTGAAAACGGTGCATCTGTTATAATCAGGCCATCCGGAACCGAACCAAAGATTAAAGTTTATTTATCCTCCATTGGAAAGAGCAAGGAGTCTGCAAATCTTATTTCCTCTAAACTAGAAAAGTCAGTCAAAACATTAATGGGATTTTAAGCCAAAAGCATAAATCTCAAAAGAGCCAATCACAATATATGTTTAACTCTTTTTTAAATGCACCCAAAGATATCATCTTTGGGTGCATTTTTTCGTTAACAACTGGTTGTTGAAATACCTGTTGTGTTTCAAAATTTTCCTGTTAACTTGATGTTGCTGTAACTGTAGACGAGGGTGCACTTGTAGCTGTCGGTGCACTTGTAGCTGTCGGTTCACTTGTAGCTGTCGGTGCACTTGTAGCTGTCGATTCACTTGTAGCTGTCGGTGCACTTGTAGCTGTCGCTTCACTTGTAGCTGTCGGACCCTCACTGCTCTCAGTTTCGGCAGGTATCTTCTTTGATGACACTGAAGTATCAGTATCTGATGTGCTGGTTACGCTGTCACTTTCAACTATTGGGTCAAGAAGTTTTCCGCCGTGCTTAGTGCAAGTTTGAGGAAGATAGCTTGTTTTATACCAACCTTTAGCTGTTGACGAACAACCCGACGTTGCAAGCAAGCCTGTCGACCTGCAATACCATCGTTCTGTTACAAACTCACTTTCAGTAAAATCTTTGTGTTCCAGATTCTTATTAAGTTCGCCCATAACAGCTTTCCAAATTGTTTGTGCCGCTGTTGAAGTTGTAAGTGTTTGAGGAGTATCAAATCCATACCAGCAAGAGCCAATATAATATGGTGTTCCTCCAACAAACCACAAGTCATTGGATTCGCTGGAAGTACCTGTTTTTGCATAAATTGGCAAGCTGCCACAAGAGTCTTTCGCACCGCGTCCAGTACCTTGGGAACCAGTAACAACTGTCTGCAGCAAATGATTCATTATGCAGGCAGTATCCTCACTGATAGCAACAATCGGCTCTGCCTGTTGAAGAACCACATTATCATATTGGTCGGTCACCTTGTAATAAGTAGTAGGCTCATAGAAGCTTCCTAAATTTCCGAACACTGCAAATGCAGCAGCAGACTCAGTGGTAGTAATACCATATGAGCAACCGCCCAGAGCAAGTGACGAAAGGTTCAGGTCATGGTCATAATCGCCGACCAAATGTTTTAGTCCTAACTTTTCTGTTAAATATTCATATGATTTTTCAACAGTAAGTTTATTGACAAGATGTACAGGTATGGTGTTTACCGATCGTTCAAGTGCATATTGAACCGTGGTGTTTCCGTTATAACTTCCAAACCAGTTTTTAGGCCAATACTTACCATCTTCATCTTTATTAAAATAAGTATCATTAACAAATGATGAATAAGTTATCAAATTATTCTCCAGTGCCAAAGAATAAGCACCCAACGGTTTCATTGTTGACCCGGGTTGTCGAGGAGACGACCACGCTCGATTAAGACTTCGATTAGTAGTTTTTTCACCTTTTCCGCCAACTATACCAACTATATGCCCTTTATAATCCATAACCGTCATAGCAGACTCCGGCGTTACCGTGCTGTCGGTTTTGCTTGTTTGTGCAAAGTTTTTTGCGTTAGCATATACACTTTCCATTGTCGACTGAACATTAGGATTCAAAGTGCAATAAATCTTATATCCGCCATTATAAAAATTTTTAGACGCATAACTTGCGTCAAAATTATATTCTTTAACAAGACCTTCTACAACATCGTCAATCAATGTATCAATAAAGTAAGAATTAACATCAACTTCATTAATTGTTTCATCTGTTGCAACAACATTTATCTCTTCAGCTACAGCCTCATCATACTCTTCTTTGGTAATATACTCTTGTTCGTACATCAGAGCCAAAACAGTATCTCTTCGCTCCTTATTGTTTTCAGGGTGAAGATCAGGCCTGTATTTTTCAGGATCTTTTGTTATAGCCGCAATAGAGGCACATTCAGCAAGAGTTAAATCACTGGCACTTTTATCAAAATAATAGTTTGCGGCAACTTCAACGCCCTCAATACCATGCGAAAGAGAAATAACATTTAAATAGCATTCCATAATTGTATCTTTAGAATATCTTCCTTCCAAATATCTGGCGCGCATGATTTCTCTGATTTTACGCATTGGAGACTGTTTGTCATCACCGGTTAAATTTTTCACCAATTGCTGGGTAATTGTTGAACCGCCTTGCTGTGACGGGAGAAAGTTGAAAAACATATTTGCAAAAGCCGAAAATGTTCGTTTCCAGTCAACTCCGTTATGAGAATAAAATCGTTTGTCTTCAACTGCCACAAAAGCATCTACAAGGTTTTCGGGCATCTTATCATACCCAATCCAAATTCTGTTGTCATCGCCATGCAAACGCTGATATTCAACAAAGTCGCCTGTAGTGCCATCTTGAACATATACAGTTGTTGTAAAATCAAGTGTCAAAGAATCTAAATTTTCTTTCACCTTATCATCAACAAAGCCCAAAACATACACAGCAAAAGCACCAACAACCAAACAACCAGTAATAACAAAAATCAAAAAAGCGGTCAGCACTACTTTACCAACTGCAGCTTTTTTGCTTTTCTTTTTGCCTTTTGCCTTGTTTTTGTTTTTGGGGACATTCGATTTATTTGTCGATTTTCTCTCGCCAGTATCAGGCACGAAATATGACGGCTTTTTTGTGCTAAAATGATTTAAATCATATTCTGAACTTTTAGAATTACTTTCGCTATTATTAATGTCAACATTATCATTATTCGACTTTTCAGTGCTATCATTTTCTTCTTTGTTGCTATATTCATCATTGTCGCCAAAGAGAAAAGGACGTTCATCGCTCATCGTCCGACACCTCCTAAAAGAAATTAGTATCAATTATCAACAGTTTACAATTAACATACGCATGGTTTATTATAACATATTGTTTTGCTGATTTGTATTACAGTATTGTTACCCACAGTGCAAAAATCGCCTATTTTGTATATTTTTTGTAATATCAGCAATACTAAACGTATACAAATTTCGTAAAAGAGGCTTAATATATGAATATTGTTAAAAATAGAGTAGCTATATCTGTATTTCTCTGCTTTATTTTGGTGATTTCTATCATAGTTATTGCCGCATATTACAACAAAAGCAACAACCAAATTTCTCGCTCGGGAACAACGGTCAGCCAGACTGCTTTATATATTGTAAAAGATTTAAATGGCAAAATAGCAATATATAAATATGGAGAGCAAAATCCAACTCAAGTGTTGGAAGACCCATATGTTGACAACTTGCCTCAAATAGATCAGCAACACTTAAACGAAGGAATTAATATATTCACAGAAGATGAATTAAATACATTAGTTGAAGACTTGACAAGCTAATTATTATTATTCAAATAATCAACAGCTGCCAAAATCACACTATCCGATGAAATAGGGCTGATATTATTATTAGATATTTCTTCATCTGTTTGGGATATTTCAATATCAGGCGTTAGCCCTACACCATTAATATTTTCCCCGTTTGCACAAAAATACTCTGCAACTGTGAATTTAACTATTGACCCGTCAAGCAACGAATATGAGCGCTGCATGACTCCTTTGCCATAGGTTTTTGCCCCAATCAACACTCCTTTATTATAATCCCTGATTGATGCTGAAAACAGTTCTGACGCACTGGCTGTATTTCTGTTTACTAGCACGCACATTGGCAAATCAATTTGAGATTCATCTGACGTATAAAGGACTTCATCTGAACCATCTGAATATTTAACAGATATTATATTACCCGAAGGAACAAGAAAGTCAATCATTTCTGCAGCAGATTCAACCGTTCCTCCCCCATTGTTTCTTAAATCGAAAATCAAACCAGTTGCACCTGCGGCCATTGCTTGATTAACTGCATTTTTAAACTGCGTCGGTGTTGTATCATCATTAAATTCTGTGATTCCTATATATGCATAATTATCAATCATTTCATAAAACACCGATTGAACCGTATACTCTGAAAACTTGAGTGTGACAGTGCTTTCCTCACCATTTCTGTTGATTGTTAAATTAAAATCCGCACCGTTAGATTCTCTAATCATATCATACGCTTCGGAATAGCCAACATCAGTGACCACAGAATCGTTTACTTTGATAATCTCGTCACCTTTTTGCAGTCCTGCTAATTCAGCGGGGCTATCTTTGTGGACTTTACATATATAAATTGTACCATTAACAGGATGTTTGACTATATTTATTCCTATTCCTTGGCTTGTGCCCTTGAGTCCGTCAGAATATTCTGTTGCCTGTTCTGCGTTAAAATAATAAGCATATTTGTCGCCCAATCCATTTATATAGCCACTAATTGCTTTATCTGTCAATGCATTCTCATCATATTCGCCATAATAATCATTTTTTATCAATGATTTAATCGAAGACATTTTTGTCACAAGAGATAATGTGCTTCCATTAAAAACTCCAATCGAAAACAATTGTGAAATCACAAGTGTTGCACAAGCCGTTAGAATAACAGTGCCTATTAAAACCGACAAAAATGTCACCATACCAATTTTCTTTTTCATAAACAGAGCCTCATTCTGACAAATTTTGATTTTTAAATTAAAAAGGGGCTTAAACAGATACCTCCGTTTAAGCCTCCCTCAAAAAACATTTATTAATTATAGTATGACATTGGATTAACAGTACTATTATTAATACGAATTTCAAAATGCAAATGATATCCTGTTGACTGTCCGGTTGTACCAACATAACCGATTGTCTGCCCTTTTGAAACTGTTTGTCCGGCACTAACCGCAATACTGGACATATGACCATAATGGGTTGTAAATCGATTTCCACTGCTTGATATACCGTGATCAATCACAACATAGTTTCCATAACCACCAGTATTATAGCCAGCTGTAAGAACGACCCCATCAGCTGCAGCAGAAATTGGTTTTCCGCAAATGCCTGCCCCTGCAATATCTATACCTTTATGGAATTCAGTGGAACCATTGCTCCAAGTACGATAGCCATATGGAGATGAGATATAATAAAATCCGTTGACCGGCCACGCAAATGCACCACCGGAATATTTCACAGTGCTTTGAGGCGCAAGTGCTGCTGAAAGTTCAACTTCATATTGATTAACTGCACTTTGCAATTTTTGCTTTTCAGTATTAAGTTCTGTTTGTTGAGAACTAATTGTAGAAATCACGCCATTTACTGCTGAAATCTGCGAATTCAAAGATTCTTGTTGAACAGCCAAATCTTTCTTCGAAGCTGTGACTGAAACCTGCTTAGACTCAACTTCAGCCTTTGACTCATTGATTTGTGAAATTGTTTCAACAATTTTCTCCATAAGACTATTATCATATGCGGAAATGCTTTTTGTCAGTTCGGTGCGAGAAAGCAAATCTGCAAAATCATCCGAACTCATAAGCATTGAAATAGCAGATATATCTCCACCACTCATATATATTGAGCGCAAGCGCTGCTTAAATATGTATTTTGTGTCCTCTAAATCTGCATTTTTTTGCTTTATTTCTGACTCTTTAACAGCTATTTCTGAGTTATACGACTCAATTTGGGCAGTATATTCACAAATCAACTTTTCAGTGATAGTTATCTTTTCTTGAATTTGTTTCTTTAAAGCCTCACTATCATCCTTGCTATCCTCAAGCGCACTGATTTTGGCATTGATTTCCTTTTGCTGTTGCTTTGTATCACTAATATCAGCATTAATATCCGTAGTAGAGCGAGCAAAAACACTCATAGAAAAAGTCGTGGGTTGTGCTACAATAGCAATAATCAAAATCAATGAAAAAATTAGCTGTAACAATTTTTTATATTGCACGGAATTCACTGCCTTCCCTCTTAAGATATTTACCTATAATAACCACACTGCTCAAGAAACCTGAGATAACTCCTATTCCCGCAAATATTCCCAAAAGAAGCCCTACAAAATTGGAATACGGGATAACCTGACTTATACTCAATGCACTCTTCATTGTTCCAATAACTGCTTTATAGATGAAATACAGCAATCCTGTGGTAAACAGTGCCGAGAACAAACCTAAAGTTACGCCTTCAATAAGGAACGGAATTCTGATATACCAATCCGTTGCTCCAACGGCTTTCATAATGCTGATTTCAAGCTTTCGGTTATACATTGTAACACGAATGGTGTTGGACACAATGACAAGCGAAATTATCAACAGAATTCCAATAATCCAATACGCAGCAATGCTAACGCCTTTTTTAATAGATGTGATTTTTGCAGCCACATCACCCTGCGACTGAATTGTGTCAACGCCTTCAATAGATTGAATATTTGTCAATGTTTCCTGGAACAAGGATAAGTCATTCATCGTGACCTTTGCACCACTTGAAAGAGGATTGTCACCGTCAAGAAAAGAAAAATACTCTGACTGTTTAGAGAGCATGCCTTGTTTTATTTTTTCAAGTCCCTCTTCGCTTGACACAAAGTCAACTGATGCCACATTAGGAACAGAGCGAATCTTCTCACACAAGTCCAAAGCTTCCTGCTCGTTGTGAATCATATATTTATCTTGTGATATTTCAGATGCATCAACTGCATTTTCAGTTGAAGAAGTTGATGATGATTTATCTCCAGTTGTGCTGACAGCAGCCGAAGAATCATCATTTGTAGAAGAAATGATTGACCCTGTGACACTTGAGTCAGCCCCACCATAAAGAACGGAATTCAAATCGTTGAAATATACCATTATAACATTCTGTTGTTCAATTTCTCCAAGTGTCTTATTAACATTTTCCTCGAGAATAATTGCAAGCCCGATAATTGACATGCAAGCAACAAGAATGCCGACAGATGCAATTGACATTAATTTATTTGCCCAAATATTTTTTAAACCCCCGGCAAGGAGGTGCTTAAAACTTCTCAGTTTCATAACAGTCCTCCGTCCGAATTGTCTGCAATTATTTTTCCGTTTTCAATCATAATAACACGTTTTGCAAAATCTCGTACCAGCTGATGTTCATGTGTCACCATCAAAACTGTTGTGCCGCGACGGTTAATTTCTGTTAGCAGTTCAACAATTTCATAAGACATATTTGGGTCAACGTTGCCTGTAGGCTCATCCGCAATGATAAGCCTGGGCTTATTAACAAGTGCCCTTGCAAGTCCAACACGTTGCTGTTCACCGCCAGACAATTGAGCCGGCATGGATCTGGCCTTTTGGCCAAGTCCAACTAAATTCAATGCATTTGAAACTCTTTTGCGAATATCTCTGCTACTAGCACCCACAACATGCATTGCAAATGCCACATTTTCGAACACGTTTAAAGTTGGAATGAGCCTGAAATCCTGAAAAACAATTCCCATCGTTCTGCGAAGCATGGGAACCTGTTTACGAGACATCGTCGGAAGATGATACCCGTTCACAAATATATCACCTGTGCTTGGCTTTTCCTCGCGCATTATAAGCTTCATAAAAGTGCTTTTACCTGCACCTGAAGAGCCCACCACAAAAACAAATTCACCTTTATTGATTTTTATATTTATATCATCCAAAGCATGCGTACCACTTGAATACGTTTTTGAAACTCCTTTAAACTCAATTAAAGGTGTTTCGTGCAATACCGCAGCCTGCTGTTGTATCATCTCGGTGTCTATTTTTCTCACGCCTTTACATTAATACTTAACAGGATTAGCTCTTAAATATTTTTTTACCATAAGTGAAATTTTAAAAATTATTGCATGGTCAAATTCACGTAAATCAAGACCTGTTATCTTCTTGATCTTTTCAAGACGATAAACCAATGTGTTTCTGTGAACAAACAATTTTCTTGATGTTTCTGAAACATTAAGATTGTTTTCAAAGAATTTTTGGATTGTAAAAAGTGTTTCTTGATCCAAACTTTCAATCGAGCCACGCTTAAACACTTCATGAAGGAATGTTTCACAAAGGGTAGTCGGCAATTGATAAACCAAACGGGCAATTCCCAGATTGTCATAGCTGACAATTGTTTTTTCAGTATCAAATACTTTACCGACCTCTAAAGCGATTTGCGCTTCTTTAAATGATTTAGCAAGATCCTTTAGTCCCTCAACTGTCGTTCCTATCCCAACTAAAGTATGCGTATAGAACTCGCCAGACAGCGTGTCCACGATTGAGCTAGCCAAATTTTCAAGATCTTTAGAATCAATATCTTCTTTGGTTTCCTTTACAAGAGCAATATCATTTTCGCTGATATTAATGATAAAATCTTTG
>Ga0172378_10006570_pt1 | contig 10860 bp, 4 predicted proteins | sample GrowelOW332metaG_FD_119755 | JGI IMG/M metagenome (GOLD analysis project Ga0172378, IMG submission 119755) | Groundwater microbial communities from an aquifer near a municipal landfill in Southern Ontario, Canada - Pumphouse #3_1 metaG | ecosystem: Environmental > Aquatic > Deep subsurface >... | reverse complement strand
GAGCAAGCTCGAAACGCTAGGCGTTCGTTCCGCGTCATTCCGGCCAAGGAGCCGGAATCTTGGACGTATCGTTCGATGCTTCGTTCCTTTTGCTCTTTTCCTATCTCAGGCATTCTATTCGACGATAGCAGCAAGACCCCGGATCAAGTCCGGGGTGACATTTAGGAGGCGCATTTACACATAGGTATCGTCCGGGGTAACGTTGCAAGGCTTGTTCTTGTATAGAAGGGGTTATCGTTTCCCGCTATGACGTAATATTTAGAGGCATCTTTTACTAGAAAACTAAATTTCCTCGAGTTTCTTTCCTTTTGTTTCTTTAACGAACTTGACGACAAAGATGATGGAGAGGAGGGCACAGATGGTGTAAAATCCATACGCGACGAAGAGTCCTAAGTTTGCAAGGATAATGGGAAATGTCATAATAATGATGAAGTTCGCTATCCATTGTGCAGATGTTGCGACGGACATTGCCGCTCCCCGGATGCGATTGTTGAACATTTCGCCAAGGAGCACCCAGACTACCGGGCCCCAAGAAGCCCCGAAACTCAAAATGTACAAGTGCGCTGCAACGAGGGCTAGCGTTGCTTGAGCGGAGGTCATGTTGATCTGTCCGCCGGAGGATTGCGTTGTGGTAAAGAGAAATGTAAGCATCCCGAGTGTAATGGTCATTCCGATAGATCCTGCAAGGAGAAGAGGCTTGCGCCCGATCTTGTCGATAAGGGAGATGGCTACAAGTGTAGAGGCTATATTCACGGTACCGGAGAGCACATTGATAAGGAGCGCGGAGTTCTCGGTAAAGCCTGCGGCCTTCCAGAGGGAGGATCCATAATAGAATACAACGTTGATTCCCACGAATTGTTGGAATACGCTCAAGCCGATCCCTATCCAGACGATGGGGAGTATTTTTCCGTTGAGGAAGATATCTGTGAAGCGAGGCTTGTGTTCTTTGTTGAGACTGTTGCGGATTTCGTCAATGGTCTGAGAAATTTCTTGCTCAGGCAAGATCCTCGCGAGGACTTGAATGGCTTTTGACTCTTGCTTAATAGTAACTAAGTAACGTGGAGATTCTGGAATGAGAAGAATAAGAAGTGTGTAGAAAATAGAAGGAATGCCTTCGCTCCAGAACATCCAGGACCAGGCAGGAATGCCGAATAGGAATGGTGCCGCGGAACTTCCTGCAACGTGGGCCATCCAATAGTCTACGAGGAATGCGGAAAAGATACCGACGACAATCGCAAGTTGTTGCATAGATGCGAGCCGTCCTCGAATTTTTGCCGGTGCAATTTCTGAAATATAGGTCGGGGCGAGAACGCTTGCTCCTCCCACGGCAAGGCCTCCCAGTAATCGATACATGACGAACGTAGTTGCTGTGTCGGCGATGCCTGACCCGAGGGCACTGATGAAGAACAGAATACCCGTGAAGAACATGACTGACTTTCGTCCGAATTTATCGGCGAGGTTACCCGCAAAGAATGCGCCGAGTGCACATCCTAGCAGCATGGACGCTACTGCGAAACCGGAGGCGACGGATCCTGTGTGAAACGCCTTTGTGATGGCCTCCACGGTTCCGTTGATGATCGCACTATCGTAGCCGAATAGAAAACCGCCAATGGCGGCTACTGAGCTTAAAAATAGGGAGTGGAGAGAAAAGTTTATTCTTTGTGTTTGCATATTGTCAAATTACACCCAAAAATGTGCGGGGGATAATTCAAATTTTACAAAAATTGCGAAAATCGCCATAGTATAGCGAAAATTGCTATTTTAGCTTGAGTTATTACGGTTTCTTTCTTTAAATTTGCTGTTTGAGAACGACAAAATTGTACTTTTTTAAAAATTAAATTACAGTTTTGTTTGTTATTTTTTTAAACCCCCCTTTACTCTTGAACGTGAGTCATCTACTTTTCTAGTGTAAAGATAGATAAAATGAATTTGTCTATAATGAAGTAGGAGTAATATGAAGGCACAAGGACTCTATAACTCGCAATACGAACACGATGCGTGCGGGGTGGGCTTTGTTTTAAATATGAATGCCAAGAAGGAACACAAAATCGTTGAAAATGGCGTAAATGTGTTGGTGAACCTTCTTCACAGAGGTGCAACGGGTGCTGATGTGAATACGGGCGATGGCGCGGGGCTGCTTTTAGAAATTCCAGATCGGTTCTTTAAGGAATCCTTGAAGATGAAGCTCCCTGCGATGGGTAAATATGCTGTGGGTATGCTCTTTTTGCCGGAAGCTGATGCAAAGCGCCGTACTGTGCGCACGATGTTTGAAAGAATCGCCCACGAAGAAAATTTCAATGTACTCGCTTTTCGCGATGTTCCGTGCAAGCCGGAAGTCCTTGGTGAAAGTGCTCGTGAAGTCATGCCCCACGTGGCCCAGATTTTCCTCGAGTCCAAGCTGGGACTTGATGGCGATGCATTGGAGCGCGCTCTGCTCGTGCTCCGCAAGAGAGCTGAACACGAAAGCGAACTTCCTGCGGATGGCTGTGACGGATTCTATATCGCAAGCCTTTCTGCCCGTACGATCGTGTACAAGGGAATGATGACTGGACCTCAGGTACCGCTCTTTTATCCCGATTTGAAAAATGATCTTTTTGAAAGTGCTGTTGCTGTCGTCCACCAGCGCTATTCTACCAACACCTTCCCGAGTTGGCCTTTGGCTCAGCCGTTCCGCTTCCTCGCTCATAATGGAGAAATCAATACGATCCGCGGAAACCGGAATTGGATGCGCGCTCGTGAAGCGAACATCTCTTCTCCTCTTTTTGGCGAAGACGTAAAGAAGCTCGTGCCGATCCTCGAAAACGGTTCGAGTGATTCGGGCAACTTGGACAACGTCCTTGAAGTTCTTACTCTCGGCGGTCGCGAAGTCGGTCACTCGATGATGATGTTGATGCCACAGGCTTGGGGCAAAAAGCATGCGATGGGGCCAGATCTTAGGGGTTTCTTCGAATTCCACGCGGGAATTATGGAACCTTGGGACGGCCCTGCTGCAGTTGCCTTTACGGATGGCAAATGGGTAGGAGCAACTCTTGACCGCAATGGACTTCGCCCTGCGCGCTATACGATTACAAATGATGGCTTTATGGTGTTTGCCTCTGAAGTCGGAGTCTTGGACATTCCCGCAGAGAATGTCAAGGAAAAGGGATCCCTCCGTCCAGGGCAGATGCTTTTGATTAATATGGAAACGGGTCGCTTTTATAAGGATGCGGAAATTAAGTCCCGTTTTGCCCGTAAGGTTCCCTATCGCCGCTGGGTCAAGGAAAACCACATTGACATTCACGGTTTCTTCAATGCCGTTGGCGAGGTTGTGGGCGATCCTTCGACGCTTGTCAAGCGCCAGAGACTTTTTGGCTATACAAGAGAGGATTTAGAGATCATTCTCAATGCGATGGCTTCCAGTGGCGTAGAACCGATCGGTTCTATGGGCTCGGATCAGCCGCTTGCCGTGCTTTCTGAAAAGCCGCAACTTCTCTATTGGTACTTTAAACAGTTGTTTGCTCAAGTGACAAATCCGCCGATTGATCCAATTCGCGAAGAGCTTGTGATGAGCCTGATGACTTTCCTCGGGATTCATGACAACTTCCTTGCGGAAGAACCTTCTCAGGCGCGTTTGGTCAAGTTCCGCTATCCGGTGCTTTCCAATGAAGATTTGGGTCGTATCCGCACTCTCAATTATGATGATTATAAGAGCGTTACAATCAAGATGGCCTTCCCGGTGCTTTCGGATCGCAAGTCCGCAGGCGAACTCCTCGAAGAAGCATTGGATGCTCTTTGCCGCAATGTGGAAGAAAAAGTTCGTGCTGGATACAGCATTATTATTTTAAGTGACAAGGATTTGCCGGAAGAAATGGCTCCGATGCCGGCTCTCCTCGCCGTTTCCGCTGTGAACCAATACCTTTCCCGCCGTGCGATACGCACGAGTTGCGGACTCATCCTTGAAACGGGTGAAGCAAGGGAAGTGATGCATGTGGCAAGCCTTCTCGGATTTGGCGCGACTGCGGTGAACCCGTATCTCGCCTTTGAGTCCATCGCGGAGCTTTCCCGTGCCGGAGAATTAGACGTACACCTCGGTGTGACGGAAGCGATTGAACATTACATCGATGCGATGAATAAGGGCCTTAAGAAGGTGATGAGCCGTATGGGTATTTCTACCCTCCGCAGCTACAGGAATGCCCAAGTGTTCGAAATTGTCGGCATTTCTTCCAAGGTTGTGGACAAGTATTTTGCTGGTACGGCGAGCCGCGTCGGCGGTATCGGCCTCGAAGAAATTGCAAAGGAAGCGCTTATGCGCTGGCGTTCTAGCATTGAAGGCCAGGGTGCGCTTCTCCCTGTTGGTGGTGAATATCGCTATCGTAAGGATGGCGAACGCCATCTCTGGACTCCCGAAGCGATTGCCAATTTGCAGATTTCTCTTCGCACTTCGGATTATGCCCGCTACAAAAAGTATGCGGCCTGCATCAATGACCAAGTAAAGCATCAAAGCACTCTCCGTGGGCTCTTTGCTTTCAAGAAGACGAACTCGGTTCCTATCGAAGAAGTGGAGCCGGCTTCTGAAATCGTAAAGCGCTTTGTGACAGGTGCAATGAGCTATGGCGCTATTTCTCAAGAAGCGCACGAAGCAATTGCGATTGCAATGAACCGCATCGGTGCAAAGAGCAACTGTGGTGAAGGCGGTGAAGATCCGAAGCGCTATGAGAAGCTTTCAAATGGAGATTCTCTTTCGAGTGCTACCAAGCAGGTAGCGAGCGGGCGCTTCGGCGTTACTTCGGAATACCTCGTGAACGCGAAGGAAATACAGATCAAGATTGCACAAGGTGCAAAGCCTGGTGAAGGCGGTCAGCTTCCTGGTCATAAGGTGAATGAAGAAATCGCACGCGTGCGCCATTCGACTCCGGGTGTCACTCTCATCAGTCCTCCGCCTCACCACGATATTTATTCGATTGAAGATATTGCTCAGCTCATCTATGATTTGCGGAATGCAAACGATGAAGCTCGCGTGTCCGTCAAGCTCGTCTCTGAAGCTGGTGTGGGTACGGTTGCCGCTGGCGTTGCCAAGGCTCGTGCCGATATGATTCTCATCTCTGGCTATGATGGAGGTACGGGGGCCTCTCCGCTTTCTTCCATCAAGCATGCCGGAGCTCCTTGGGAACTCGGACTTTCCGAGACCCAGACGACCCTTGTTTTGAACTCGTTGAGAAGCCGAGTCCGCTTGCAGGTCGATGGTCAGCTGAAGACTGGCCGCGATGTGGTGATTGGCGCTCTCCTTGGTGCAGAAGAATTCGGATTTGCAACTGCCGTTCTCGTATCTCTCGGATGCGTGATGATGCGCCATTGCCATTCCAATACCTGCCCGGTCGGCGTTGCTACTCAGGATCCCGAGCTTCGCAAACGCTTCAAGGGCACTCCGGAGAATGTAATCCAGTTCTTTATGTTCGTTGCAGAAGAAGTTCGCGAATATATGGCTCAGCTCGGCTTCCGCAAGTTCGATGAAATGGTGGGCAGAAGCGATCTTCTTGAAATGAATAAGGCTATAGATTTCTGGAAGGCGAAAGGCCTTGACTATTCTGGAATTCTCTATTCAGCATCCAAGGATCCGTCTGCTACTCATTGCACGGAACATCAGGCGACAGGCCTCGAAGGGGCTCTTGATTATGAGTTCCTCAAGGAAATCGGCGATGGTATTGAAACTGGTCGCAAGGTTGTCATTGAACATCCTATTCGCAACATTCACCGTACGGTGGGTACAATTATTTCGAGCCGTATTGCCCGCAAGTATGGTTACAAAGGCCTTCCTGATGATTCCATTACCCTTCGCTTAAAGGGGTCTGCAGGGCAGAGTCTCGGTGCATTTGGTGCTCACGGTCTTACCATTGAACTTGAAGGCGAAGCAAACGATTACATCGGGAAAGGCCTTTCGGGTGGAAAAATCATCGTCCGTCCGGCAGCGGGTTCTAAGTTTGCTCCGGAAGATAATGTTATCGGCGGAAACGTCATCCTTTATGGCGCAACTTCCGGTGAACTTTATCTCAATGGCCGCGCTGGTGAGCGTTTTGCCATCCGCAACAGCGGAGCTCTTGCCGTTGTCGAAGGAATCGGCGATCACGCTTGCGAATACATGACTGGAGGAAGAGTCGTCGTACTCGGGCCTACTGGCATTAATTTCGGCGCTGGAATGAGCGGAGGAATTGCTTACGTCTATGATGAAAATGGACGCTTTGACAGCCTTTGCAATACGGAAATGGTGGATTTGGACACGCTGGATTTGAACGATGAAAGCGAACTCAAAAAATTGCTAGAAAATCATTTGCGTTACACCTTGAGCCCCAAAGCCAAGAGAATTCTTGAAAATTGGGAACGCGAGCGTGAACGCTTTGTCAAGGTGTTCCCCATGGAGTATCGCCGCGTTCTCGGCGCCATGAGTAAGAAGGATAGTGAAGTCCCGCGCACCGCAAAAACCCGCGAATAAAGGAGAGAACTTTATGATACTCAATAAATCTTTTCTGACTGTTGCGCGCCGCGATCCGGGCGTCCGTCCTCTCAAGGAACGTGTTCACGATTATGAACCGGTTGAAATGGAACTTTCCCAAGATATCGTGCGGGAACAAGCTTCCCGGTGCATGAATTGCGGAGTCCCTTTCTGTCACGCATTCGGTTGCCCGCTCGAAAACGTTGTCCCTGAAACGAATCATGCTGTAGCCCGCGGAGAATGGAAAAAGGCCCTTGACATTTTGCTCGAAACAAGTCCTTTCCCAGAATTTACAGGTATTGTCTGCCCGGCACTTTGTGAAGGTTCCTGTGTAAATGGCCAAGATGGCTATTCTGTTACCAACCGCGAAATTGAACATACCATTATCGAAAATGGCTTTGCGAATGGTTGGGTTCTACCGAACATCCCAAAGCGTCGTATTGGCAAGCGAGTTGCGGTCATCGGTTCAGGTCCTGCCGGCCTTGCTTGCGCAGAATATTTGAATCGCGCTGGCGTGGATGTGACCGTTTATGAAAAAGCGGAGTATCTTGGTGGAATTATGCGCTACGGTATCCCTGACTTCCGCCTTTCTAAAAAGATTATCGAACGCCGCATCGCTTTGATGCAGCAAGAGGGAATCCATTTTGAAACGGGAATCAATATAGGCACTGACGCTTCTCCCGAGTACATTTTCCGCAAGAATGATGCAATGGTCCTCACTTGTGGTGCGCGTACTCCCCGTGATCTCAAGATCCCCGGACGCGAACTCTCCGGCATTCACTTCGCTTTGGATTATCTCACTCAGCAGAACCGTTTGAACGGCGGAGAAATATTCTCACCGGATGAAACGATGAATGCGAAAGATAAGCGCGTTGTCGTTATTGGCGGTGGTGATACGGGTGCTAACTGTATTGGAACTGCTGTGCGTCAAGGTGCCGCTTCTATTATGCAAATCGAAATTATGCCGTGCCCGCCTGTCGCTCGCGCAGCAAATAATCCGTGGCCGGAATGGCCTCGCGTATTCAAGGAATCGGCTAGCCACAAGGAAGGCTGTGTTCGGAAATGGAATATAAACACGCTTGAAGCCATTGGTGAAAATGGAATTGTCAAAGCCCTCAAATGTGTAGAAGTCGAATGGAAGCGCGGCGAAGACGGACGTATGATTCCAGTTCCCAAGCAAAACGGTGAATTTATCCTTGAAGCGGACTTAGTACTTCTCGCAATGGGATTTACCGGACACGCCATTCCCGAAATTGTCGATGCTTTCAACCTCAAGCTTACGGAACGCGGCGGCATCTATCACGATGCAAATGGCAAGACGTCTACAGACGGCGTCTACATAGCAGGTGATGCAGCTTCCGGTCCTTCGCTTGTAGTGCGAGCCATCGCAGATGGAAAACGTGTTGCTCTTAAAATATTGGAAGGCTTGACATAAAGTCAGGAAAAGAGGGAATGATGACTCCGAATGACGAAAGAAAGGTAAAGGAACTAGAATTACTTTATCAAGTAAGCCGGATTCTCGACGAAAATATGGATATGCGGAACGTTCTTCGTCCCGTGATGAACACTCTCGGCGAGTATATGGGCTTCAGACATGCAACGGTTACGTTGTATAATCGTCAGACGGGGGAGATCGCCATCGAGACCGCCCACGGGCTTTCTCCGATGCAAACCCGCAAGGGCCGCTATAAAGTCGGAGAAGGCATTACCGGCAAGGTTGTCGAAACGGGGAAACCTATCGTCGTTCCCGATGTCACGAAGGATCCCAACTTTTTGGACCGCACAGGCCGCGGAAAAGTTTCTGGCAAGGCTTTCATTTGTGTGCCGATCGCCATTGAACACGAAGTCGTAGGTACGCTCAGCGTCGATGAGTTCAATTCTCCAGAAGATGAACTCAAGGACGATTTGCGGCTCCTTGAAATCATTGCAATGATGATTGCTTCTGCTGTCAAGCTCCGCCGCCAAGCAGAAGAGGATTGTGAAATTCTCCAAGCCGAGAATGAACGCCTTAAAACGGAACTCAAGGATCGTTTCCGCCCTTCGAACATCGTCGGCAATTCCCGCGAAATGCAAATTGTATACGATCAGATTGCCAAAGTAGCAAGAAGCCCCTCGACGGTTCTCATCTTAGGTGAAACGGGAACTGGTAAGGAGTTGGTTGCCCAAGCGATTCACTACAATTCCGATCGTGTCAATGGACCGTTTATCCGCGTCCATTGCGCCGCTCTTCCGGAGAATATCATTGAAAGCGAACTCTTCGGGCATGAAAAGGGTGCGTTCACCGGAGCTATCGCTGAACGCAAGGGCCGTTTCGAACTCGCCGATGGCGGTACCATTTTCCTTGATGAAATCGGGGAAATCTCGCCGACCTTGCAGGTCAAGCTTCTCCGTGTTCTCCAAGAGCATGAGTTTGAGCGCGTCGGTGGCAACAAGACGATCCATGTGAACATCCGGGTCATCGCGGCTACTAACAAGGATCTGATGAAAATGGTCCACGATGGAACGTTCCGCGAAGATCTCTATTACCGCTTGCACATTTTCCCGATTTATGTACCGCCACTCCGCAAGCGCAAAAGCGACATTGTACTTCTCGCGGATCATTTCCTCGAACATTACAGTAAACTCATCGGCAAGGATGTCCGCCGCCTTTCCACAGGTACAATCGATATGCTGATGAGCTATCATTGGGCAGGTAATGTCCGCGAACTTGAGAACTGCATTGAACGCGCCGTGCTTGTCGCTGAAGGTAATGTCATTTATCCGCATCATTTGCCTCCCACGCTACAAACAGCTGAATCTACAGGTTCTCCCGTTCGCGGCGACCTTAAGAGTATGGTAGATACTTATGAGCGCGATATTATTTGCGACGCGCTTAAGAGCGCAAAGGGAAAAGTCGCTCCTGCGGCACGAGCTCTTGCTACGACGCAGCGCATTCTCGGCTACAAAATCAGAATACTCGGCATTGACCCAAAGCGGTTTGTATAAGTAAATGTGTATAAATTAAAAGCTCTGGAATGATCCAGGGCTTTTTTCTTTTTCAGTTTGGATAAAACAAATATGTTCTTTTTATTCTAAAGAGCTTGCTGCTGTGCTGCATTTAGGGCTCCTCCCGTTTTTGCCTGCCACGGGATGTGTGGCGACCTCTTTTTGCAGAGTCTTCTTTTTTTACACAAAATCAAGGACCTTTTTTTGAAATGGCGGAAAAACAAGTCCTCCAACTGCAACATTTTCTTTCAAAATTTCTTTCAAATATTCTTTTTCTATATTCTAAAGACGCTAAAAAAAGGAATTTCGATATGCAGTTTCTTCCCGTCAAAGACCAATTGGACATTTTGCTTCGTGGCGTCGTGGAAATAATCCCGGCCGATGAACTCGAACAAAAGCTCCAGAAGTCGTATCAAACGGGAACGCCCCTCCGCATTAAACTCGGTGTAGACCCGACGGCACCAGATGTTCATCTCGGTCATACGGTCGTCATGCGCAAGCTCCGCCAATTTCAGGATTTAGGTCACACGGTCGTGCTCATCGTCGGCGATTATACAGCTCAGATCGGCGATCCTTCCGGCCGCAACAAAATGCGTCCGCGTCTTTCGCATGAAAAGGTCCTTGAAAACGCCAAGGAATACCAGGAACAGTTTTTCAAGGTTGTCCGCCGCGAACAGGTCGAAATACACTACAATGGGGAATGGTTCTCTAAGCTTTCCTTCTCAAAAGTCTCTGAACTGATGGGGCAGTTTACGGTTGCCCAGATGCTTGAACGTGAAGACTTCGCCAACCGTTACTCCTCGGGAGCTCCGATTTCGCTTCATGAGTTCATGTATCCGATGATGCAGGGCTATGATTCCGTCGCCATCCAGAGTGACGTAGAACTCGGCGGAACGGATCAGAAGTTCAATGTCTGTCGTGGGCGGGATCTTCAGCTTTTTGAAAATATGGCGCCTCAAATTGGAATGTTCATGCCGATTCTTCTCGGCACGGATGGCAAGTCGAAGATGAGCAAGAGCCTTGGCAATTATGTTGGTTTAAATGAACCTGCCGACGTGATGTACCACAAAATTTATTCTTTGGCCGATTCCATCATTGAGAACTGGTATGAACTTCTGACCGATATCCCTCCTCTCGAAATTAAACAGATTATGGCGGACATCGGTTCTGGCAGTCTTCATCCAAATGCGGCCAAGGACCGCCTTGCGCAAGACATCGTTTCTCAATACTACGGCAAGGACGCTGCGGCAGAAGCCGCCGCCAAGGAACGCGAAATCCACAGCGGGAATGCCATTCCGAGCGATGCCAAAGAATGCAAGATTGTTGCAGGAACATACAAGGCTGTTGATTTCCTTGTCGACATCAAGGCTTTCTCATCAAAGGGAGAAGCCCGCCGGATGGTCCTGAAT
>Ga0172378_10006568_pt1 | contig 10862 bp, 8 predicted proteins | sample GrowelOW332metaG_FD_119755 | JGI IMG/M metagenome (GOLD analysis project Ga0172378, IMG submission 119755) | Groundwater microbial communities from an aquifer near a municipal landfill in Southern Ontario, Canada - Pumphouse #3_1 metaG | ecosystem: Environmental > Aquatic > Deep subsurface >... | reverse complement strand
TTTCCGCCGCACATACGCTGACAGGAAAAATTGAGATTTTAGAGTATGAAAAAGTTCCGCAAAACAAACTGCTCGGAGAAATTTCGACAACTATAGTTCGATTGCCCCAAAAATCTTCTTTAACGACATGAATTCTGCCAGAAATCACAAACCCGACCAACCCCGAATGTGTACCTTCGATGAAAACATAGTCGCCCTTATCGTATGTCTTATATTCATATGATAAGCATTTCAATAAAGTATTGAAATCATCTTCAGATATTTCATCAAACAACATGGATTTTCTAAGAACATCAAAAAAATTATTCATAAAAACCTCATTTCGTTGCAAATACAACGATGTTATTTATTTTAGTGTAGTATAATGAAAATATAAAGTCAAGGAGGAAAAAGCTATGAACAGAGAAGATGAAGAAAAGAGCGCAAAATTTTATCTCAGTTCTGAAGACAAAGTCGGATATGGACTTGTTGTAAAAAGCGACGCAGAAGGAACGCTTCTTCATATGTCGATTATTGCGGCAGCATTTGAGCAGGTAGCCTATTTCCACTATACTTTAGCAGATGACGGAATGCAAAATCAAAACAGTACTCTAGAAGAATAAAATCAACGCAAGAAAGTGGCGGTAAACGAATATTATAAAAGGCGCAATTTTGTGCCTTTTATTTTTTTAGAAAAATGTTTATTGCATTCAAATGCAAATTAACTCAAAACTAACATAAATAAGAAATAATGTAGATGTAAGCTTTTATATCAAATCTTTGGAATCAACATTTGGATTTCGATATTGTTTTAGCCCTTTGATAGTGATTCTGCCGAACTTGACAGCGCCAGTCGGACACCAATGGCAACACGAATAGCAATAGGTGCAATCATTTCCGAAAACAGCCTTCCCATCAGAAATTTTGATATTGTGTGTTGGACATAGGCTCTCGCATAGACCGCATCCTATGCAGTCTGAAGTGGCGATTTTTCGTTCTCCCCGAAGGAATTTTACTATAAAAAAGTAAGCGATTTTTTTGTTGAAGTCAAGAAAGCCATTCTTCTTTTTTATAGGAAGTGAAATACGGTTTTTTATATTTTCAATCACGAGCGGCAGTTTGTCTGTGGCTCTCTTATTCAGCTTTTCTCTTATCTTTTGACTTACATTAACAATCGTTGTGAAAAAGTTGGATGAAAAACAAAGCAAGTCATAGTAATTCAAAGCTACGCCTTTTTCTTTCAGCAAATCTTGCATAGTATTTTTAGCAAAGCCTTCATTCAATCCCGCATCCAGCAAAAAGTAGCAGTATTTTGTTCCGGTGAAATTCATCTCCTTCAATTTATCAAAGACAAATGTGGGAATATCTCCGCAATAGTTTGGAAATACAAAACCCACTTCCTCATCTTCAATGACGGAAGGTGCATTTTTCAATGAAACAAGATTTGCTCCTGTTGCTTTTGCAACTTCATTTGCAAGGAAAAAACCGTTGCCTGAGCCGGAAAAATAAATAATAGTAGCCATGATTGTCCTATTTGATTTTCAAACTTTTCAGATAAGCTTTTTTCTCATCGCTGATGCGGAAGCTTTCAACTGATTTTTGAATTGATTTATTATGTACCCACTTGTTCAGTGATTTACTCTCAATAAGCCCAATGGTTTGGTCATATTGCTTAACCAACGCCACGCTGAAGTACCAGGCTATTGCCATGTCCACATAGTATTCACCGCACTTGAGCGCTGTCAGCTTTTCAAATATGCTCTTATCGAAATTATTATCAAGAAAATAGCTGAGCAAGGTTACAACGCCAAAGCGGATTGTGTATGTATGAGAGCTGTCCAGCCATTTCAAAACTCTTGCATAGACAATTTCGGGGTACTTTTTGAATATTTTCAGAGAAGCAACGGTTGAGTCGCAAGTTCCCCAGTTGTTTACAAAAGGCAAAAACTTTTCTACATAGTCAAGAACAACAATAATGTCAGTATCGATTGAGTTAAGCAAAAGACCGTGCAAGTTGTTTTCCTCATAATATTTATGCGGCAATTCGGCAAGAAACTTGAATTTCTCATCATCTTTGGAAAATTCCTTAGCAAGTTTTTTAATCGGAGTACTTTTTGCTCCAAGAATAGTTTCTCTTTCCAAAAGAGGAAAAAATTTGTGCGATGAATCTGCGTATGGCACATCTTCCATTTCAAGAAGTAATTTTGTTATGTTTTCCATAGTTCCCCTAAAATAAAGTATTTATGTTAGTTTTCATAATTAGTTAGTCGAGAGAGTCGCAACGTAATTTGCGCGTGCGGGAGCAATGTAGAAATAATAATTACCATCTGATGAGCTGACAGAATTCATTGCATAAATCGTTCCTAACGAAAAATAATCAACAAACAAGGATTCGTTTTCGTCGTCTGAAAAACTAAATACAAACCAACGTTCTGTCGCATCGCCAGGAACAATCTTCAAAATAACTTCCTCGTCATAATCAAGTGTGATTGTTTTATTTGCTTCAGTGACTTCAACCCACGCTGAGGACGAATTGAGAAAGTAAACCGTATCATTTTCAGAAACAGGCAATGTGGCATTGAATGTTTCTCTTTGAACAACGTTGCCATTGAGTGCAATTCGCATGTCGCCTGTTATTTGATCAGAATTTACGGACACAACGATATCTGAATTATTCCCGTCATTGACATATTCAACATTAAAGCCGCTTGTCAAAACCACATAAGCGTGGACAGCATTATCCCAGCGTAATAAGGCAACAAAAGAATCGAGGTTTGTGTCAGCAACAAAAAATCCCTTTGAAAGCTCAATTCTAGCTGAGAAACTTGAATGCTCGCAAAAAGTTTCCGAATTAACCTCGGGAGAAATTATCATAGCATTTTGAAGGTTTGAACCACAGAATAAATTGTAATATGTGATATCAACGTTATTATTCAAGTCGTCAGAAAAGTTGGATGTCTCAATATCAAACATATAATGTTCAGTATTAACTTGTATAAAACGAACCTCAAACGATATTTCAATTTTTGCTCCCGAAAGAAGAGTTGAAAGTGGAATACAGTAGTCATAGCTTTCTGTGCCCACAGCTCCGGTGTAGTCATCTTTTGGAATGTATGCGAGTTCACCGGGAGTCTTGGCAAGTTCCTGACCATTGACAAAAACAGCTATGCCTTCTATATCTTCGGGAATCAATGGATTTGAATTGACGTTGAAACAGTAGTTCCCTTGACTTGGTAGCCATAAAAAATCGGAGAAACTGCAACAACTAAATTCAGATGGACTCGTTGCGGAATATTCGTCTCCGCCTATTCTGGAAATTGAAGCGGAAACAGTATTGTTTTGAACAGAAATGTTTTCTTGATTATAAATATCATTTGGATAATTCGCAAAATCAATAGTTCCGTCAAAGTTTGCAACAAGAATGATTTGCGCTCCGCCCGGATTTGTTTGCGCAACAACTTTTTCACCTGACAGTGTTCTTTGCACGAAGCACCATTCTGAGTTAATCATTTGATTATTATTTCCATCCGAAACATTATGTTCGTAGTAAGTCGTATAGGCATTGTGTGCAAACAAATCAGCGTCAGCAATAGCAACAAGTTCAATTACTATGATATCCCCGTGCAAAAGACCGGAGATATTTTTATTGACTTGGGTGTTGAAAAGATTTTTGGCAGAAATTGAAAATATATTCGCTCCAGTTACTCCCGTTGCCAAGTCGTAACGATAGATATTGATTAGTGATACAGTTCTCAAAAATTCGACTGTAGAATTATCCAAAGAATATTTGTCCATAAATTCGTTGCCAAAAGCTACTTCAAGATGTCTTGTTTCAAGAGACACCGAGATTTCTAGAGAAAAATCCTTGTCAACGTTTTCTATGCAATATTTAATACTGTTTACGGTGTCTGAATTTTGCGTTCCAGTCAATTCAACACCGTTTGCCAAAACATGTACAGAGTCGATGTCATAGCCAGTTTCCAATAACACATTAAAAACCCAATCGGAGTTCGCTTCAGCTGAATATATATCTTGATTGTTGCCTATTACCAGTGCGTTTTCAGGCGAAATGGTATACCCTTCGGTTTCAGACGGAACTGTAATATTAAAATATGTTATATCAGCAGAACATGCGGTCATCATACCGCACAAGATAAATAACAGACAAAACAATAAGCACAACGATTGCTTTTTCATAACTCACCCCTAATAACTTTTTTTACATATTTTTACATATATATTCAACTTATACTTTTCAAAAATAAACAACAATTTAAGTTATATGCATCACGTTCAGCTTGCCCCAACTATTCTGCTTATATATTTTAACAACATCTGCTATATATTTTCAGCAACAATTTAAGTTATTTGCATAATATTCTGCTGATAAGTGCAATACTACTCGCAAGAGTTCAAAATTTAAGAAAAATTTTAAGTTTTTCTTCATATTTGAAGCACAGAATTTTTTGTTTTTTCTATAATGCTAAACATCATCAAAATTTACTTATGCGTAATATACAGTCTGCAAAATCATTTTTGGACTCTAATCCAAATAGTAATTATGTTATGCCGACAAAATTAAATACAATAATATTATACTAGATTATTATATTTCGCGCAATAGGCTTTCTGATTATTTGCAGCAAAAAAACAGCAGAAAAAAACAACCACATAAATATGTGGTTGTTTTTCATATTATAGATAAATTTACAGTTTTATTCTTCAACTTTTTTTGCTTTGTTTTCTTCGATAGCTTCTTGGAACATCTCTTCCATCTTAGTTATGCAATTATCAATTTGGAATTGCTCAGAATACTTTACATATTCTTCGCTAAGCTTTTGAACTTCCTCTGGATGTTCTATCATATAGTCGATTTTTTTCGCCAAATCTCTAGGATTCCCGTGTTTAAAAAGACATTTATCGCTTAGCGCAAAATCATTTGTTGCGGAGCGCTTGCTGTCTGATATTATTGGAACAAGTCCGCAAGTAATTGCTTCTAAGCACGAAATAGCTTCAATTTCGATATCGGAAGGGTGACAGTATAAGTCACAGTAGTTTATAATTTCGACAAGCTTCTCTTTTGAACAGAACTTGATGATTGGCGGGTTTTTGAGATTTTCGCCTTGTTTTATTATCTCGTGTTCAAGAGGTCCGCAACCTGTGAAAATAAGTTGAATACGGTCGCAATATTTTGATTGTTTGACTGCATTTATGAGTAAATCGTGACGCTTCTCATGAGAAAGACGCCCGCTAAACATAATACAATATTTGTCCTTAAACTCATTCGGTTTTTCAACTTCGGTTTTTTTGAATACTGGGTCAACACCATTCGAAATGACGTGAAGTTTCATATTGTAATGATGCTTTTTGAGTTCGTTCGCAATAAATTGGCTTGGGCAGTGCACGTGATTTGATTTTTTGTAAAGGAATTCGTAGAAAATTTTGTACACCAAATTATTGGCAGGCATAAAATTTTTCATTTTGATATGTGAAGTAATGTTTTCAGGTTGGCAATGGAAAGCTGTGGTAATAGGAATTCCGCCATATTCAGCTATTTCAGCAGATTTGATACCGACGCTAAACGGCATAACAATATGAACGATATCTGCGCCGTAAATTGCTTTTGTAAGAATTTTCAAATCAGAATGTGCCAGTTCGACGCCGTTTTTTGCGATATATTTATTAAAAATATGAAAGTTGATTTTTGGCAAAGGATATTCAACGCCGTGCCCGCTTCCCTCCGGGGCGACAACTCGAACTTCGTGGCCGCGAGCTCTCAAATTGTCTATTAGTCTTGTTATAGTTATTGTAGTGCCGTTGTTTTCTTTTCCAAGAACGTCGGCTATTATTGTAATTTTCATTTTTGTCCTCTTAATTCACAATTAATAATTAACTTTGTAAATTAATTATTAATCAAATAATAACACTTAATCATTTTTTTGTCTACACTAAGAAAGTCGAATAAGAAAAACCGCAATGTATGCGGTTTTTTGTTGGAAATTATATGTCAATTCGTTCAAAATTTGCGTATAAGTGATTGATAATATTAAAGAAAGAAATCAAATTATAGCGCAAATTCAGGCAACTAAAACGCTGCTTTCAGAATTTCAATGACTTGTTCTTTTGTCGCCATAAATGGATTGACGATGATTGCGCCGTCATTTACGGCTGTTTTTGCAATAGCTTCAAATTGGTCTTCTGTTACACGAGCTGCCGAAAGGGTAGTTGGCAAACCGACAGTTTCAAACTGTTTGATGAAATCAGTGGCGAACTCAATAGCTTTTTCTGCGCGTTCTTCCTTTGGAGTTGAAGCATACGCTTCTGCTCCTGCAAGAGGCAACAAAAGTTCGCCGTATGCGGATTTAAGTGTTTCAAGATTGAAGCGCATGCAATGTGGAAGCAAAATTGACATTGCAATACCGTGTGGAACGTGCGCTACGCCTCCGAGTGCGTGACCGATTGCGTGAACAATGCCAACCATTGAATTTGAGAAAGCGATGCCAGCCATTGTGGCGGCATTGCCCATTGCAAGGCGGTATTCCTTGTTTGAGCCCTCAGCAACAGCTTTCGGCAAATAGTTCACGATAAGACGCATAGCTGCAAAAGCATATGCTTGCGACATCGGATTTTTTTGCAGGCAGGTGTATGCTTCAACGGCGTGGACAAGAGCGTCAACGCCCGTGTTGGCGGTGATTTTTGGCGGCATAGTTTCAGTCATTGCAGGGTCTATAACGGTAAAATCGGGGAGCAAGTCATAACTGATGAACTCCATTTTGACGTTTTTGTCAGGATTTGCGATGACAGCAACGTTTGTGCACTCGCTTCCCGTTCCGCTTGTGGTTGGAACGACAGCGAAAGGAACGCGTTTTTTGCGTGGAAGGGATTCAAGTCCCATATAAGCCATAACGTCGTCTCCGCCTTGTTCAATAACAATGCGAAGCCCTTTTGCTGTGTCAATAACGCTTCCGCCGCCAAGCGCAAGAATTGCATCGCACTTTTTCTCTTTGAAAATTTCTGCAATGTGGTTGATAGTTTTTATTGAGCTATCAGGTGGTATATCAGTGAAAACTTCGCTGACATCCATTTTCCATCCGTCAAAAACCTTTGTCAGTTTGTCAAGAGCGCCTGTTTTTGCCAATATTGCATCTGTCAAGATGATTGGTTTTTTTGCGCCTAACATATCAAGTTCGTGAGGTATATTTTCGAGAGCTTTTTCTCCCGACATAATTTTGACTGAGTTCAAAAATTCATAATATTTTGGTAGCATAATTGTTCCTCCTATTTGCTAAACAGCGTTCCGCCGTAAAAGCGCAGCATATTGACTTGTCTTTTTGGGACTGGGTTCATAAGGGTTTTTGCAAGCATCTTTGGAAAAAGATACGCCTCAACAATATTCATAATGCGTACGATTGACAGCACCTTGTATAAATCGCCTTTAACAGTGAAACGATGTTGTGCATAGCCCGCGGATAAGCCCATTTGACCGGTAAACATTTTGAATGCGCCGTCAATGCCTTTGAAAGCAAGTGTAATATCGGCGACAGCGTCAATCTCGCATTTATGCGAAAAAACAACTCCGTCCTTTTTTCCAAACAACATTGCAGGGCCAACAGGATTCACCATGAGTTTGATAGTGAACTCATCTCCTATGCCATCGAGATCGGCGCGAATTCTGTCATCGCATTTATAGCCATAACGGATTCCTTTGCCAAGCAAACCCATGACGATTCCAGCCAACGCGCGTTTTCCTGCTTTTCCAGGTTTCTTTTCGCTCATAACATCTCCTTGTAAATTTTGTTGTACTCATTATAACGCAATAAAATGCAAAGTACAAGTCAAATTTAGCAATATAGAAGCGAAAAAAGAAGAAAAATTGAAAGCTAATTCTTACAAAATTGCAGAAAATCGCGGTCAATAAAGGCTATAAAAATAACAAAAAAAACAATGTCGAAAATTAGCAAAATATTATTGAAATGGCATTCAATCTAGTTGACATTATGATAAAAAATATATAGAATTCTATTATCAATTTAATATACCAGTATAATCGGAAGATATGGTTCCAGAGTTTCTACCGAGCGCCTTAAAATGCTCGACTATTGGATTTTAGTATGACTAGTATCATTGGTCACGCTTTTCGTTTTTATTGGCTATATCAAAAGATACTAGTCTTTTTTTATTTTCAAAAAGGCTTACAAAACGAATAAAACACCTTGGAGGTATTATATGAGCAAAAAAGAAAACGAGCAAATGGTTGAAGAAACCACAGCTCCAGCAGCAAATGATGCAGCAGCTGCAAAAAATCCATCCCCATTTGTTTCAAAGCTTGACAAGTTCTTCGGTATAACTGCCGCAGGAAGCACGTTCAAAACAGAAATTATTGGCGGTTTAACAACGTTTTTTGCAATGTGCTATATTTTGATTGTCAACCCAAGTCAAATGAGCGGTGGAATTCAAGTAGTTTGGTCAGCAGTCTTTATTGCAACAGCAATTGGTGCAATAATTGGAACATTGCTTATGGCATTGTTTGCAAAAATGCCTTTTGCGCAAGCTCCTGGCATGGGACTCAACTCCTTCTTCTTCGTTTCATTTATGCTTTTTGGATTTGGCTCAGCAGCCGCATTCACACCTGAAGCATATTCAGCAGGTATGTCAATCATTTTGGTTGCAGGCGCACTCTTTATGGTTCTATCCTTCACAGGCGTTCGCAAAAAGATTGCAATGTCAATGCCAGCTTGCTTGAAGAAAGCAATTCCTGCAGGTATTGGTCTATTTATTGCATTCATTGGTATGCAAAACGCAGGTATCATTGAAACAAATCAATATGTTTTGGTTCAATTCGTAAACCTCAACGTATACACAGGCGGTGCAACTTGGTATTCAATAACACCGGCAATCGTTGCACTTTTGGGCTTGTTCTCAATTGGTATTCTTTCAAAAACTCCACTCAAAAAAGCCTCAGTTATTTTGGGCATTGTTATTTCAACTGCACTTTATTATCTCTTTAATATTGGCAACCCAGCAGCATTTACCGCTTTCCAAAGCATAATAAATCCAGCAGATACATTTGTTGCATTTGGACAGGTTGGTTTCGGCGCAGCTTTCAAAGGCTTCCAGTACTGGACAACAGGCGCAGCACTTTCAATTGTTCTTTTGGTTATCACTTTCTGCTTAGTTGACATGTTTGACACATTCGGCACACTCCAAGGTACAGCGGCAGAAGCGGGAATGCTTGAAGAGGATGGCAATCCAAAGAATTTAGGAAAATGCTTAATGTCAGATTCATTGGCAACAGTTGCAGGTGGTATACTTGGTACATCAACCGTCACAACATTCGTTGAATCATCAGCAGGTGTTTCAGCAGGTGCAAGAACCGGTTTTTCATCAGTAATAGTTGCAGGTATGTTTTTGATTGCAATGTTCTTAAGCCCGCTTGCATCAATAATTCCAACTGCAGCAGCAGCTCCGGCACTTATCTATGTTGGTGTTTTGATGCTCAAGAGCATCAAGGAAGTTGACTTTAGTGATATGACAGCAGCCATTCCTGCATTCCTCACAGTCATTATGATGCCACTCACATATTCAATTTCAAACGGAATTGGTATCGGCATGATTTCATACATTATCTTGAAAGCATGTTCAATTCGCAGCAAGGCAGACTTCATTTCATTCCTCAAGAATGATACAGTTGTTTTGGTTATCGCAATCTTGTTTGCACTTCGTTTCTTCTTGGTCACAATGTAGGAAAACAATAAACAATAAAATTCAAAAGCCACTCAAATCGGGTGGCTTTTGTTTTATAAAAATATCAATTTGCATATACGGATTTGCATTTGAAAATCCATTGAAATACTAAAAAAGAAAATTTGAGAAAAAGATGGGAATATGCGAAAAACAAAGATTTAAGATAAAATTAAGATGAGCAAAAAAACATAGATTTATGATTGAAAAAAAGTTAAGTAAAAAACAAAGAGTTAAGCTGAAAATATAGTAATCAATCAAAAATCATAATTGTTTTTGTGAACGAACTTATCACGCAAATATACTTATGCTAATTACCAATATAGATGAAAATTAGTATATAGACAATAATAATAATTCGATAGTCAATATTGTATTTTATGCACTTGCTATTATTTAATAATAATATTATAATAAATCATTATAGTAAATCACTAAAAGAGGCCAAAATGACAAAGAGACTTACAGAGGACAAAAAAATTACAGACTTTTTTGCTTGTGATGTTTTCACCGATGCTGTTATGCGCGAGTATATGGCAAGTGAGGATTACGATGCATTGCGTGAAATCATTGAAAGTGGCGGAGAGCTTGAAATGGCTCTTGCCGACAAAGTGGCAAACGCATTGAAAGACTGGGCTATGTCAAAAGGTGCAACCCACTACACCCATTGGTTCCAACCGCTCACAGGCTCAACAGCAGAAAAGCACGACAGCTTCATTTCGATAGATCGTAGCGGAAACACAATATTAGAGTTCACAGGCAAAAGCCTGAGCAAAGGCGAAGCCGATGCTTCAAGTTTTCCATCAGGCGGAATTCGCGCAACTTTTGAAGCGCGAGGATATACGGTTTGGGATGTCAGTTCGCCCGCATTCATAAAAAAATCCATTGACGGTTCGGGAGTGCTTTGCATACCAACAGCATTTTGTGCCTACACGGGAGAACTTTTGGACAAGAAGACCCCTTTGCTGCGTTCAATGGCAGCACTTGATGTTGAGGGCAGACGCCTGCTTAAGCTTCTCGGAATAAAAGCGAAAAAAGTAGTAGCGAACGTAGGCGGAGAGCAGGAGTATTTTCTTGTAGACAAATCAATGTACCTCCAACGCGATGATTTGCGGTTCACTGGACGCACACTATTTGGCGCG
>Ga0172378_10006567_pt1 | contig 10862 bp, 5 predicted proteins | sample GrowelOW332metaG_FD_119755 | JGI IMG/M metagenome (GOLD analysis project Ga0172378, IMG submission 119755) | Groundwater microbial communities from an aquifer near a municipal landfill in Southern Ontario, Canada - Pumphouse #3_1 metaG | ecosystem: Environmental > Aquatic > Deep subsurface >... | reverse complement strand
TTGGAATAAGAGTCTCAAAATCCTTCGGGCCTTCAATCCCCGTCCGCTCAAATCCGGCCTCGGACCTCCTCTCGAAAGAAAAAGAAACCAGATTGCAGCAAAGTGGCCTGGTTTTTTTCGTTCTCACTACTTGGCTGAAAAAATAAGGGCGGGCCATCCCCTTGGGGATCATGATAAAGGTAGATCGCGCCTTCTCCGGCAGCGTCGCGGAAGAGCGGCGAACAACGGTGGCCGCCCGTGGGCAATCTCGACTTTATCTTTTATAAGAAGATTTAAGATCTTTCTAAAAAAATCCTTATGAAAAGAGTGTAAAATCCAGATATTTTAATGATACTTGGACAAGGCTTTGACGAGCTTCTTATTTGATGGGGGAGGATAGACTTAACCCTTTATTTTCTTTTCTTCGTTGGATTTTTTTGCACTTGTGAAAGAAAATACTGCAGGTGTGAAATGAAGTTTGTAAGCGCTAACAAACCACTTTTATGATTAGACCGCAAGCCTTAAGGAGGTATTTTGCATGAAAAAAAAGATCGGGAGCGCCCGCGTTCTTCTCGCGGTCATCGCTTCTCTATCGGTGGGTCTTGGACTCACTGCTTGTTCCGGACAAGGGACGAATTCAACCTCATCGAGCCAACAAGTGACGACCTATGCTCTCACTTGGAACGTTCCATCCCATGCCACAGTCACGGTCGATAGCATGGCGGCTTTGCCGAGCAGCGTTGAAAGCGGAGCCACCTTAAGTTTCACCGTGACGGTCGGGGATGGCTATCAAGTCGCTTCGGTCAAAGCGAATAGCAAACGTTTGACGGCTTCTTCAGGAAAATATACCGTCAAGATCAGCGCCGATACCACGATCGCCGTGGAGATTGAGGAAATCGTTTCTTCGATTTCTGTCACGACGAATCCGAGCAAGATGGTCTATTTTGCTGGCGAGTCGGTTGATGTGACGGGCATGGTGGTTACCGCCACTTATGCGACAGGCCGGACCGCAGCCTTATCGGCAGGAATCGATGGCTACGCGGTCAGTCCTTCCGTTTTCGTTGGCGGAGAAACCTCCTTCCAGGTTGTTTATGGCGAAAAGAGCATTGAAGTTGCCCTTTCTGATCGCGTTGAGTATTTGGTTATGATTGATCCGAATGGCGGAACGATCGCTGATAGTTATCTTGGTTTTTTGCAGGCAATGAACCTTAAGAATTACGCCGTGAGCGCGACTGGCGCGGTCACTTTCTCTTATTACAATAGTTTATCCGCGAGCATCGCTCTTCCGACGAAGGATCAAATCGCGAAGAGCGATTATGAATTCCTTTCGTGGGGTGATGTGCCCGCAACCATTAGCAACGCCACAGCCGCCAGCGTCAGCGCGACGGCGACTTGGCAAGCTCAACTGGTGGAACTTGAAAAATGCGAACTTGTCGCGGAAGAAAACGTTCCTTATTTGGTGATCGAAGGCAAATACAAAGCCGCCACTGACGTTTACCTTTTCCTTTATGAGGGCAACAAGAAGATCTCGCTCAAAGGCGACTCCTATTCTGGCGTCCGAGGCGATGAATTCACCTGCAAGTTCGATTTGAGGAAACTCGTCGCTGCCGTTGCGGATGATGGCTCTTCTTTTGAAGGAGCTTGGATGGATATCCGCTTCAACGCGACCTTAGGAGACCGGGAAGAGTCGATGGAGATTTTCACCGGCGAGAATTCCAATCTTCAGACAGCGGTCGACACCGACAGCAAGCTTCATATCGGCGCCTACAACTATCTCTTCGCCGTTTATAACAATGCCTTGAAAGTCTATTACACCTATTCCTGCATGAGTTACGGCTTTGCGATGGCGGCGAATGGGGCGAAAGATTATCTGACCTTCAGCGGCAACATTTTGGATTCCAAATTCTATGGCGATACGTTGAGCGTTTCGGCTTTCGTCAGCGCCGAAACCGAGCCTTATAGCGCGACAATCGGAACCGATGGCAGCTTCAGCATCGCCATCCCGCTTCAAGATTTCGTGACGCAGGACACCAATGGTTTCTTCCACGCGACGATCGCCGATTCGACCGGTGCCGTCGTTTATGGCGGTAGCGACAAGAACCTCCTTGTTGCGGATTGCACGACCACGATGCCATCCGTCACCAAAGGCTCCGTCGGCGGCGATATCATCAATGCCGTGAGCTATCAGAGCGCGGTCGATGGTTTGGTCTATTACGTAGGCTATGCTTGGGATGGCTTAATGATTTACGTCAAAGATCAGCGTCTCACCTTCGACAAAGTCGATTTGGCGATGAAGGATTCAATCGTCTATTACGTCGTCAGCGGAACTTATACCTATTACGGAGCCGATGATATGAAGTTCGCTCTCGATCTCCAGCACAATTCGAACGTTGATGGCGTTTCGTGGGATTACGTTTATCCGGCCGCCGACGCCACCTCGGAAACGGTTGCGGCGACTTTAGACGCCACCGCGAAGACTTATACGGTGGCGTTCCCGGTCAGCACTTACGCCTCGGCTTTCGCAACCGGCGAAAATGACAAGTGGTGCCTCTCGGTCCACATGGGAATGGGCGCAGCGACCCGCAAAGATTTGAAACCGACGACAATTGGCTCGAATAGTTTCAATTTAGGTGGCGTTCATTATGCGCTTCAACTCGATGACTCGACTTGGAAGATTGCCGCATTGCTTCTCACTAAGACTACGGATCCGGATTCAAATCCGGAAAAAGTCTACACGATCGGCGCTCCGGAAATTAAAGACCTCAATGGCGTCGCCACCTTCGTGGTGAACGGCACCTATACGGGCTATACTGCGGCGGAAGTGGAGGCCTTAGCCTTCACCGCCGATTTGCAGAAAAACACCTATGCGATGACGAAGAGTTGGGACAATTGCGATTGGACCGCTTATCCCTTCACACCGACCATCGTCGCCAATAGCGATGGTAGCTGGACTGCCAGCTACGATATCTCAAGTTTGGCCGCTTATTTCTACACCGCGCACTTTGGCGTCTTGACTTCGGAGAGCAAAATCCCTGACTACAAGATTGCGACCCCTCTCGACGCCAGCGTGACGATCGGCAGTCTGAAATACGAGCTCGTCTCGGTTCCGGGTTCGACCGATGGCGCTGATTTCTGGGGTTGCATCGGCTTGAAGATCACCGCCGCTTGATATCCTTTCGCTTCGGGTCCGAGCTGCCGGCAGCGGGCCCTCAAAAAGCCCGCTGCTTTTCATAAGGAGAACCACATGAAAAAAATAGGTTTATTCATCGGCGTTTTCGTTTCAGCGCTGTTTAGTGTTGCCATGGGTGTTGGCACGGGCATTGCCAAATATTATGAGAACTCGATCACCAGCTATATGTGTGGCACGGGCGAGGTGACGCAAAGTAAAGAGAATGCCGAGACTTTGGCGGAAAGCGATACGCTTTGCCAAAACCTTGAGTCCTCCAGTATTGTTCTTCTCAAGAACAACAATAAAGTTTTGCCCTTAGCTTCGAGTGAGCGCTCGCTCAATGTCTTCGGCTATGGTGCGACGGCGAATGGTTTCTTGCTCAAAGGCGTGGGCAGCGGTTCATCCACTATCTCGGAAGCCAAAAAGGTTTCCTTGATCAGCGCTTTGACTAAGGAAGGCTTTAGCGTCAATGAAGACATCTTGGCGGTCTATAACAATTTGAGTGGAGTTCGTCCTGCCAATCCTTCGGCCGGCAACGTCTATAACTTAGCCGAACCCGCCTTATCTTCTTTTGATCGTTTATGGGATAGCGCGAAAAACTTCTCCGATGTCGCCCTCTTCGTGATTTCTCGCGATGGCGGCGAAAACGTTGGCGAAATGCCAAAGACTCAAACGGGAAATGCCAAGAAAACTTATCTTGAAATTTCCGATGCCGAACAAGAAACCTTGGACGCGCTTGAAACGCATTTCGGCAAGGTCATCGTTCTTTTGAACACGACCAACACCATGCATTGCGGCTTTCTCAATGACGCTGGCGTTTCAGCGGCGTTATCGGTTGGACTTCCTGGTCAAAGCGGTGCTTTGGCGATTCCAAGAATTCTCAAAGGCGATGTGAATCCCTCAGGCAAGACAACAGATATCATGACTTATTCACATGCCTATGACCCCACCTATGCCAATAACGTGGTTTCCTCCTCGTCCATTTGCTATTCCGAAGGTATTTATTACGGCTACAAATGGTACGAAACAGCCGATAAAGAAAATTATTTTACCGGGGTTACAAACGATTATGGGACCGGCTATGATGCCGTCGTCCAATACCCGTTTGGCTATGGCATGAATTATGGCAACGACTTCAGCTGGAAAATCAAATCTGCTTCATTAGCGGATGGTTCTTTTTTAACGAAAGATAGCAAAATCACCTTTACCGTTACCGTCACAAACAATAGTGCGGTGGCAGGCAAAGACATCGTCGAGCTTTATTTGAACGCTCCTTATACCAAAGGCGGCATCGAAAAAGCCGCGGTTCAGTTGGTGGACTTTGCAAAAACGGCTCAGTTGAAACCGGGGAATAGCCAAGACTTGACCCTCAGTTTCAGCGCCTATGATTTAGCCTCCTATGATGCTTACGACAAAAACGGAAACGGTTCTGCTTCTTATGAATTGGATCCTGGCGATTACGTTCTTTCTTTGCGGAGCGATTCCCACACGCTCAAAGACAAGAGCCTTCAAGTAAGCTATCAAGTCGCTGATGATATTGTCTATGATGCGGATCCGACCTCGAAAGGGGCGATTGAAAATCGCTTCACCGGAACCACGGCCTTTGGCGGCGTCCCCATCGACGGGAGCGCGGCTTCGGTGAATGTCACGTATATGAGCCGGGCGGATTTTTCGTCCACCTTCCCGAAAGCACAGGCTTCCGCGCCCAATTCGAGCGTGGTTCAAAGCGCGGCGACTTTGCTTTATAACGATCCTTATCTCGGCGTGGAAATGCCCACTTATGGAGAAGAGCACGACCTCCGCTTAGTCCGCAAGAGCGATGGGGCGGTGGCCTCCTATAACGAGCTTTTCGGCTCGAGCAAAGCCAGTCTTGTTTTCGATGAGACTCTCTTTGACGCGCTCGGCGATTATTCTTCTGCAACTTGGGAGCAATTCCTCAATCAGCTCACCAGCGATGAAACGAAGAGACTTGTGGAACTTGGCGGCTTCCATACCCAAGCGAGCGAATCGATCGGCAAGCCGATTGGCTACGACTACGACGGCCCAGCGGGCTTCAATACCAACTCCTTGACGGGCAACTGGAATGGCAGCCAAGACACGACTTTGTGGACTGCTTATCCTTCAGAAGCTCTTTTAGGCTGCTCTTGGGATCGGACCATGCTCTTCTCAATGGGTTTTTCCCAAGGCAAAGAAGGAGCTCAGACCGCGATCAATGGCTGGTATGCTCCGGGCGTGAACCTTCACCGTTCCGCTTATACGGCGCGCAATTATGAATACTTTAGCGAAGACGGCGTTCTTTCGGGCAAATTGGCCGCCCGGGTGATCTCGGGGGCCAAAGCGAATGGACTCCATTGTTATTTGAAGCATCTTGTCGTTTCGGAAGAGGGGCCAAATCCCGGCGGCGTCAATACGTGGCTCACTGAGCAGAATCTTCGTGAAAACTATCTGAAGCCGTTTGAAATCGCCGTCAAAGAAGGCGGCGCGAACGCGATGATGACCGCTTTTAACCGGCTCGGGGCTTCCTGGTGCGGCGCCGATTATGGCTTGCTGACGGGAATCGTCCGGAACGAATGGGGCTTCAAAGGCTCAATCGTCACAGATTGGAGTCAAGGCGGCGGGATGGGCGGAATGAACCCTCGCCAAGGCGTGCGGGCCGGCAATGACCTCTGGCTCAATCCGAATAGCTCGGGTATCACGGGCGGATTAACGATGGGCGTCGCCATCGATGCCTATTGCGCTAGACAAGCGTGCAAAAACATTCTCTACACCTATATCGATACTCATAATTACAACAAAAATTTTGATGATTCATCGCTCGATGGCATGACCAAAGTCACGACCAGCGTCACCTTTAAGAACGCGGTTTATCCGTGGTGGTGGTGGATCGTGGGTTCGATCGATGCGGTCTGTTTCTCTAGTTTCATCACCTTTTCGACATTATTAACGGTCAAACTCGTCAAAAATCATCGAGCGAAAAAGAAGGAGGATGTCGCATGAAAAAAGTAGCAAAAATCGTGAATTTCCTTGCCATCGGCGTTTTGACGGCAACGATTACCACCGTTAGCGTTTTGGCCTTGGGGTCTTTCGCTGACATCATTCAAAATTTCTTAATCCCGACTCAGACAGTCGATGGGGCGACCTTAACAGCCACACGGCAAAAAGGCGAGGCTTTGGCCGAGGATATCGAAGAAGAAGGCGTGGTTTTATTAAAGAACGACGTGGACGCCGCTACTGGAAAAACAGCATTGCCTTTAGATTCGAGCGTGAGCAAAGTTAACGTGTTTGGCTGGGGTTCGAGCGCTTGGGTCGGCGGTGGCAGCGGTTCGGGGAGGGTCGTGAATGCCGCGGGCGGCTTTACGGTCGATACGGATTTCATCGGCGCGCTCAACGCCGCCGGGATTGAGACGAACACCGACTTAACCTCGTTTTATAAATCGTATTGCGGCGGAAGACCTTATTGGACGAAGGGCACGCTCAATAGTTATGACTATCAGTTCTATCGGCTGATCGAACCGGATATCACGAAAGATTATTCGGAAGATCTTTTGGCCAAAGCCAAGCGTTTTTCGACGACGGCGATTGTGACGCTTTCTCGGGTCGCGGGCGAAAGTTCGGATGCCCCAAAAATCCAATATAAAGGCAACACGAGTTCTGCGAGTGTCGATGACGATAGCCGAACCTACCTTCAACTCTCAACGGAAGAAGAAGCCCTTTTGACTTACGTTGGCGAGAATTATGAAAATGTCATCGTCGTGATTAACTCCACCAATGCAATGGAACTCGGCTTCCTGAAGACGATTTCCGGACTCGATGCCGCTGTTTTATGCGGCGGAACCGGCGTCAATGCGGTCAAAGGCTTCGTCAATGTTTTGCAGGGTAAGGTTTGCCCGTCTGGCAAGCTCTCCGACACTTATGCCTATTCGCTTGAAAGCGCCGCCTCTTATGCCAACGCTGCCAAAGATGGCGAAAACTATTACAGCAACGGCAGAGGCTATTATCCCTACGATGGCCGAACGGCCAACGGCAACGTGGGCGATAGTAACGCGAAATATCAGGGTCTAGCCTATGTCGATTATTCCGAAGATATCTACATCGGATATAAGTGGTATGAAACCGCCGATAAAGAAGGCTATTGGAACGGTGTTTCTAACGTTTATGGCAAAGGCTACGATGGCGTCGTTCAATTCCCCTTCGGCTACGGGCTTTCTTATTCCCGCTTCACTTGGGAAGTGATCGCGATGAACCACAAAACCTCGACCACATTAGCGGAAGGGGACGACCTCAACTTCACGGTTCGGGTCACCAATACAGGCGATGAGGCAGGCAAAGATGTTGTTCAGCTTTATTATTCGGCGCCATATTACGATGGCCAAATTGAAAAATCATCGGTAAATCTGGCCTCCTTCGCCAAAACGGCGACTCTGGCCCCTGGACAATTCGAGGATGTGAAATTGTCCTTTTCCCTCCGCGATATGGCTTCCTACGATTGCTATGACGCGAATGGCGATGGCTTTCGCGGCTACGAACTCGACAAAAGCGATGCCAGCCATCCTTACGAGATTTCTTTCCGGACGGATGCCCACAACATCAAAACGCTCACGAAAAGCGCCGAGAGCCTTCTCGATGTTGGCAAAGTCGATTATGCGTTGGCGAAGACGATCCAATATAGCAAGGACGAGGTGAGCGGCAATGAAGTCAAAAATCGTTTCACCGGCGATGATTGTGAGGATAAGGTTGCTATCGATGGGGATAACTCAAATGGCAACATCACCTATTTGAGCCGCTCGGATTTCGCGGGTACCTTTCCTAAAAAGAGCGCTGCCCGGTCTTTGTCGAGCAATGCGGCCCGCTATAACCTTTACACCGCGGAGCAAGCTAACGCGGCGATCAATTCGAACGACGCCGCTATCCAAACGGGGATCGATAATGGGCTGAAAATCTTTGAAAATGGCAAGGTCACCGAAACCGGCCTCGCTTTAGGCAAGGACCCGAACGCGGAACAGTGGGACGCTGTCCTCAATCAAATGACTCTCAATGAAATGAAGAGCCTGACTCTTCATGGTTATGTTCATAATGGCGGCGTCGCTTCTTTGGGCAAGCCGAAGTTCAGCGATGTCGATGGGCCGAACCAAATCGGCTCGTTTAATTTGCCAAGTCATGGCACGGGTTTCCCCAACGCCACGACGATGGCGCAAAGTTGGAACAAAGCTCTTGCTTACGATATGGGCTTGGCTTTGGGCAAAGAAGCCCTCAGTTATAGCTACGATGGCTGGTACGGTCCGGGCATCAATCTTCATCGGACGCCCTTCGCTGGACGGAATTACGAATACTTCTCCGAGGATGCAACCTTGACGGGTGAAATGGCTTCTCAAGAAATCAAAGGAGCCAAGAATTGCGGGGTTTATTGTTATTTAAAACATATCGTTTGCTACGACCAAGAGGAAAATCGCGACGGTCTTTATACTTGGTTGAGTGAACAGAACCTTCGGGAAAACTATTTGAAGCCCTTTAAGATGGCGATTCAAAAAGGCGGGGCGACGGGCGTCATGACCTCATATAACCGGATTGGAGCGATTTGGACGGGTGGTAGCAAAGCCCTTTGCCAAGGCGTTCTCCGCGATGAATGGGGTTTCGCCGGCTGCATCGAGACCGATTATGCCGACCATCACAATTACATGAACCTCGACCAGGCGATTCGCGCCGGCGGCGATCTTTGGATGGATGGCTGGAATAACAACGGGGCCTTCACTTTCGAGACGAGCTCCAATACCTTCCAACAGGCGTTGCGGAACGCTTCGAGACACATTCTCTATATGTCTTTATCCGCCAAATACGCCAACTCGATTTATAATGAGTCAGCCGATACTTCGGATGTCATCGTTTCGACGAAAGCCGCGCCCGATACCCGCTGGAAGATTTGGGTTGGGGTTGGCGATGGCGTGAGCGGCGCTCTCTTGGCGACGTGGGCCTTGCTCGTCATCTTCTTGAAACCGAAAAAGAAGGCCGAGGTAGCTTAATGCGCTTTTCAAGACGAATCCTTTTGGCTGGGCTTGGGGGCATCTCTCTTCTTTCCTGCTCTCTTCACGGGGCCGCCTCAGCATCGACTTCGCTTGTGTCTTCAGGCGGCGGAACCTCAAGTTCCGTTTCAAAAGTTCCTTTATTTACGGATTCAGGGATCTTCACGGAAAAAGATTATCTCAAAGCTTCAGGCGAAAACCTTCGAAATAATTATGGTTTTGGAGACGTTGTGATCCTTCGGGGAACCAATATCGGCGGCTACCTTGTCGTTGAACAATGGATGACCGCCGTGAAAGGCTCCGCCGCGACGGGCTACCTTGATCACAAGACCATAACCAATCTCTTTCTTCAGCGTTTTGGCGAAGAAAAGACTTTGGATCTTTGGGCCTTTTACCGCGACAACTATTTCACCGATCAAGATTTTGACGCCATCAAGGCGATGGGGATGAATCTCATCCGCCTGCCGTTCACCTACATGACTCTGGACCCCGCTTATCATAATGTCCCACGAGTATCGGGCCAAGAATTCAACTATTCGCTCCTCGATTCTTTTATCGCCAAAGCCGCTAGACGCGGCATCTACACGATCTTAGATCTCCATGGCGCCTATGGTTCGCAAAACGGCCAAGACCATTCGGGCGAATCCTTATCACGGAACCAAGTTGATTTCTATTCGAACGAAGAAAAGATGAGCAAAACCATCCATCTTTGGGCTTCTCTGACGGAGCATTACAAAGATAATCCGGCAATCGCGGGCTTTGACCTTCTCAATGAACCCGGCGAAAAAGCGGAAGCGACGACTTTCCGTCATTGGGCGTTTTATGATCGGCTTAATGATGCGGTCCGCGCGATCGATGAAGACCGTTTATTGATTTATGAGAGTTGCTGGGATGGGAAGAATCTTCCTTCACCCAAACTTTATGGCTGGAACAACTGCATGTATTCCTTCCATAACTATTCGGGCAGCTCGGATTATGACGAAAATGCCGCTTCCTATAGCGCGAAATTCGCTGGAGTGGAAGAACAGGGCTTTGGCGTTCCTTTGTTCATGGGAGAGTTTAACTGCTATGGCAACAAAGCGTGCTGGATCGATGTCTTAGGGCGTTTAAGAAGCAAGGGCTGGAATTTCGCAAGTTGGACTTACAAAATCAACCTCGATTCGCCTTCTTCTTATCCAGGCTGGGGAATCATTGAAACCTTTGCGAGTCCGGTCGTTCCTGACGAAGATGATGAAGCTACCATCAAAAGAAAATGGTATCAAATCGATAGCGCCTACGATGGCACGCTCGCAATGAGCTTCGCCGATGGCGCGAAATTAAAGGATTTGATGGCCGTTTACTGCCAAAACTGACGCTTTCTTTCGGCATCTGGGGTTTTCCAATCGGCGCTCCCTTCTGCGTTTTGCTGAAAGAAGAATTACGATGCAACAGAAAAAACCGCTTTTGATTCTCACCCTCAACATTCTCTTTTTAGCGGGTTGCGCGATACCGGCGGTCTTATCGAATGCCGCCTCGTCGAAGGCCGCTTCTTCAAGCGCCGCGGCCTCTTTCGCGGCGAAGAGCCCCTCTCCAAGAAAATCTTCAACTGCCGCTAGTCCTTCGTTTTCTTCAGAAGAACTGGATAACAGGGTCGATGTCTTCTGATGCGATGGCGATTTCGCCTTCGGAAGTATGGTCGCTTTCTATGCGGGGCAAGT
>Ga0172378_10006565_pt1 | contig 10866 bp, 8 predicted proteins | sample GrowelOW332metaG_FD_119755 | JGI IMG/M metagenome (GOLD analysis project Ga0172378, IMG submission 119755) | Groundwater microbial communities from an aquifer near a municipal landfill in Southern Ontario, Canada - Pumphouse #3_1 metaG | ecosystem: Environmental > Aquatic > Deep subsurface >... | reverse complement strand
TATTCTTCTAAAGTCATAATAATCCTCCTATTATTATTCGTCATTTTTATAATATATACATCAATAAAAAATAAAAAACAAAGAATAGATAACATTGGAACAATTAATTATTAATATTTTTAGGAGGTTATATGGCTGATAGATTAAGAAGGCAAAAAGATATTATAAAAAATACTGTAACCTCATATTTATCTAGTACTACAAAAGACTACTCAAAATATTTTGAAGGAAGCCCGACATTCATAACATTTTATCAAATTGATTCAGCTGCTAGCTTACAAGATGTAGGTCTAGAGACAACCAATAGCCTTGTAGGTTCAAATACTGGCCATAAATATAATAGAATATCTGAAGTTCCAGTTTGGGGAGTTGATGCCTTAGATGTTTCAAATGAAATAAATGAGCGTGGGCTTCAATCTATAGTTAATGGTGAACTTCTGTTTTTACCAGATTCAGTTAGACCATATCCAGGAGATTTTTTTGTTTTTGAATATAATGGTATGGAGGAGCATTTATTTAAAATAAATGATGCTCAATTTGATAGAATATCTCCAAAAAAATATTTCAGGGTTCAGTTTTCTTTATATCAATCAAATGCTAATGAGATTTTAGATAATATTGCGGATGATTATATTTGTGAATATAATACTGATGGAAATAGTGATTCTATAAAAATAGTAAAAAAATCAGAAGCTGCTGAAGTAGAAGCCTCTAAAAAATTAGTTGATAAAATTATTAAAAAATATGAAACACTTTTCTATAATGATGATATGGATACTTTTGTATCGAGAGATCATCTCGCATTTAATGAATATTTTTGGTCTCCATACGTTCAACATTTTTTACATGAAACAAAAGTACTTGATACATATGAATCTGAGATACTATCAGAAATTTACGTAATGGATATTAACGAAATAGACAATGAAATTATTTATAATGAAGAAGCATATAGAAATAGTTTATTCAGAAATATTGAAATACAAAATAATAATGTAACTTTTGACCAAAACTTTTTATGTATTGTAAATAATTATAATTTAAAACAAAATAGAAATCTTCCATTTTTTATGTCGCCACTTAGTTTTAAATTAGTAACGCCAATAGTTAAATCAGCTGATTCTGACATTGGGGCTTACACTGATTCATTTCCAATTTTTCTAACAGCTAAAACTGGAATGTTTAAAGATGTTCCTCATAATTTCAAGTTAGTAAATTTTTCTGATGCTGCAGAATTAGCTGCTCATGATGCAGAAATTCCTTTTAAAGAAGGGGACGTTTTGTATGAATGCCCAGTCATTGAAACAGTTCCAGATAAGATTGGCTATGTTACTGAAGTAACAGATTCTACTATTGGAGAAACATCCCTTGAATTAGTAGACGCTGGAATAGTTTATATGCTGTCAAATTCAACACCAGTAACAGAAGGATTTGAAATTTTTAATAATATCATTAAACCTTATTTGAATAACACTTTTGAATTAACTGAAGACATTATTACTTTTTTGGATAATTATTATTATAAAGAAAATGTTGAAAATTATATTCTTATGCCAATAATTATTTATATATTAAAGCAATATCTAAATTCTTAAAATTTTAAAGTGAAAAAAACAAATAATTAATATACTTAGAAAAAAGAAAGGAGTGAATTTATGGCAAGTAGTTATTATGTAAACATCTTAAATGAAGGTGTTATCCCATGGATTAGACAAACTGGTCCATTATTTGGTTATACTTTAACTGAAGGAGTTTTATCTATATTGAAAAAGGATCCTAGAATTAATATAGAACTTACAACTCCAGAAGATGCTAAAGCTAAATATCTTGAATACATTACAAAGAAAAAAGCAGAAGCACAAAAGAAAATTGATGCTGTGAAAATGGCAGAAAAGATTGATTTGAAAGACTCTTTAGAGATTAAGGTTGAGAAAAAACCAGATGAACCAGTTGTTCCTACTGAAGTTACAAAACCTGTTGAGCCAGATCCAATTGATAAAGCTATAGACAATGTAATTGCAGAATCTGATTCTAAATCTGTATTTGAAAAAGAATCATTAACTAAAAAACCATCGGCTCCTGCTAATAAAAAGTATTCTGATGAAGAATTATCTAAATTAACTAAAGACCAGATGGCCAAAATTTTAAGAGATAGAGGATATGTCGAAGGACAATATCACCCAAGATATCATGACAATCGTCCTGATTTAATCAAAAAAATTAAAATAACTCAATAATTAAAAAAAAAGAAAGTATCAACGATACTTTCTTTTTATATTATTCTGCTAACCAATTTATAATAATACCAGCAATTTCTATCTTAGAAAGCCTGCTATTAATTTTAATTGAAAATAATTTAGCCAATTCTTTTAATTCAACTCTTGTAATATCACGCATATCATTAGAACCAATTATTGAGTCAAGTCCAGCTGCAGTATCTGCTAAATAAAAACAAATGCTTTCTTTAGTATCAACTGATTTAAGATCATTAAAGACAGCTGCGCTCTGTACTAGTTCTTCTGAAGTTTTGCTTGAAAGAACTGAATATGCTTTATTATAATACTTTTCATATGAGCTAATCGATTTTTTAATAGAGTCATCAGAAACTTTAGAATCTATAACAGGTTGCATAGAACTAATAAATTTTTTTGCTTTCTCTGTATTAGATTCATCAGAAGATAAAATATCTTCCCCAAATGCTTTTTTGAAATTTTCAGCAGTTTCAAGTTTATTTATTTCTTTTTCATCTGGTTTATCAACCAAAATAGCATTAAGAACAATACCTAATATCATAGAAACGGCAATAGATGTAATCTGAACTGTTTCGCCAAATTTAATAACTAACCCACCAATTCCAGTTACAAGAATAACAGATGCTACCATAATATTTTTGGTTTTTCCAAAGTCAACTTTTTCAGTAATTAACATTTTAACACCAGATGCTGCGATAAAACCATATAAAATTAAACTAACTCCACCAGTAACGCAAGCAGGAATAGTTTGAAGAAGTGCTGTAAAAGGTCTAAAGAATCCAAATACAATAGTAAGCAACGCTGCTAATAAAACAACATTTGTAGACGCTACTTTTGTGACTCCAATAACACCAACATTTTCACCATAGCTTGTATTTGCAGCGCCACAAAGTGCTCCTGAAACAGCAGTGGCAACACCATCTCCAATTAAAGTCCTAGTCATTCCAGGTTCTTTTCCAAGAAGATCTCTTCCAATAATATTTCCTAGATTTTTATGGTCTCCAATATGTTCGCATATTGTAACTAAAGAAACTGGTATAAATAATAATGCAATATCCCCAAGTTGGCCCCAATTAAAAACATTTTTATGAATACTATCAGCTGCTAATAAAAACATCCAGTCATCATGCCCAACATTAAACCAACCAGTAATTTTACCAGTGCTTATATCAGTTGCCATACCTTTTAGTGCATCAAAATTAACAATTTGTAATGCATTTATATTTGCAGAATACCCTATTGCCGAAAGTAAAAGAGATATTACATATGCACCTAACATACCAACAACAAAAGGAACTAATCCTAGTGTTTTCTTTCCATAATGTGCAGTTAATGCTGTTATAAAGCAAGCAATTAATGCAATTAAAATTGATATAAGAGTAGAAACCCAATCTGGACTTTGGCCTGTTGCTAGTCTTTGAATATATGCTGTTCCACCAGTAACATTATTAATAGCAGATGATGCAAGGCTTAAACCAATTACCATAATAATTGGTCCAATTACAACTGGCGGTAAAAGTTTATCTAGCCATTTAGTTCCAACAAATTTTACAACCAAAGCAATAGCAACATAAACAATTCCAACCATAGCCATACCAATAATAACAGCCATATAGTTTGGAATTGATGTTATATTTCCAGTAGCATCATATGTTGCTCCAACAATTAATGCTGAAAACATAGGACTCAAATATGCAAAGCTTGAGCTTAAAAACACTGGAGACTTTTTTCTTGTAACAAAAATATAAATTGCAGTTCCAATACCAGCTGAAATTAAAGTCGCTCCAACTGGTAGCCCTGTCAATAATGGAACTGTAATACATGCAACTAGCATGGCTAAAATGTGCTGAAGTGCTAAAACAATCCACTGACTAAACTTCTTTGGATTTTCTTCAACATCTAATACTAAGTCAGATTTCGAATTCATAGTTTTTTCTCCTTTTTATTTTTTAGTTCTTTAATCATATCAGTTGTTGAAGGAAGATCGAAGTATTTTTCTCCAATTCTGCTCCAATTTTGAGATGTCAAAGAATCAACTAATGTTGGGCCAATATCATTTGTATTCTCTGACCCTGCTGCTTCATCATTTTTAGATGCCGCAAATAAATCTCCATAACCAAAATTTGTAATTAATTTCTGTTTTATATCATCACTTAAAAGGAAAAATTTTCCAACTTGAGTATTTTTATCAAGATTATAAGCTCTGATAATTGATGGGTATAGCGAACTAAAATCTTCATCAAATACATTTTCATAAATAAATTTTGATGGATGCCCGCTACTATCATTTACACCACAGTTATCATTTAAATTTGGATCTCCAACATATGCACCAAAATTATCTTTCTTTTCAAAAGCAGTTTTATAAGAATTTTCATTCTCTATAACTGATTTTGTATTTAAAAATTGAGCTGCATAATAATCACTGTCATCTCCATATCTAGCATTCTTATTATTGCTTATTACAAATCCTTGTTCCTGTGCAAATTTACTAACAAAGTTCTTAAGAGAAATTGTTTTCTTAAATACTTTATATTTTCTAGTATTTGTAACCTCACTTAACTTTTGAAGCATGTCAATATCAAGATTTTTATCTTCTAGAGCCTTTAATAGAACAACATCGAATATATTATATTTTACAAACATCTCAAAATTGTTCCAAGGAAAGTTCTTTATTGTATAGCCAGAATAATCTAATTTTTCAGAACCAAGTTCATCATTAGATACTGCATCTAGCGAATAGCTTTCTTTTACTCCTTGTGTTTTTCTAATATTTGCATATAACAACATGTTGTCGATCCACACTGTTCCATCTAAAACATTAAATTCATCCATTCTATCTACATATGGTAGTTTATTATTCTGTTTATAATATGCAAATGGAGTTAGATATATATCTTCATTATCTTTATTCTTTATATAAAAATATTTTTTGTCACATACTGTTTCAAGCATTGTTTCATATCCATGATGCCCTTTTCCATAAAGATATATTAATCTATTCATTAACGTTTTAACATCAAAACCAAAATTCCATCCACTAATTGTATCTGGATCTATTACATGAACTTTATTAAAGAAAGCCTCAATAGTTTCTTCTTCTGTATTATAAAAAGAAATATCAACATCATTTACTAAGATATTATTTCTATCAAAGATCATTTTTTTGATTTCTTCTTTTTTATCATTTCCGATAGCTATCAATGAATTTTTGTTGAGATGCATTAAGAGAATTTTTGCATACAAATGTGTATACAATTAAGCTTTTTCCGTCTATTAATGTAATGACATTAATAGGGCATGGAGCAATATCTTCTTCTGGAAAACCCATATACCCGAATATTTCCCGAAGAGTCTTTAACAAAACCTTTTGGCATTAAATCGACTTCAATATCAGCATAGCATTTATGCAATTTATAGTTTTTATCTGGTTGAAATTCATCATTAAACTCTTTGATATACCTATCTGCTACATCCATATCTGCGTCATATATTAAATTATTTTTAAATAGATTTTTTAGATTTGAACGTTGCTTGAAATTTAACGATGCTCTATCATAATATGCCATTGAGTCTGTTCGTAATGCGATTTCTCTATATAACATATCAGACCAAACTGTTACTTTTTCAACTTTATCTTTTTCGATAAACATTGGAGAAGTTATTGCTTCTTTACTCTCTTTATCTTTTATGATATAGAATGGTACTTTAGCCCTGTCTATAAATTTTACACGTTTTATTCCATTCTCATCTCTATAGAAGATAAGCAAGGAATCATAAGTTGTATCAGCATTAATTTGTCTTTTAATTACTAATACTTTGATTAGTGTTCCAATTTTCTTTTCGTCTTCAGTCAATTTCACTCCTTTTTTGATTTAGCTGCATTTAAAAATCTTATTGCCACCTAGGCCAATAAGTCTATCACTTTCTTCATGATTAGAGAGTGTATTCAATGCTTCATCCGCAACTTCACAAATCGCATCTAGTGCATCAGCTTTTGCAACTATAATAGCTTCAATTATATATGGAGTAACAGCAGCTCCAAATTCAAGCTTTTCATGGTGACTAAGAATGATATGCTCTATCATTAAAATTTGTAAATCCTTTTTTGGGTCTACACCAATTTCGATAGCCGCTCTATCTACCATTAAACACCCAATAACAGGGTGAGGAATGAAGTTTCCATATTTAGTTCTAGCACCATTTTCTTCATATTCAGATAATTTTCCAATATCATGAAGAAGTGCTCCAGCAACAATTATCCCTATATCTCCATTTTTTCCGTTATATGTTTTCCAAGTGTTAATAGCATTTTTGCAAACATTCAAAGAATGAGCTGCAAGACCACCTGGATATGCATGATGAATCTTTGTTGCAGCTGGCCATTTCCAAAAATGGTCATCTTCTATAATTAATTTTTGGAGTAGAGTATATAATACTGGATATTTCTCTCCAGGAACGTACAAAGCAATTATTTTTTTAATTTCTTCTTTTACCATTGATGCGTCAATAACAAGCAACTCTTTTTTAGTTGATTGTTTCCCAGCATATTCAATATTCCCAACTCTAACTTGGTTCCCATAATTTCCAAAATTTCCTGCTTGTCCAGTTATTTCATATACATCTAGAGTGGTAACTGCTTCTTTTATAGTATCTAACTCATCAAATTTCCATGAAGCTAGATGCATTAATTCTCCAGATTCTTCTAATTTAACAGTAAATTTAAATGGCTTTTTTCTTTCAGCATCACCATCATTATCAACACTAATGATCGTTGCATCAAATCTAACTAAATCATTCCTATTAAAATCGATATCTATTATTTTCTTAATTTTTGGCATATTCCTACTTTCTAAAATAAAGAGAATAAATTAATTATTCTCTTTATTTACTCTTGTTTCTATAAAAGAATCTAAATCTTCATTGTCATTTTTTGCAATAGTAGATTTATTTTCTCTATCTTTTATAATGATTTTATTCACTAATTCTGCTAATTGATTAGAATCTGATGAATTTTTATCCTCATTAAACTTTTTAGAATAATCCATAATTGTTTTTTCAATAGTGAATTTATCTTTTCTTAAACTTTGTTTTTGAGATTGAAGTTGAATAGCATTTGTAATATGTTCAATAAGATAATGTTGAGAGCCTTTATTAACGCCAAGCCCTGATGTTTTTAGTTTTTGTATTTCATTATCAATTATTGTAGAATATTCATCTGCTTTTTTAAGTTCATTATCTATTTCAGCTAAATCATCCTTAAAATATTCTTTATATTCTTTTGTTTCTTCGAGTATAGACTTTTTTTCTTCTTTATTATCCACAATTGCTTTCCTCCTATTATTTTATAATAGTTTGTTAAGCTAAACATTTTTATTTAAATGGAATGAAGAAGCGTAAAGTTATTATTAAGATTATTTATATTCTCAGTAAAATTATTATATTTTGCTTCATAATCTTTGTCATTTGTAAAAGCTATATAATCTTTATATGCTCGTGTGCCATATGACAATAAATTTTTAATATCCTCATCAAATTCTTTAACAAGAACACAATCCCTATTTTTATTTGTAACACCGCTGTAATAATAGTAAGAGCCATATGTAGCATTTTGAAAAGTAGTATTATTTGATATAGAAATAATATTCTCAAAAAGAGCGCTACTCATATTTTCATCTTCAAATACACTAAAGAATGTATCTATTATCTTCTTTGAATAGTCACTAGAGTTTAAATCTAATAACTCATTTACATTGCTCCAAAATATTTTCATAGATAAAAAGTATGAATAAAAATAATTACTTATATCCATATTAGACATGGCAGTATCATCATTTAATGTTATTCCAAGAAATTTAATATAACTTGTATCAGAAAAGAACTTTATTTCTTCTAATCCATCTGGTCCAATTTGAGAAAAGAAAGAATGTCTCAAATCTCTAAAATTATTAAAAGCTTTATTTATTTCTCCTGTATCAGAATTAATTAGTACAAATGATTTTAGGTATCTATCCCTGCCAGCACTTTTAGTTTTTAGAAAATTATTAAAATCACGTTCGCAAATAAAATTCGAAAGTTCAAAACAGTTATATTCTTTTTTTAGTTCTAGTGTTGTAGATTTTTCTTTTCCATAGTCTACAGCATCTAAGAATAGATTAATTAATTTTTCCATTGTTTCATTATCATTAATTAATACTGCTTTGCTATACATATCTGAAAAGATATTTTGTATAGTGGAGCTTGTTAAACTATCTAAATTGTTTCTTACATATTCAATTTTTGTGTCAACATTATCTCCACGTTGAATGATTGTATGACTTAGGCTTGAATATTCGTTAGCTTTATAATCACTGCGTCTTATTGCTCCAAGTACCGCTGCTTTGTAAAATCTACCCATAAAATCTTTGTTATTAAAGTATGGCATATACTTATCAACAAAATATTCCTTATTTATTACATCAAAAGAAGAATAATCAGCAAATATATTTCTCTCTCCACTAATTAAAACTGATTTTAAAATATCAATAATGCCATCTTCTTTTTGATGAACTCTATTATTGTTAATAACAGTTGTATCAATATAAATTGCTAGATCCTTTAAGTCTTTTATATTATCTAATAGAAAAGATTTATATTTAGGAAAATCTTTTTGTTTGAATGTAAGTTTTATTGCTTTTGTTTTTTCTTCATCTGAAATATTTGAATTAATAACAATTAAAGGAAAATTTAAATAATTTTTATTACATTTTTTGATGATATCTATTGTTGTTGTTATATCCTTTATATTTTCTTTAGCAAGTAAACTATCTATAAACGAATTAAAATCACTATTATTTACAAGATGTTTTGAAAAGTTTTCATAAAGTTCCAGTAGAAAAGTAGATGGATCCTCAAATGTTTTTGATATACTATATAAAAAATTTAATTTTGATGAGGTTAAATACTCATTAAATTGATCTATACGTGAGATAATAACCTTATAAATTTTATCTAATACACACTTTCCAGCTTCAGCATCTCCACCGATCATATCTATTAACTTATCGCTATCCAAAAATGAAATAATATTACAATTATAGCTATTATTTTTATAAAATATTTCCTGAAAATCATCTGAAAGTATTTCTTTTTGTGTAAAGTTATCACAAAATGAGTATGATGATATATTAATACCGCGTTATAAATATGTCAGAGAAATTTTTAAAAATTTCTTTTTTCTTATTATAGCTGGTCAACTCTTCTGGCGTCATATCTATTATTTTCATGCTACTTCCTTTTTTATAATTCAAAAATTATATGTTTATTTTTCATATAGGCAGTGTTATCTTTATTTACACTACCGTTTTTTAGTAATATTAACCCCATTTCAGATGAATCAAATGCATCATTATGAGAAATTAAAAAGACTTGTTCTATACCTAATTTTTGAATCTGTCGTTCAAGAATATCAATAAATTTTCTTCTGTTTTCTTTATCTAATGTTCCATCGATTTCATCAAGGCATAATATATTATATTGCCCTATTGATTGCTCAATTAATGCTAAACTAATAGAAATTGTTGTTATTGCAATTTCTCCTTGAGATGCAATCAAAATATCAGGTTTTATATTATTTTTAGAAATAACTTGAATAGAGAATTCCCTATCCGTTGTGACAAATTGAATTTTGAAATCATCGCCTAATGCAATTTGTAGCAAATCATTTGTAATAGCTTCAGTTTCTTCCAAATATGTTTTAATTAAAATAAGAGGAATGCCACTTGATGGTGATAATGCTGTTGTAACTGAATCTGTTATATCATATGTTTTATTTAAATTTGTTAATTTATTATTCAATGCTATAACTTGTGATAATGAGCTTTTTAATGATATAAGATCACCATTTTTAGATGCTTTTGTAGATATTAGAGAATTAATACTATTTTCTACAGTTGCAAACTTTAGTCTATTTTCAGATAATCTAGAATTTATAGCTGAAAGTTTCTTAAATTCAGTATTTGCAGTAGATAGCATTGTGCTTGAGCTATTTATTTTACTAATTGATTGAGAATACATCTGATATTTTTCTAAAATATCTTCTGTTGACTTTAAATTAATAGCTAGTGCTTCTCCATTTTTAGAAAGCATATCAAGCTCATTATTAAGTTTATTTAAATTATCAGTTTCGTTTTGTATGTCTTTTTCATATTTTTCTCTAACAGTAGAGTCACTATCTTCTAATATTTTCTTAGATGCTATATTTGCATTGCGCTTATTAATATCTGATAAATATTCATTAATATCTTGATAAGCATTATTTACTTCATCGACAATAAGTTGTCTTGCAAGTTGAAATTTATCTAAACTATAGGTAACCCATTCAATTAAGCTTTTATTATTCTCAGATAAAAAGCTAGTGTAAATTAAATTATCTCTAGGAAGAACATTTTCATAAGCAACTAGAAAATTTTTATATAAATTCTGAAGTTCTTGTAAGTTATCAGCTTTAATATTTAAAGCAGCTAAATCACTCTTTGCTTGTGAGATTTCAATGTCTTTACATGATATTTCATTTAAAACATTTTTATGAAGTAATGCTTCTTTAATAAATGGGCATTGATCATCTTTACAATCT